>Ga0302312_10000428_pt1 | contig 32682 bp, 28 predicted proteins | sample III_Palsa_N2_1_FD_200529 | JGI IMG/M metagenome (GOLD analysis project Ga0302312, IMG submission 200529) | Peat permafrost microbial communities from Stordalen Mire near Abisko, Sweden - III_Palsa_N2_1 | ecosystem: Environmental > Terrestrial > Soil > Palsa > Peat permafrost | place: Sweden... | reverse complement strand
GTGGTGAGCGCAATCAAGCCGGCGCCGAGGAAGAGGGCGATGGGAAGGTACGCCCAGCCGAGGATCTCGTGGTTCGGGAGATGCGGCATCCTGGGCCTGGTGCCGGCGCTGAGGAGATGACCGTGCACTGCCCATACGCCCGTGGAGGCGGGGAAGATGGCTTTGATGATGCCGGTGAGGAACAGCGCGGCGCCGGTCGCATAACCAAAGATCGCGGCGAAGAAGACGAGGATGCCGGTGATGCCTTTGGCAGCGACACGAAGTGTGGCGCGGAGCAGGAGGACAGGCGAAAGGCTGCGGCTGGCGGTGCGGATGAGCTGGCTGTCGCGGTATTCGGAGGCGAGTTGGGCGGGGGTGCCGAGGCGGGCGAGGACCGTTTCGACGGGCGCGCCCATTTCGACGGAGTCGCGGATGTGCGCGGTGATTTCGCGGAGGATGTCTTCGCGCTCGGCGAGTGGGATTGGCGCGAGCTGGGAGCGGAGGTCGGTGAGGTAGGCTGCGATGAATTGTGTGGATGGCTGGGTGGTGGTCATTGGGCTTGCTCCTGGGGCGCGGGGATCGGCTGGGTGAGGACAGGTTGGAGGAGGTTGTCGACTCCGCGGGCGAAGTCGGTCCAGGCGGCAGCCATGAGGCGGAGGCGTTGGCGACCGGCGCTGGTAAGCGAGTAATACTTGCGGGGGTGGCCAGCGTCGGCCTCGACCCACTCGGAGGTCAGCATGGCTTCGGCTTTGAGGCGGTTGAGGATGGGGTAGACGGTGCCTTCGGCTAGAACGAGCTGGGAGTGCTGCTCGAGGAAGCGAATGATTTCGAGGCCGTAGAGGCGGCCGTTCCAGAGGGCGGCGAGGGCGGCCATTTCGACCGCACCCTTGCGCAGTTGAGCCTCCCAAGGTCCTGGTCCTGCGCGGACGGCGAGAGTTTCTGGGGTGATTTCGTCATTCTTTGATTGACTACGGGCCATGCACTATACCTCGTATAACTATGTATATGGCTTGGCATGGGCTTTGTCAAGCGGAACTTCGATGGAGTGGTGCGCGTAGCAGAGCGCGAGGTGAGTTGATATGAAGATGAGGACGGCGATTTTGAGTGTGGCGTGCCTGGTTGCGGTTTCAGCAGTTCCCTGCTGCGTGCTGGCGCAGGCGCCGGTACCTGCGGCGGAACAGGCGGAGTTGACGCGGACGGTTACGGAGCTGGATACGAAGCTGTTCGATGCGTATAACCATTGCGATTTGAAGACGCTGGGGGCGATGGTGTCCGATGACCTGGAGTTTTATCACGACCAGACGGGGCTGATGGTGGGGAAGGCGCCGTTCCTGGAGGCTATTCAGAACAACATCTGCGGGAAGGTGGAGCGGACGTTGGTGCCTGGGTCGATGGAGGTGTATCGGCTGAAGGGGTATGGGGCGGTGGAGATTGGGGTGCATCGGTTTCACAAGGCGGGAGATGACAAGGACATCGGCGGCGAGGCGAAGTTCATCACTGTGTGGCAGAACAAGGATGGGGTGTGGAGGGTGACGCGAGTGATCAGCTACGACCACGAGTCGCTGACGAAGTAAGTCCTGGTCCTGCGCGGACGGCGAGAGTTGGGATTGTGAGTTAGAAGGAGTTGGGGTTGGTCCTGGGAGCATCATAACCCCACCCATGACGATGAAGCCGTCATGAATGTGGCACTCGACGAGGGTGGGATTGGGGGTTAGTGGATGACGTGGAAGTGGTCGAGGAGGATGATAACGGCGAGGGCCAGGAGGATGACTCCAATGCCGATGCGGTTTCCCATGCGACGTTGTTTGGGGGTGGGGGGAAGGCGGCGCTGCTGAGGGGGGGTGGGGCGTCGTTACGGCTGGACCAGCCAGCATTAGGCGATTCGGACACAGCGGCCTCCGATTTTCGAACAAGCATACGCCAATTTTCGATCAAGATTATTTCTTTTTAGGCATAGAGGACAGCCTCAAATTGCTGGATGGCGGCATCGTCCCAGGCGTGGGAGGATTTGCGCCAGGTGTCGCCTTGCTCCTGAATGTAGTTGGGGAAATCCGAGCGGCAGAAGCTGATGTAGGCGGCGAAGTCGATGAAGGCCTGGGCGGTGCCATCGAGGTAGAGGACGCACTGCATGCCGTTGCGCGACCATTCAACGCTGGCGAGCCGAGGCTTTTCAGGGTCAGGGAGCGAGCTGACGTTGTAGATGAGCATGGCGTCCATGATGCTGTGCTCTTGCGTCTCCTGGGAGCGGTCGCAGGCGTAGAAGTAGCCGGCGGGGCCTTCGTCCTCGAAGACGGCTGTCCAGGGAGGGGCGGAGGAGTTGGAGGAGAGGAAGGCGCGGCCGGGAGTGAAGGTGAGCGAGTCCATACGTACAGAGTGTAGAGGATGGAGGTGGGCGCGCGCAGCCTTTGGGAGCCCGGCGTGCCGGGGTTCAGGGCGTGGAGTTGGGGGGCTATTTGGTTGTCCAGGCCTCGAATCCCAGGGGCGCGGTTTGGATGCGAGGGTCGGACCAGCCTGCCTCAGCGGCCATGCTGCGAATTTCGTCGAGCGGATAGGCACGCTTGATGAGCATGTGGCGGAAGACGAACATCATGAAGCGGCGGTTGAGCCAGTTGACGCCGAGCTTGTCGACGTAGCGCTTTATGTCGGCGAGAGAGACGTCGCGGCGCATGTCAATGAGCAGGGCGGTGCCGCCGGGGTGGAGGACGCGGCGCATCTCCGCCATGGCTTTGACGGGTTCGGTGAAGTTTTTAAAGGCGGCGCGGCAGACGACGAAGTCGACGCAGGCGTCTGGGAGCGGAAGGGCGGAAGCGTTGCCCTGCTGGATGTCGACTGTGGCGTTTTCGGCGGCGGCGTTACGCCGCACGATTTCGACGAAGGTCTTGCTGATGTCGACGGCGCGGACGTGGAGGCCGCGGCGGGCGAGTTCGATGGAGAGAAAGCCGGGGCCGGGGGCGACTTCCAGGATTTGTGCGGCAGGGGGAACGAGGGCGGCGATGCGGGCGGCGAGCTCGCGAATATCGGGAAGATCTTTGCGAGTGGTGCGGTCGTACCAGCGGGCGGTGCTGCCTTCCATGCCCATTCCCTTGTAAGCTTTGAGAGTTGAAGCCATTTGATTCATCCTCCATGTTTCTTATTTTATAAGATACATGGAAAGTAAAACACAAGAGGATTGTCATGTCCAGAGCGGTGAAGGGAAAATCAGCGGGGGTGAAGGCAGGGTCGGGGACTGTGAAACGCGGGAGGGTAAAGAGCCCGAAGGGGCAGGCAGGGATGGTGCCGGCTCCGGTGACGATTGAAGACAAGATCGTGCTGGAGATCCGGAAGTTTATCGCGGCTTCGATCTTCTTCAATACGCAGACGGCGGAGAAAGTGGGGATTGGGCTGACGGACATGCAGATGCTGCACATGCTGCAGCTGTATGGGCCGTCGACGCCGAGCAAGCTGGCGGTGTGGACGGGGCTGAGCAGCGGGGGTGTGACGGTGGCGCTGGACCGGCTGGAGAAGGCGGAATACGTGCGCCGCGAGGCGAATCCTGGGGACCGGCGAAGCCTGCTGGTGGTGCTGGTGCCGGCTCGCCTGCAGCGCATGGCTGGGCTGTATGACGAGGTGGAGAGAGAAACCCGGAGGCAGCTGGGCACGTTGCCGCAGCGCGACCTGGAGGCCGTGGTGCGGTTCTTCGAGACGATGGGGAAGGTGCGCGCGGAGAGGAAAGAGCCGACGAAGGCTAAGGGTTGAGGGACGGCTTTCGATACACTGGCTTAGACGATGAGATTGCGTGGATTTACCATTGGGCGGCCGCAACGGGTTGCTGCGTTGTTGCTGCTCGTGCTCTTTGGCGAGTGCTTGTGGATGATTGGACGTCAGCCGCTGGACGCGAATGACTACCGCTATGCACACTGCGGGCGCGAGATGTGGGAGAGCCCGTCGGTGCTGCAGGGATACTTTACGACTTGCGGGAATTTGAATGGGGATGGGACGTTTGCGTATCGGCTGGCGGGGTTTCCGCTGACGGTGCAGCGGGCTGTGCTGCTTAGTGTGGATCATTTTCGCAAGCCGGAGAATCGGCTGTATGCGAATGGCAGTCTGAATGGAACAACGTGGGAGGCGCGCCACGAGTTGGGGTTTGTGAAGTACCTGCTGCGGGTGCCGTTTGTGCTGTTTGCGGTGTGGCTGGGCGGCGGATTGTGGTGGGTGTCGAAGCGATTATTTGGGCCGGAGGGTGGGGCGTTCGCGCTGGCGATGTATGTGTTCTGCCCGGCGATTGTGAAGTATGCGACGCATCCGAATAACGAAATTTTGGCCATGTGGGGGCTGTATGGGTTGATCTATACGGCGATGGGCGTGGCGCATGCGCTGCAGGGGCCGCGAAAAAAGTGGAAGCCTCGGATTATTTTGCTGACGGTGGCGCTGGGACTGACGGCTGCGGCGCATGTGCTGGCGGGGATTGTCGGGTTTCTGGTGGGGATGGTGTTCTTCTTCTACCTGGCCGAGCGGCGACGCGCGTACGTGGCACAGATTATGGTGTATGCCGCGCTGGGTGCGCTGGTGATGGTGTTTGCTAGCTTCAGCTTTCGGATCACCGCATTTCTGTATGTGTTTACCGGTGGCAGTGCGCGGAGTTGGTTTGCGCTGGATGCGATGCGGCGGTTTGGCTCGTCGCCGGTGAATGCGGGGATTGTGGTGGCGGCGGCCGTGGCGATGGTGGTGTATTGCTGGAGCAGGCGCAGCCGGTACTTTGGCAATACGGCTCCGCTGCTGATGTTGCTGCTGCTGTTTCCGCTGTATACGACGCAGGTGGTGAGCGCACCTTGGGTTTGGGCGCTGCCGTTTCTGTTTACGTTTGTGGGAGGCGTGTTTGCGGATGTGCTGGATCGGCCGAGTGCGGAGATGCGGCCGGCGGTGGCGGCGAAGAGGAGTCGCGAACGGAAGATGTTCCTGGTGCTGACGGCGGGAGTGGTGGTGACGCAGGCGGTGCTGTGCTGGGTGTGGATGGCAGGACTACTGCCGGGCTGACCAGTGGCGGGGCGGTCATGGCAACCCCAGCATCCTGCATCCCACTCATCGCAAAGAACGCGATGAATGGGGCACCCGGCGTTGGCGGGGCTTCAGGGTTTGCATCTTAGGTTGGGGTGGGGCGGCTCGGTGAGTTCCAGCGAGAGTTAACTTCCTCAGGGCTGCTTCCGTATAGGCTCTAGATACAACTTCGAGGCCGCGTTGCGTATAAAGTTTGGTAAAACCGCTGTTCGTTCCGCACTGGCTGGCGTGGTGTGTGGGTGCGTGCTGATTGGACTCAGCGGGTGCAAACATAAGCGCAAGGCGACGTCGCCGGCGAACACGACCGATTATGCGGCCAACGTGGAGCGGCTGGACAAGTTCTCGACGCTGGCTGGTTTGCGCTGGCCGAACTATGCCGATGACCTGGGCAATGTGCAGAAGTTTTACAACGACCGCGACAACGAGCTGGCGTGGACGCGGGATGGCAAGCCCACCAATGCCGCGATGGCGCTGCTGCAGCTGTTTCAGGATGCGGCGGCGAAGGGGCTGAATCCTGAGGATTATGACTCGGGAGGGGACGCAGCGGGACAGGGGCGGTGGGCTCCGCGGCTGACGCGGCTGGCAGCGATTGCGAAGACGAAGGATACTTCGGATGCGGCGCAGGATGCGGTGGCGCAGTTTGATGTGGCGATGACGATTTCGGCGATGCGGTATTTTGAGGACCTGCATGTGGGGCGGGTGAATCCGCAGGCACTGAACTTTGATATCGATGTGCCGCAGAAGCGAGCGGCGTTCGACGTGGCTACGCTGCTGAATGACCAAGTGGTGGATAAGGACGATGTGACGCAGGTGGCGGAGAGCGTGGAGCCTGCGAATCCGATGTACAAGGCTACGGAGCAGGCGCTGGCGGCGTATCGACAATTGGCGATGCAGCAGGGCGCGGCGATGTCAGCTGCGTTGCCGGCGCTGCCGAGTGGGGCGAAGCCAGTGGGGGTGGGCGGAGAGTATGCGGCGGTGCCGGAGTTGTGGACGCGGCTGCAGCTTGAGGGGGATGTGGCTGCGGATGATGCAGCGGCGAAGGGTCCGCAGAGCTATACCGCGGAGGTTGCGGCGGCGGTGAAGCACTACCAGGGACGGCATGGATTGCAGGATGATGGCAAGCTGGGGCAGGCGACGATCGACAGCCTGAATGTGCCGATGAGCGTGCGGGTGCAGCAGCTGGGGAATTCGTTGGAGCGCTGGCGCTGGCTGCCCGATAACTATATGCAGCCGCGGGTTCTGGCGAATCTGCCGGAGTTTATGCTGCGGGCGTATGAGGCGGACCACACGCTGGCCTTCAAGATGAAGGTGATCGACGGCGAGGCGAAGGGCTATCACGATACGCCGATGTTTGTGCGGTTGATGCGGTACGTGGTGTTTCGGCCTTACTGGAATCTGCCGGCGTCGATCATCAAGAAAGAGATTGTGCCGCATTTGGAGAAGAGCGGGCTGGGGTATCTCGCGGCTAATGACTACCAGGTGTACAAGAACGATGGGACGGTGGTGACGGACTTTACGGTGCATGATATTGAGCACCTGCGCTATAGCGTGCGGCAGTTGCCGGGACCGAAGAATTCGCTGGGGCTGGTGAAGTTTCTGTTTCCGAACGAGTATGACGTGTACATGCACTCGACGCCGGAGCTTTATTTGTTTGGGCTGTACAAGCGGGACAGGTCGCATGGCTGCGTGAGACTACAGCATGCGGACCAGATGGCGCTGTGGGTGTTGCATGGGGATCAAGCCGACCCGGATTCGGAGAATGGTTGGGACGCGGACAAGGTCGATCTGGCAATGACGGGCGACATGAACAATCGCACGTACAACCTGAAGACGCCGCTGCCGGTGGTAATTGCGTACTTCACGGCGATGCCGGATGAGGATGGCACGACGCACTTCTTCAACGATGTCTATGGGTATGACAAGGATCTGCAGGCGGCGCTGGCGAAGGGGCGGCCGTATGAACGCGATGAAGTGAAGATCAATCCGAAGCTGGTGCCTGGGGAAACAGAGTAGCGGATTCGCCAGCGGAGAGGCGGGCGTTGGCGGCGGCGTATTCTGCGTGCATGCGCTTGAGATAGTCGTTGAGGCGCTGGCCGCGGCGCTGTTCGAAGGTGCGATCGACGAGCTCACACTGGGCGATGCGGTCGAGGCGGAAGGTGCGGAAGTCTTTGCGGAGTTCGCACCAGGCGACGAGGGTCCAGGTGCCGCTCCAGCAGTAGAGGGCGAGTGGGCGGACGGTGCGTTCAGAGAGTTCGCCGTTGAGCCGTGTGTAGGCGAAGCTGAGGGCGCGGCGGGCGGCACAGGCAGCGTGTACGCGGTCGAGGAGACGACGCAGGCTGTCCGGCATCTGGAAGCCGGGCGCGTACATCAGAATTGCGTCGAGGCTGTTGGCTAGCTCTGGCGGGAGCACGGCTTCGATGCGTGCGAGGGCGTTGCCGGCGGCGAGAGCGTTCTCTGCGCCTCCCCAGGCTTTGACGAGACGCGCGCCGAGGACGAGGGCGGTGAGCTCTTCGGGCTCGAACATGAGTGGTGGGAGATCGAATTCGCGGCGCAGGGTGTAGCCGACGCCGGCTTCGCCTTCGATGGGCTGACCGGCTAGCTGGAGGTCGACGATGTCGCGATAGATGGTGCGCTCGGAGACCTGAAGGCGCTCGGCTAGGGCGCGAGCTGTCTTCAGGCGGCCGGAACGTAGCAGCTGGACGATGCGGAAGAGGCGGTCGGCGCGCCTCATGCGAGGGGACCGCTCGAGGCGCGGGACTCGCGATTAGAACATTTTGCTGTGCAGGCCAACGTGGTTGCCCTCCGAGTCCTGAAGGCAGGCGTAGTAGCCGAAGCCGCCGGGAATTTCTGTGCGTGGGACGAGGATGGGGACGCCGAGTTTTTCGGCGCGCTTGAGGCTGGCGTCGAGTTTGCCGTCGGCGTTGAGGTAGACAACGGCGCCTTCGCTGGAGGGCTTGTGGTTCGGGCTCTGTACGATGCAGCCGCTGACGCCGCCGTCTTGGTGGGGGAAGATGCTGCAAGGCGCGCCACCGGGATAGGGGATCAGCTTGGCGTCAAGGACGGTTTCGTAGAAGTTGGTGGCGCGGGCGAAGTCGGTGGTGGGGATTTCAAACCAGGTGACTGCGTTGCTTTCGAATTTGCTCATGGTGTGTCTCCTGTGTGGCGGAAATAAGTACCGTCGCAGGATAGGAGAGGGCTCCTGACAGCATTGTGTCAGGAGGATGGCAGGAGTGGGGATTATTTTGTGGGGTCGCGATCCTCTGGAGCATTTCTCCCCAGCATTCGTCTGTTGCTGGCCGAGGCAAAATACAGGGGTCTCTCCACTCCGCCAAACGATGAAACCGTTTGGCTGCGGTCGAGATGACGGTGCCTGGTGTTAACCCTAGTAGGCGTCGCCGCCGGAGTCGCCGAGGTGCGAGGTGTCTAGGTTTTCGAAGCGGGTGAAGTCGGCTAGGTAGGCTAGCTTTACGGTGCCGGTGGGGCCGTTGCGCTGCTTGGCGATGATGATTTCGGCCTGGCCTTTGATGTCTTCGTTCTCGCGATCGTAATACTCTTCGCGATGGATGAAGGCGACGACGTCGGCGTCCTGCTCGATGGAGCCGGACTCGCGGAGGTCGGAGAGCAGGGGCTTCTTGTCGCCAGTGCGCTGTTCGGATCCGCGAGAGAGCTGCGAGAGGGCTACGACGGGGACGCCGAGTTCTTTGGCGAGAGCCTTGAGGCCGCGGGAGATGCTGCTGACTTCCTGGGTGCGGTTCTCGAATTGCTTTTTCGAGCTGCCGGAGGAGCCGGTCATGAGCTGGAGGTAGTCGATGACGATGAGGTCGAGGCTTCCCTCCTGTTGGCGGAGACGGCGGGCTTTTGCGCGCATCTCGGCGAGGGTGATGCCGGGCGTGTCGTCGATGAACATCTTGGAGTTCATGAGGCGGTCGAGCGCGGCGATGAGCTTGCCCTTGTCTTCGCGGGGGATGAAGCCGGTTTGGAGCTTGCGGCTGCCGACCATGGCTTCGCTGGCTAGCATGCGGCGGAGGAGGGATTCTTTGCTCATTTCGAGCGAGAAGACGGCGACGACTTTCTGATCTTTGACGGCGCAGTTTTGCGCGATGTTGATGGCCCAGGCGGTCTTCCCCATGGAGGGGCGCGCGGCAATGATGATGAGTTCGGAGTTTTGGAGGCCGCTCGTCATCTTGTCGAACTCGATGTAGTGGGTGGCGAGGCCGGTGACTTCCCTGCCCTGCTCGTAGAGCGCGTCGATGCTGCCGAAGGAGCTGGCGACGATTTCGGGGATTCCCGAAAAGGCTCTTTTGATTGCCGAGTCTGCCACTTCGGCTAGACGTGCCTCCACATCATTGAGGATGCTGGTTGCTTCGTCAGCTTGCTCAGTTGCTTGGCCGATGCCCGTGTCGAAGATACTAATAAGCTGCCTAAGCAGGCTCTTGTCTTTAACGATTCGGACGTACGACTCAATGGCTGGGTTTCGCGGAATTCCTTCGGTGAGGTACGCGAGGTAAGCCATGCCACCGATGCTGTCGAGTTCTCCCTTGCGTGAAAGCGCATCGGAAACGGTTATTAGATCGACCGCATAGCCCGCTTCTAGCAACGCAAGGATGGCCTTATAAATACGTCCGTGCGACTCAATGGAGAAGTCTTCAATTCGCAGCTTCGCAGTCGCATCCAGAATCGCGACGGCATCCAGGAGCATAGCCCCAAGGATCGTAATTTCAGCATGTTGAGCTTGGGGTAGGCCCGCGGCAAAGTCCCGCTCGGTAACTCGGTTGATGCTTTGCGCAGAACCTGCCATTCACCTACGATACTGGATTTCGAATTTGGGCATTTTAGGCAGTTCGCCGCGGGTTACCCCTGTGGATACTAAGGAAGATTGGTACAAGCCATTTGGTGAAGCCGCTCAACGGTGGAAAAAAATGTGCGAATGAAAGCTGTGACGTGTGGAAACCATAAAATGGCAACCAAAATTGGGCAGCATACCCCGAGTTGGGGCGGGGTGTGGAGAGCGCGTGTCGTTAGAGGCCAAGGGTCTGGGCGATAAGGGCTGCGGCGGCTTCGGGGGCGTGGAGGCTGGTGTCTACTTTGAGGCTTGGCGTGGGCATGTGGGAGGCGTCGAAGACTCCGTCGGCGTGGAGCTGGTCGAAGAGTTCGGTGGAGGTTAGCTTCTGGAAGCGCTGACGGGAGGGGTTGTCGAGGCGTTGCTTTAGTTCGGGGAGCGGGCATGTTAGTTCGACGAAGTCTACCGTCGCGTTATTGCGGGCGAGGAGGTCTAGCGCAGAAGGGACGAAGGTGGGGCGGACGGTGCGCTCGGGGGCGAAGGTGAAGATGAGGCCGGGGAGGTTGGTGGCGGCGGCCTGGTCGAAGACGGAGAGCCAGATCTGCTCGCGGAGTTCGACGAAGGATTGGGTGCCGAAGTCGAAGACCGAGAGTAGGAGGTCGACGGCCAGGTGGTTGTGGAAGAGTTTGTAGCCGGTGAGCGTGGCGAGGCGCTGCGCGACGGTGTGCTTGCCGGTGGCGGGGAGGCCGTAGAGGAAGAGGAGGCGCATGGTGGGCTCGCGGAGGAAGATGTGTCAGGCTTTCAGCCCTCAGGCTCCGTTGTCAGGATGCCTGGGGCTGCGCCCCAGGCTGTGATATGCCCGGGCCGTTGGCCCTGTTGGGGCGCGTTCCCGAGTCGAAGGCGCCACACTGTCGGGACAGGCCTCTCACTCACTCATGACGGGAGAAATCCTGCTTCCCCACCCATTACGATGAAGCTGTCATGAATGGGGCACCCGGCGGACCTTAGAAGCAGATTCCCAGAGGGAATGACAGAAAGAAAAGCAAGGACAGCGGCTGTCGTTCTGAAAAGCAGAGGCGGCAGCTGTGATTATTTTGCGTCGGGGTGTTGGAGGGAGCAGTGGCTTAGTTCGCGGCCGCAGAGGCATTTGTTTTCGGCGGCTGCTGTGGGGCTGCGCTCGGCGTAGAGTTTTTGGGCGGCGATTAGACCGTCACCGAACTTGGCGTTTAGCTGCGGGATGGATTTTACGACTACTTGTTCGAGGGCACCGATTAGGGCGATGGTGTCCATGTAGTCGAAGAAGCCTAGATGGGCTATGCGAAAGATCTGGCCCTTCATTTCGCCCTGGCCGTTGGTGATGATGGCGGCGAAGCGGGATTTAAGTTCCTTGACGAAGATGCCGGAGTCTACGCCTTCGGGTGCCAGGACGGCGGTGGCTGCGGCGCCGGAGGCATCGGGGGCGAAGAGCTTTAGGCCTAGCGCGATCATGGCGGCGCGGGTCATGGCGGCTACTGTCTCGGCGTTTTCGATGAGGCGCTTGCGGCCTTCTACCAAAGATCCGTCACCTTGCGCGGCGATCCAGTCGAACGCTGCGCCTAGGGCGGCGATGAGGGCTACGGCGGGGGTGTAGGCCGACTCGCCTAACTTGGCGTTCTTGCGCTCCTTGCGGAGGTCGAAGTAGTAGCGCGGGTTGTAGGTGGCTTCCATGCGGTCCCAGGCGCGATCGCTGATGGCTAGGTAGCTGAGGCCGGGGGGAATCATGACGGCTTTCTGCGAGCCGCCGACGAGGACGTCGACTCCCCACGAATCCATGTCGAGGTGCGTGGTGCCTAGGCCGGTGATGGCGTCGACGATGAGGAGGGCTTCGGAGTGGGTGTCCTTGAGGAGCTTGGCGATGGCGGGAACGCAGTGGCGGACGCCGGTGGAGGTCTCGGTGGCCTGCATGAAGACGGCGCGAGTTTCGAGGTGCAGCGAGGCCTTGACTTCGTCGATTGAGAAGGTCTGGCCGTAGGGTGCGCTGACTACGTCGACGTGACAGCCGAAGGCTTTGCAGATGCCGGACCAGCGCTCGCCGAATTTTCCGGCGGTGAGGATGAGGACGCGGTCGCCGGGCGAGGTGAGGTTGGAGACAGAGGCTTCCATGGCGCCGGTGCCGGAGCTGGAGAGGAGGATGACGTCGTTTTTGGTGCCGACGAACTCCTTGAGTTGGGCGAGGACGCGGGTGTAGAGGGCGCGGAATTCGGCGGTGCGGTGATGAATGTCGGCCGCGGCCATTGCGAACTGGGCGGCGGGAAGCAAGGGCGTTGGACCGGGAGTGAAGAGACGTGTCTTGCGGATCATGGCTTTTATTTTAGCGGGTGGGCGGGGATGACGATTGTCAGGGGATTTCCAGGACGTCTATCGCTTGTTCGCGGGGGGCAGGTGGGAGAGACTGGCTGCATGGCAACTCACTGGATTTGGATAGCGCTGTATTGGGCATGGATTGTGGGCGAGGTGCTGGTACTGGTGGTGACGCGCACGCGGCGGGGCGGGGGCGAGGTGCAGGACCGCGGGTCGCTGCTGTTGCTGTGGTTTACGATCTTTGGCGCGATGTTCCTGGGGTCGTGGGTAGGGGCGGTCTATGAGCCGACGAAGTTCCAGGCGGGACATTGGTTTGCGTATGTTTGCCTGGGATTGCTGATGGTGGGGCTGGTGATTCGGTGGAGCGCGATTTATACGCTTGGCAAGTCGTTTAGCGCGAACGTGGCGATTCATTCGACGCAGAAGCTGAACCAGTCGGGGTTGTTTCGCGTGGTGCGGCATCCGTCGTACACGGGATTGCTGCTGATCTTTCTGGCGATGGGGTTGGATACACACAACTGGCTGGGGCTGGGGCTTATCGTGTTGCTGCCGGCGGCGGCGCTGCTGTATCGGATTCATGTGGAGGAAGCTGCGCTGACGGGAGCGTTCGGGGCGGAGTACGTGGCGTATAGCCGGAGGGTGAAGCGGCTGATTCCGGGAATCTACTGACGTAGACTGGGGTACGGAGAGTGAACGATGGCTGCGATTGGCGAGAAGTTGGGCAAGGATATTGTGACAGCGATGAAGGCGCGCGAGCAGGAGACGCTGACCACGCTGCGGATGGTGAAGTCGGCGCTGAAGAATAAGGAAATTGATAAGCGCGAGGCGCTGACCGATGCGGAAGAGCAGTCGATATTGACGACGCTGCTGAAGCAGCGGCGTGAGTCGGTGGAGCAGTTCACCAAGGGCAATCGGCCAGAGCTTGCGGCGAAGGAGCAGGTGGAGATTGGGCTGATTGAGGGCTATATGCCGAAGGCCCTGAGCGAAGATGATCTGCGGGCGTTGGTGGCGGGCGCGGTCGAGCAGGTGACGGCGGAGAATGGCGGGACCAAGCCTGGGCCGAAGGAGATGGGGTCGGTGATGAAGGCGGCGCAGGCGAAGATTGCGGCGAGTGGTGCGCGGGCGGATGGGAAGCTGGTGAGTGAGCTGGTGAAGGCGGAGCTGGCGAAGGCTTAGCGCATGCGACTGAACATCCGCAGGTTCATGGCGATCCTCTGTGCTTTCGGAATTGTTCTAAGTCTTGTCCTTTATCTGAGAACATTTGGAGGGCTAACCATCGAAGCGGGATGGCGTCCCCTCGTGTTTCTGGGCCTTGGATTATTCATCATCACACTGCCCACTACGGTCGAGCGACTCCGATGGTTCGACTGGAGGTACAACTGGTCGGGGTGGATAGAGGGCATGCCTGATTGGGTTCGATCTTGTTACTACAGTCTCTTTGCCATCACGTGTGCACACTTCGTTTTTACACTCTTTCAGTTCGACGCCAACAGACCTGAATTTCAATATTGGGTTTACGTGCGTGATGATATTGGAGGAGTTAAGAAGGTACTTAATGATGCCGGCGTGCTCGCCATAGGCAGATCCTTCTTGAGGTATGCTGCTCTCATCTTGATCATTAATTGTTTTAGGGGCACCGTCTCATGGTGGTTTCCTCCAAACACCTCCGACAGATTAGTTTAATTTGATTGGCCGGAACGCTCTAGCGGAGTCGGAAGCGGACGAAGAGGGTTTCGGCAGTGGGGGTGTTGCCGTAGGTGGGGCGCAAGGCTTCGGGGGTGCGGTAGATCGTTAGCTGCGCGCCGGGGGCGATCAGGATGTGGTGGCCGAAGGGGAGGTCGTGGTCGTAGCCGAAGGTGTAGGCGGCTACGTGGCCGATGGGGGTTTCGACGAAGTTGGGTGGGAGTGGGGTGCCGGGGGTTAGGAGGAGTTCGTTGGAGCGGCCGGCGTTTTCTATGCGCGTCCAGATGTAGTTGGTGGAGGCGAAGCGGAGGAGGGCTTCGGCTAGGTAGCTGTTTTCTTTGCTGTTGTCGGTGAGCGAGCGGGTGCGGCCCCAGAGGAAGGTGGTAGCGAGGTCGGTGCGCGGGGACGGGACCATGTGCATGGGCGGCGGGGCATGGGCGGCGCTTCCCTGCTGGGCGGAGTTCATGTTCATGCCTGGCATGTTCTGCATGTCCATGGTGTCGCTGGGGGATGAGGGTTTGCTTGGAGACTCGGTGGGAACCCACATCTCAGAAGCGAGATGTGGGGCACCCGGTTTGTGGGTGGTTCGGGAGTAGAAGGTGTGGTGGTACATGATGCTGGCGGTTTGGCGCTGCTGATTTTCGCCGGGATAGAGGGCTTCGGGGCTGGTGATGTGGGCGATGGAGTATTGGCCGGTCAAGTCGGGCGTGGGGCTGATCGTCAGGCGTGTTGAATAGGAGTCGATGGCGTGGCCGTTGGGCGAGGGTTGGAAGGCCCAGCGATGCTCGTCGGGCTCGCCACCGTGGAAGCCGGAGAACTCGATGCGTGCGATGCGATAGGTTAGGCCGCCGGTGAGGACGTTGAAGGCGATGTGCGTGGAGTCCTGCTGATGATGGCCTAGCGCGGCGATGGGATCTTCGCTCGCGGACTGGCGATGCGGGTAGGCCGTCGGGCCGATGGCGGGGTCGCCGATGGGGGCACCGTAAAAGCTGAGGAGCGTGTGGGGTGAGAGTGGGAGGTCGTAGAGCGCGGCGACTTCCATGAAGAAGTCGTGGGGGTGCTGGCCGTCGACGATGGGATTGCCGTAGGCGGTTTCGCCCTGCTGAAAGAGCTCGGGGTAGTTGCGGTCGGGAACGGTGGCGGGCTCGAGCGAGAACATGGTGCGGAGGGTGAGCTCGCCACCGCGACCGTTGGCGCCGAGCGAGCGCTGCGCCATGGGCATGATCCAGTTGGTGGAAAAGAAGGCATCGCGATTGCGGTGGAGGTCGGCCTGCTGCTGGGTGTTGGCGACGAAGGCGTTGGCGTGAACCATCAGTCGCCAGGCGCCGCGGTCGGTCATGAGCATGGGGACAGGGGTCGAGGCGGGTTCGATGCTGGTGCCGGAGTTGCCGTGTTGCTGGATGGTTTGGATGAGGGTGCGCGCGGACATCACCATCTGCGCGCGCACTGAGGTGGCGGCAACGAGAAAAACGAACATGGCGGTGCGCTTGAGCATCGGTTCCTATGAGACGCGCACGACGGGGGAATGGTTCATGCGCTCGTTTGGGTCCAGCAGGTGGAAGAGACAGCAGATGGATGGGCCGAAACTCGATGGCGTTTTACGTTCGCGTGCTTCCTGCTCCCATGAGAATGAGCGAGCGCTGGGCGAAGGGGGAGTAGACGAGGAAGGTCATGCACGCGAGGGCGACACCGCTGTTGATGTGGTGCAGGAGGAGAAAGGGAGCGAGCGCCCAGAGGAGGTCGAGGGGGAGGAGAAGCATCCAGAGCTTGCGATATTTCTCGCGTAGGCCTGGGGCTCGGAAGAGGACGGCGAAGCAGAGGAAGGTGCGGACCGGGATCATGACGGCCGCGGTGACGATCAAGCCGACGAACCACTGCGTGGCGTGGGGGAGGGAGGACAGGAGATCGTTGATCTCGGCGAGGTTTGCTAGCGCGCCGATGTAGAAGCCGAGATACATGAGCTGCAGGAGGAGGAAGAGTGTCTGCACGACGGTGTGCGAGGTCTGGGGCAGGTCTTGCTCGGAGGCGAGTACACGGTCGAGGTAGCTGGCTGACGGGTGAGTGGTTGGGGCGGAGCCGCCGGCCGCGATCATGGATGGTGAGTTGATGGCGGGGACGCGCTCGACGGGTGCTAGCCAGCGGTAGCCGCGGCGGGCGAGGGTTTCGACGAAGCGGGGGTTGCTGGCCTTGTCGCCGAGGGTGTCGCGGAGGCGATTGATGGCGGAGTTGACGCCGTGTTCGAAGTCGACGAAGGTTCCGTCGGGCCAGAGGACGCGGGCGATTTCTTCGCGGGTGAGGATGTCGTCTGGCCGCTCAAGGAGCATGGTCAGGATCTGGAAGGGCTGCGCATGGAGCTTGACGCGGAGACCTCGGCGGCGGAGCTCGCCTTTCGCCGTGTCGAGCTCGAAGATACCGAAGCGATAGAGCGCGGCTGGCTGCTTGTCTGTCATGACTGCTGATTAGTGTAGCGAAGGCTGGGTTAGGGCGGACCGATTTGGGCGGTGAGGAGATTTGCGAAGTTCTTTGTTTGGCGACTTTTAGAGCGTGAGGAATAGAGGTTGCGGGGTGAGGATGGTTGCATTGCTTTTGCGGGGGTGCAGAGGGCAGGATGCAGGTCATGAAGAGGCGCTGCGTTATAGGTTCGCGAGGTATTTCGATGGTGGTTGGGCTGTTGCTCTTTCTGGACGGGCCACGGCTGATGATGGCGGAGCCGACGCGTGCGGCCGTCGACGCCTTCAACAGCTATTGCAGGAACGTGGAGGCGCGACTGGCGGAACAGCACCGGCTGGACGCTGAATTTGTTGCGATGAATGGGGACGAGGAACGGCGGCTGCTGGCTGGCGAGGTGGTGATCGAGAAGCTTCCGGGGATCGGAGACTTGGGTGGGGCAATGGTGCATGACTGGCGGGGGACGGCGTTTGCTCCCGGGGCTACGGCGTCGGATTTTGAGCGCCTCATGCGGGACTTCGAAAGCTATCCGCAACATTTTTCGCCGCAGGTGATGGAAGCGAAGACCATCGCGCGGGATGGCGGTCATCTGCAGGTATGGATGCGGGTGCGGCAGCGACACGTGATAACGGTGGTGATGGATAGCCGCTACGACATCACGTATGGGCAGATGGATGCGCGGCATGGGTACAGCCTGTCGCGCAGCACGGAGATGGATGAGATTGAGGGGGCGGGGACGCTGAAGGAGCGTCGGCTGCGTGGCGACGAGGAGCACGGATTTTTGTGGCGGCTAAACACGTACTGGAGCTTCGAGGAGCGGGACGGAGGCCTGTACTTGCAGGTGGAGGCTGTGTCGCTGACACGGTCGGTGCCGCGCGGATTGGGATGGGTGATTGGGCCTTACGTGGAGAGCGTTCCGCGGGAGTCGCTGGAGTTCACGCTGCGGTCTGCTGTGAATGCACTGCGTCGTTAGATAGCTGATAGAGAAAGGAGTTGTTATGGGTACACGAGTGGTTGCGGTGAAGGAGGATGTTGGGTTTCGGCCGGCGCGTCGCGTGAACCAGGCGCTGACTGCGTCGCTGGAGAAACGGGCACTGCAGTGGATGGCTGCGCGGGCGCCGGGATGGGTTAGCTCGGATGGGCTCACGGTGCTTGGTCTGTGCGCGCAGATTGGTGCGGGTGTTGGCTATGCGCTGGTGCGGTACAACCGCTTTGCGCTGCTGCTGGTAATTGTGTGCATCGTGCTGAACTGGTTTGGCGACAGCATGGATGGGACGCTGGCGAGGGTGCGCTGCCAGCAGCGGCCGCGCTATGGGTTTTATGTCGACCACATGGTGGATATGTTTGGTGCGGTCGCGCTGATGTGCGGGCTGGGCTGCTCGGGGCTGGTGCATTGGCAGGTGGCGATAGCGATGCTGATCGCATTCCTGCTGCTCTCGTGCGAGAGCTACCTGGCGACGTACACGTTATCGGAGTTTCAACTGTCGCAGGGGCTGTTCGGGCCTACGGAGATTCGGGTGCTGCTGATTGTTGGGAATTTGGCGCTGCTGCGGAGCCCGTACTCGGTAATCTTTGGACAGCGATGGCTGCTGTTCGATGTGGGCGGGGTAATTGCTACGGTTGGGATGGCGGGGATGGCGGTGCTGTTGACGGTTCGGCACACGGCGCAGTTGTATCGCGAGGAGCCGCTGCCGTGAGCCCGCTGATGCGGTGGGCGAGGTTCAATGCAGTCGGCGTTATGGGGATGGGCGTGCAGTTGGGCGCGCTGGCGTTGCTGAATTGGGGGATGCGTGGACACTATCTGATTGCGTCCGCTTTGGCGCTTGAGGTCACGCTGCTGCATAACTTTGTGTGGCATGTGCGGTATACGTGGCGCGATCGTCGCGCGCAGGATTCGAGGCTTCGCCAGCTGGTGCGATTTCAGTTGTCGAATGGGGCGGTGTCGATGATTGGGAATTTGGTGTTGATGCGGTTACTGGTGCAGAAGGTGCGGCTGCCGGTGTTGGTTGCGAATGCTGTCGCGATTGTTTGCTGCTCGGTGGCGAATTATTGTTTGGGGGATAGGTGGGCGTTCGCTGCGGGGAGTCGGGAGGTGGGTCAATGCCGTGGGTGAAGACCTACATCGCAGAGGCGAGATGTGGGACAGGCGGCTTATAGGTCGTGGGGTCGAGCAACGCCCGAAGAGTGTGGTTTGTTGGCATCACGGGCAAAATACAGGGGTCTCTCCGCTCCGCCAAACGATAAAGCCGTTTGGCTCCGATCGAGATGACGACTCTTGTACTGCACCGGACAGAAAAATTCCCTAGTAGGGGCAGCCGGCGGGGACGGGGATTTCGGTGGGGACCGTGTCGGTGAAGGACATACGGATGCCGTTCTTGGGGCGGAGGATGACCATGGCGCGGGGCTCGATCTTCTGGCCTGGGGGCAGCTCTAGATCGTACTTGCGGAGCAGCGTGCTGAGGATCATGAGGATCTGCAGCATGGCGTAGTTGCCGCCAATGCAGCCGCGTGGGCCTCCGCCGAAGGGCAGATGCGTGAAGGGCGGTTGTGAGATGACGTTGGCTTTGGAAAAGCGTTCGGGATCGAAGGTTTCGGGATCGTTCCAATAGCGCGGGGCGTGGTGGGCACCGTAGACGTACACGATGACGGTTGAGCCGGCGGGGATTACGGTATCGCCCACGCGATCGTCGGCTACGGCCTCGCGGTCGATCATCCAGAAGGGTGGATAGAGGCGAAGGGCTTCGTTGATGACCTGGGTGGTGAAGACGAACTTCGGGACGGCTGTGAAGTTCAGCGGTTCGCCGTTGAGGATCTCGTCAAATTCGTTGCGGACGCGGTCGAGAACGTCGGGGTGTGTGCTGAGGAGATAGAGCAGCCAGGAGAGGGCGTTCGAGGAAGTTTCGTGGCCGGCGACGAGGAGCTGCATGCTTTCGCTGAGGATGAGGGAGTCGGGCATGCCTGCGCCGTCGGCGTAGCGGGCATCCATCAAGGTCTGGAGAAGGTCGGCGCCGGGCTCTTCGTGGCGACGCTGGCGGATGTACTCCAGGAGAACCTTGTCGGCGTTGGCGCGCATCTCTTCGTGCTTACGCAGCTCGCCGGTCGCGGCGAACCACGGGTTCAGGTAAGGCTGCAGCGTTTGCCGGACGATGAACTCCTGGACGGTGGAGATGGTGTGGCTGATGAGGTCGATGTCTTCGTCTTTTAGCTGCGCGCCGAAGAGCGAGCGCGCGACCATGGCGAAGGTCATCTTCATGAGGTAGGGATAGATGTCGACGGGGCCGTGGTGGATCTGGCTGTCGAAGTGGCGCAGGGAGTCGGTGAGGGAGTCCTGCATGATGGAGGACAGGGCTTCTAGCTGCTTGCGGTCGAAACCTTTTTGGATGAGGCGGCGCTGGGTGCGCCAGGCTTCTCCGTGGGTGGTGAGGAGGCCCTTGCCGAGGAAGTGGCCCATCCGCTTCACTTGAATGTCGGACTTCTTGTAGTTCTCCGCGTTGGTCTTGAGAACGTGCTGAATGACGGCGGGATCGATGGTGACGATCGCCTCTTTAATGCCACCGAGATAGAAGCGGAAGGTGTCGCCGAATTCCTGGGTGTATGCCTGCAAGACTTCGATGGGATTGGCGGCCGTGGCGCGCGAATCGGCGAAGGAGCGGAAGCGGGAAACGGCGGGTATCGATGAGGGCAATGTCATGCCTTGCTGTCCAGATTGTTGCGGAGAATGGTGAAGACTCTCGTGGAATTTGCCTGAAGGCCTGGGGTCATCAACGGTTTCGGATCAGGCGGACGGAAGAGGCAATCAGAGGGAATCCTGGTTGCCCAGTTGCTTCAAAAGTATCAGGTGATGAACGATGGCTCGGCTCATCGTGGGGTGTTGCCGATAGGGTACACCAAACTCCGCGGCCGTCTCCTTCACGATGCGCGTGAGCGGCGCGTAGTGGGTATGGCAAACGAAGGGACAGAGGTGGTGCGCGATGTGGTGGTTGAGGCCGCCAGCGAGCCAACCGACGACAGGGTTGTCGGTTGCGTAGTCGGCTGTGGTCGCGAAGATGTGATACACGCCGTTATCAAACTCGCCGCGCTCGGCAGGAAAGTACGTGGTGTCGACGGTGTGGGTGGTCTGGAAGACGAGCGATACGCTCAAGCCGACGACGAGATGGACGAGAAGGAACGCCCCGAGGACCAGCAGCGGTGACTTGTGTAGCAGCATCACGGGCAGAATCAGCATGTAGGTTAGGTAGAACGCCTTACTGGCGAAGAGAATGACGTACTCGCGGAGGGGGTGGCGGGTGCGCTTGATGTAATCGTGCTTGGGGAAGAAGAAGGCCTCGAAGTCTCTGACGAAGACGTAATCGAGCGAGAACATGGCGTAGAAGAGCAGACCGTAGATGTGCTGAAAACGGTGCCACTTAGCGCGGGGTTCATGGGGGGTGAAGCGGAAGATGCCACGGCCGGTGAGGGCGTCGTCTTCGCCATGCAGGTTGATGCAGGAGTGGTGGCCGCGGTGGTGGAGGATGCGCCACATGTAAGAGTTGATGCCGCAGAGGTCGAAGGCATAGTTGAGGGCCTTGTTGACCAGCGGGGCTGAGGAAATCGCATTGTGATTGCTGTCGTGCGCGATATTCAGCAGGAGAAATGTCTGGGCGAGGCCTCCCAGAAGGTACAGGCTAATGAAGGCCCAGGAGTTCGGGTGGAGGGCATAGATGGCGATCCAGCTGCCGAAGAGGACGGCGGCGCCGGTGGCAATCTTTGCCCACATCATGGGATTGGCTTTGGGAGAGATCTTGTTTTCGGCAAAGAATCTGTCGAGGCGGCGGCGCAGGACTTTGGGGAAAGAGGCTGCAGCGGCGGGGTCGCTGGGAGGGTGCTGCAGGGCGGCCTCGGAGGGAACAAGATCTTCTATATCCGGCGCTTGGTTATCTTCTATATCCGGCGCCTGGTTATTTTTCGATGGGGTCAAGACCGCTTCGGTAGTTGGCGTCAACGGCTTCTCCGCAATGTTGTCATGTCGATCCTGTCATGTGGCCCATGCGGGCGGGAAGCAGCGGTTGGGTGATAGGCATGGGCCTGCGCTGCGGCTGCCAGCGGTAGAGTTGATGGTAGCCCGGGGCAGGACGCTGAATCAAGGGAATTCGGACCAAGTACCGCGGTGAGGGCGCATGGTTTGGACGAGCCACCGTTGATTCCGGCGCATTGGAATGCTCCTGCTCTGCTAACATAACGTGAAGGATCAGTTAACACCGAAATGCTCTGTCAGGGGCGAAAGGCAGCCCCGGCTGGGACCTCGTACGACCTGAACCTCTCGCGCATTCGATCGCCCGGGGAACGTGCAACCTGCTGGACTTAGGAACGTATACATAGAGAGCGCAACCCCCATCGTTCTGCAATCGGGCCTACACTATAATCCGATCTCCGGCAGTGCAATGGAATACGCGCCAACAGCACACGAGGTGTAGCAAGGCGTGTAGAGTTTCTTGCGAACCGGATTTTCCGTATTCAAACCCGAGGGCATTACTGATCAATTATGGTATCGATTTTGGACCAACTCGATAGGCTGGGGAATGAGCATCCGCACAAACTCCTTTATTCGTACCTTGACCTGAACGGCAATCAAATCGAGGGCTATACCTACTCCGAGTTTCTGGAGCGGACAAAGGCGATCGCGTCGCACCTGCTGCGCAATGGGCAGTTTGTGGCGGAGGATCGGCTTCTGCTCGCGTACCCTCCGGGCCTGGAGATGATCTGCGCATTCTTTGGGTGCGTGCGCGCCGGATTGATTCCTGTACCCGTGTATCCTCCCGGGTCTCGCGGTTTTCAAAGCGCGCTTTACAAGATGGTGCACATCGCCAAGGATTGCCAGGCGGCGGGGGTTCTGACCAGCAAGGACTATCACGGATCGCTGAAAACGAATCTCGCGAGGAATGGGGTTTCGACGTCCGGCGTGGATGTCGATTACATCTCCGGCCTGCCGTGGATTGTCACCGAAGACTTTCACCATAGCGTTTCGAAGGAGCCGTTTCCCGCGCATTCGAAGGTTTTGTTTCTGCAATATACCTCGGGATCGACGATGGAGCCCAAGGGCGTCATTGTGAGCCACGAAAACATTTTGGAGACCTGTCCGCTGGTCATCGACCATGTGTCGCCTATCGTCGTTTCGTGGCTTCCGCAGTATCACGACATGGGATTGATTGGCTGCTATCTCTACCCGGCGCTGCGCGGCGGCACGACCTACGGCTTCGCTTCGATGGACTTTATTCAGCGGCCTTCACTCTGGTTCGAGGCGATCCATACGTATCGCGCGACAGCCACTGCAGCTCCTAACTTCGCGTATGACTATTGTCTGCGGGCAGGAAGGCTATCCAAGGAGACGATGGAGGGCTTCGACCTGAGTTCGCTGCGCGTCCTGATGTGCGCGGCGGAGCCGGTGAAGCCGGATACGTACACACGGTTCCTGGAAGCGTTTCAGCCGTACGGGCTGAAGTCGGAGGCTTTTTACGCTGCCTACGGGCTGGCTGAGAATACGCTTGCTGTTTCGTTAGGCGGGCGGGCCATCCTCTCGGTGAACAAGCATGCGCTGGCACTGGGTAAGGTTCGCAAGACCACCGAGGTTTCGGAGATTGGCGCGGCCACGCAGGTGGTGAGTTGCGGAACCCCGCTCCCGGGGCTGGATGTAAAGATTGTGGATCCGGATCAGCACAACGTGTTGGCAGACGGATTGGTCGGCGAGATCTGGCTGACGGGCAGCGGCAAGTGCCAAGGGTATTGGAATAATCCAGAGCTGACGCTGAAGCAGTTTCGCGCGCGGCTTGTGGATGACACGCCGTATGACGATGGCTTCCTTCGCACCGGTGACATGGGATTCTTCCACGACGGCGAACTGTTTGTTTGCGGCCGCCTGAAGGACATGATCATTTTGCGCGGACAGAACTACTATCCGCAGGACATTGAGAACGTGGTGGAGAAAGCCTCAGGCTTGATCCGCCATAACTGTGTGGCCGCGTTCCAGATCAATGAAGACAGCGAGCCCGCGCTGGCGATTGTGGCCGAGGTGAAGAATCCGAAGCAGCTGCCGGAGGCGCGGAAGATTGCGGCGGCGGTGCGGAGTTTCCTCAACGTGGAGACGGCGTTGATTTCATTTATCGCGCCGCGTGCGATTCCGCGGACAAGCTCGGGCAAGATCATGCGCCACAAGGCGAAGATGATGTGGCTGGACGGGCAGTTCAATGTTCTCTCTGAATTTTCGCGAGAGAAGGACGCGGGTGCCTGCGCGCCGGATGCAGAGGTCCAGTCCTCGTTCGACGTGTTGAAGTCGCGCTATAACCTTACGGGCGCGGAGTCTTACAACCTCGTAGAAGCAGGATTGGATTCGCTCGATCTCGTTGTGTTCATGCATGAGCTGAAGGAGCTGCTGAAGGACAAGGGCGCCGAGGTGCTTGCGCGGCAGGTGGATATCGGCGTAATTCAGCGGGTAAGTGTAGCTGAATTATTCCAACTTGCTGAACAGCTTGAGCGCGCGCCGGAAGAGGCGATCGATCTGTTGCGGCATTCGCTCGCGGCGTTCCGCGATGAGCAGCATGCGGCTGAGAAGGAGATGATGAGCAATGACAAGAAGCTCATTTTCACTCCAGAAAAGCCTGCGCGGCTGCCCGAGCATCCGGTACTCAAGCAAGTTCTGCTTACCGGGGGAACTGGGTTCATTGGACCGTTCCTGATCAAGAGCCTGCTGGAGCAGACGCAGGCGAAGATTCATGTGCTGGTGCGTTCGTCCGATGAAGCGCAGGGCAGCCAACGACTCAAGGCAGCGATGGAGTCGATGGGACCGTGTCCGGCCGGGCTGATGGAGATGTTCGAGGCGCGGGTGCTGCCGGTTTGTGGCGACCTTGGCCAGCCGAAGTTGGGCCTCACGCAGGAGACGTGGGATTTTCTCGCCGCGGAGATGGATTCGATCTACCACAACGGCGCCACGGTGAATTACCTATTCAACTACGACCGCATGCGCGATGCGAATGTGCTGGGAACCAACGAAGTGCTGAAGTTGGCCTTCGAAGGAAAGGCCAAGAGCCTAAACTACGTTTCGACGACGTTCATCTTTGGCTGGGCCTTGAAGAGTGTTCTGTACGAGACCGATTGCAACAAGGACATGGAGCTGCTGGATTTCGGATACAGCCAGTCCAAGTGGGTTGCAGAGCGAGTGGTTGAAGACGCGCAGAAAAAGGGTTTGTGCGTGCGGACGTTCCGGCCAGCGCTGGTGAGCCCTTCGGTTACCGGCGGCGGGAATAACTTCGATATCGCTGTGCGCCTGGTGGCGTTCATGGTAAACCACGGTATTGGCGTGGATGCGCTGAATCAGATAAGTTTTGTTCCCGCCGACGTTGTCGCGAATAACATCGTGGCGATTTCAACCACTCCAGGCACGGAGAACAAGACCTATAACTTGGTGCGTGACGATTACGCGAACATGATGGACATCACGAACCTGATCACTAAGTTGACGGGGCGGCAGTTCGAGATCTTCAGCATCACCGACTTTGTTCCGGAGCTGATTCGCCGCTGCCGCAAGGAAGATCTGCTGTTCCCACTGCTCGACTTCCTGGTAGGCTCGGTGGACAACATCTCGGCGATGGAGTTCAAGCGCTACGACAACACTGAATACCAGAAGGCGCGAAATGCTGCGACTTGGGGCGTGCCGGAACCGACGCTCGAGGAGACCGTCAGCGGCATTCTGAAGTTCATGCATCGCAAGGGAATCATCTCGGTAGCGGCACGGGAGCTGGACACGACGGTCAGCACGACCGATGCTCCCGTCGCCGCGACTTCTGCAACGCAGGTTACTGCTTCTTAAATGTCAGCTTCTCGTTGATGTGCTGACCGGTTTCGAGAACCCCGGTGGTAGTGACGGTCAACCCTTGCCCATCCGGGGAGATGGCCCACTTGTCCTTCTGCGTCACTTGATCGTCGCGCAGGTAGATTGCGGCGACCGTGTGCGGATCGACAAGTTGCAGCTTGACGGCATCGTTGCGGGAGTTCTTGAGGTCGTAGGGCTTTCCGTCGAAACGAGCGTCATAGCTGTAGTCGCCTGAGAAGCGGACACCGCCATTTCCATCAGCGGTGATCTTCAGGGTCAGGCCCTGGCTCAAGCGCGATTTGCTCAGATCTTCGGTCCATTCGCCGGCAAGCGGGTCGTGGGCGACCTTCGCGCCGCCGGTGCGGACCCAAACGGCGACCTGATCGGGCTGGCCTGCGATTGACCTGGTGCTGGTGAGCTGTTTGCCGTCGGCGGAGGGTTTGACGCGAACTGTGGCGACGAGCGCGCCGTCTTTCATCTCTTTCACCTCGGACTGTCGCTTATCAAGCCGGTGGATCTGAATTTGATTGAAGCCGAGGTTGCCCGGAGCGGGCGCGGGGTGGCCATTGGCTTTGGCGGTGAAATCGAAATGCCTATCCCCGGACATGACGACGTGCAGTTGATCCTGGACTGGCGTGATGGAGAGTTTGTTGGGAGGATCGAGGGACGCCTGGGCGGAAGTAAGCGTCCATGAGCCGATGCGGGGATCCTGCTGGGCCAGGACGGGAGCGGCGGCAGCGAGGCCGAGGAAGATCAGCGTACGAATTGTGGCGTTGAGATTGATGGGATCAATGTAGCAGATTCAAAATCGCTTGAAAGCTGCTATGTGTGCCATACCGGGAACACTTAGCGGTCAGAATCTGCATTCCTTTCACTGTTTGTGGTGACGATTTTGTATCATCCAGTGTGTGATGCTTCTGCGTCGTTTCTGGGTGGCCGGGGTAGTTCTTGTTGCGGTCATTGCCCTTCTTCCCTTCTCCTTTCACGCTGAGCGTCATCTGGAGACGGCAACCCGCGTCGATGGCAGCCAGGCCGAAGTGGTCCGGCAGGAACTGGCCACGCGGTTCCATTCCCCCTTCGTTGACCGCGTGGTTCTTGTGGTTACGGGGCTTCCGCCAGCCAATTCGCCTGACGGCGAGCAGGCGCTGACGACGATTGTGGCGCAGTTGCGAGAGCAGCCCGGGGTGTCCGGGGTGGTCTCGTATCTTGAGCTGCGCGATCCAATTTTCCTGGGAAAAGGCGGTGGCACGTTTGTGCTGGTGGGGCTTCAGTCTACCGGCGCGCCGGTGGAGTCGCTGGTTCCCATGCTGCATCAACAGGCGCATTTGCTTGAGGACCAGCTGCGGGGGCGCTATCCCGGGGTGAAACTGCAACTCACGGGCGAGCTTCCCCTCAACTTCGACATCCGCAAGGCGAGTGCGGACGATGTGCGGCGTGGCGAGACGCTAGTGATCCCCGCGACCTTGATCCTTTTGCTGATTGCATTTGGAAGCGTGGTTGCCGCGATCATTCCTCTGGCGGTGGGCGAGCTTGCCATTGCGACCACGCTGGCGATTACGGGATTGCTGGCGCAGCGTCTGCACCTGTCGATCCTGGTGCAGAACCTGGCGACGATGCTTGGGCTGGGCCTGGGGATTGATTATGCGCTGCTGATGGTGAGCCGCTTCCGCGAGGCGGTGGCGGCGGGAAACGATGGGTATGCGGCTTCGGTGATCGCGACGCGCCAGGCGGGTCGCACGTTGTTAATCTCGGCCTCCACGGTCGCTATTGGATTTGTCGCTCTCCTCACCGTTCCTATCAGCGAGATTCGTTCGATTGGGCTTGCCGGAATCCTGGTTGCTGGATGGAGTGTGCTGTTGACCAACACGCTGGTGCCTGCGGTACTGGGCCTGCTGGGACGGCGCATCGATGCGGGGCGACTGCCGTTTACGGCGAAGCTAGATTTAGACCGCTCTGCAAATACGGGCGTTCGGTGGAGGCAATGGGGACGGACGATTGTGGCTCATCCGTGGCTGGCGCTGCTGATCGCGGGAACGCCTCTGGTACTGCTGGCATGGCAGGCCAAGCATCTCGACACCAGCATTCCTTCGGGAGACTGGCTGCCGAAGTCGGCGGAGTCGGTGCAGGCGCTGCATACGCTCGAGCAGATGGATCGGACCGGCATCGTGTATTCGATGCGCGTGGTGATTGAACTGCCGGGTGAATCCGTCACGCAAACCGACGCGGGGTGGGACGCGCTGAATCGCGCGGCGAAGCAAATTGAAAGCGACCCCCGTTGCGATCGCGTGATCTCCATTGCGACGATTGCGGGTGGCACCCAGGCAAATTTGACCGATCTCTCGCGGGAGACGAGGCGAACATTTTTGAGTAGTGATGGGAAGGCCGCACTGGTAGAGATCCTGCCTAAGAGTTCCCTTTCGTTGCGGCAGCAGGTGGACTGGGTGCGCGAGATACGCAACAAGGGCGCTCCGGCACTCACCGGTGTTCCGGACGCCACGATGCTGGTAGGCGGCATCCCGGCACTCAACGCTGATTACGAAACCATCATCGACAGCCACGTTATGCGCGTCATGGGGCTGGTCATTGGCGGCACGCTGCTGGCCCTGCTGTGCGGCTTCCGATCGCTCTTTGCCGCGGTGAAGGCGATTATCTTGAATTTGGTTTCGGTGGCTGCGTCTTTCGGTGCGCTGGTACTGGTGTTTCAGGATGGACATGGGAGCGGTCTGCTGGGAGTTCCTGGCGGCACGGGAAGCATCTTTCCGTTGGTGCCGATTGTGGCTTTTGCGATCGTCTTCGGACTCAGCATGGACTACGAGGTGTTCCTGGTGGCGCGCGTGCTCGAAGCGCGGAGGGCTGGACTGAGTGAGATGGATGCGATTCCTGAGGGCATGGCCAGAACTGCCGGCCTGATTACGAGCGCCGCCGCGATCATGATCGTGGTGTTCGCGGCCTTTACCTTCGGAAATTTTTTGGTAGTGAAGATGATTGGCTTCACGCTGGCGATTGCCGTGTTGATTGATGCGACGCTGGTTCGCATTGTGGTTGGCCCGGCGCTACTGCGGATTGCCGGGGACTGGAATTGGTGGCCGGGCGGCCTTGACACCAAGTGCGAGACACCCGTAGCGGAGAGTGGCGATTAATTACTGAGCGAGCTCATCCATGAGCCAAGCTCGCGCCATTTTCTAGTCGCGCATAACGGTCTGAGGCGAGATCTTCATCACTTCGGCCGGCTGTTCTACGGTGAGACCTCCCAAAACTTTAGGTTCAACGATCTTGGCTTTGCAAATTATTTTTTGGCTGAAGGATTGACGAGCCTGCACTGGAAGGTGCAGAATCTGTTCGCTCCTCAGTCCGGGCAAATAAGCGGCCCAAAAGGTGAGACCTCCCATGAAATCCAGGCCCATTCACACCCTTCCTGAGACGCTCCGGCGCTCCAGGACAAACGTTTGTCTTTTCTCGACAATCCTGCTTACCGCATTCTCGATTGGTTCCTGCGCTCGGAATGTCTGCGCACAGGCCGTTGGAGTGGTTCAGACAAACCCTGATCAATCCGAACTCCTCACACCGCAAACGCCACTCACGTTTACCGATGGCACGGCCAGTGGCACGGCGATCAACGTCGACGACACGATTCACTATCAGCAGCTCGAGGGCGTAGGCGCCAGCTTCAATGACTCGGACGCGTATCTTGTCTGGAATAAACTGACGCCGGCGCAACGCACGCAGTTGATGAGCGATCTGTTCAGTCCGAACGGCATTCATCTCAGCTACCTGCGGCAATCGATGGGAGCGAATGATCTTTCGCTAAGCAGCTATACCTACGACGATGTGCCGACGGGCGAGACCGATCCGCAGATGAAGCAGTTCTCGATCGCGCACGATGAGGCCTACATCATCCCGACGATCAAGGCGGCCTTCGCGGCGAATCCGGCGATCAAGGTGCAGGCCCTGCCGTGGTCGCCTCCCGCGTGGATGAAGACGACTGGAACGCTCGATGGAGGCAGCTTCAACACCGAATATTTTCGAGCGCTCGCGCTGTACTTCGCAAAGTTTATCCAGGCGTACGAGGCGCAGGGGATACCAATCAATTACGTCTCGGTGCAGAATGAGCCGCTGAACGAGACCAGCGGCTATCCATCGATGTTCATGAATCCGCATGATGAAGGGCAGTTCATCGCGCAGTATCTCGGGCCTCAACTACGTAGCCTGCAACTGCGCAACCGCGGGTGGAACTTTGCGCGGCAGTCGCACGATCCTATGGACGCGACGCCGGGAATATTTGGGTATGAGCATAACTGGGATAACCCGAAGTATCCGGAGATCCTCGCGGAAGACCCCGCCGTCCGGCAGTATCTTGCGGGCGTTTCGTTCCATTGCTATGCGGGTAACGTTGCCGATGCGCAGAATGCGGTGCATGACCTTGCCTGGGATGTTCCGGTTTATTTCACCGAGTGCACCGGAGGCACGTACGCTCCGTACTTCGGGCAGAACCTGGTGAATGATACTGAAGGCCAAGTGATTAATGTGCTGCGCAACTGGGGCAAGTCGGTTGTGTTCTGGAACCTTGCGCTGGATCAGAACAACGGACCTACCGACCAGAACGGATGCAATGACTGCCGTGGCGTGGTCACGATCGACGACTCGACTACACCGGCTGTGGTCTCGAAGAACGTGGAGTATTACGTGCTTGGCCACCTGGCGAAGTATGTGCAGTCGGGTGCGTACCGGATCGACTCGAATACGTTTGGCAGCGGCAATGTTGAAGATGTTGCGTTCAAGAATCCTGACGGCTCGATCGCTGTGCTGGTCTTGAATGACGCGCAGACGTCCAGCCAGTTCTCGTTGAACTGGAAGGGCAAGATGGTGAGTTATTCGCTGCCTGCGCAGTCGGTGGCTACGTTCTTCTGGCAGGGATATGCGGGCAATACGTTCGACGTAACGGCGGGGCCTGGATCGCAGACGGTCGCGCCCGGGGGCCGCACTTTCTATAGCGTCGACGTGAACGACTACGGCAACGACCATGCAAACGCCGAGTTGAAGGTTGAGGGGCTGCCCGGCGGAGCGTTTGGCGAGCCGGTGCCGATTCCGTTCACCAATCAGTACCTACTTCCGGTGGTGACAGAAGAGAGCGCCACGAGCGGCTCGTATCCTGTGACCATTCTCGGCCGCCAGGGCAATGCTACGGCTTCCTCAACCGTGAACTTCACGATCGGCGGCAAGGAGACTCCCTTCCCTGCTGGTCCCTCTACGATTCCAGGCATCATTCAAGCCGAGAACTTCGATAACGGCGGAAACTATGTTGGCTACTTCAATCTTGATTCGACGGATCAAGGAAGCGCTCCGACGTATCGGCCGGGAACAACCGTTGGCATTGAGGGCACTGGCGACGCTGGCGGCGGTTACGACGTTGGCTATACCAAAGAAGGCGAATACCTGCGCTACACGGTCAACGTGAGCACACCAGGCATCTACAACCTGCAGACTCGCGTCGCTTCGCTTGGGCAAGGCGGGTATTATCACGTCTCCTTCGATGATGAGAACAAGACGGGAACGCTGTTCGTTCCGGTGACAAATGGATTCCAGACATATACCACGCAGGTCTCGCCGGCGTTCCAACTCACCGCAGGGCGTCATGTGATGCAGGTGACGCTGGATGGCAATGGCCCGACCGGCGGTATGGGTAACTTCAACTGGTTCGGTTTGCAGGCGCCGTCGACTAGCGCCTCATTCACAGGAGGTCCGCAGGCAATTCCCGGCCAGATCGAGGTGGAAAACTTCGATACCGGCGGCAAGGGCGTCGCGTACTGGAATGGCGCGACGGCCAATGGCGGCGGAGCAAACTATCGGCCGGGAGAGACGGTGGACATCGAGAACTCGTCGGATACGGGCGGGGGGTACGATGTGGGCAATGGGCAGCCTGGGGATTGGCTGAACTATACCGTGAATATTGCTACGGCGCGGAACTACACACTGAAGGTGCGGGTGGCGACGGACGTGGGCGGCGGGGTGATTCATCTCAACGTCGACGGCCAGCAGGTGACGCCGCATATCTCGGTTCCCGAGACAGGCGGATGGCAGACGTGGCAGACGCTTGAGATCCCCAATGTCGCGCTGCCGGAGGGCGTGCATACTCTGCAGCTGGTGGTTGATAGCGGGGGCTTCTACAACACGGTTGGAAACTTAAACTGGTTCTCGCTGAACTAAGAGGACATGCAAATGGGGTACGGCGTTGCCGTACCCCATTTGCGCGCTCTGGGTCACCGAGCTATTGACCCTGGGAACGCTGATTGAAATCGGGAAGCGCCGGCGAGCACGAGGCCTCTAGCCACCGACTCACATAGACGCCGGCGTGGGCTTCGCCGCAGTAGTGGCGAGCGCCTTTGGCCGCTGCCGCGTCTGCATTCCATTTGAGGATTTTTAGCTCCTCTTCATTGCACTGAATCAGGAACCAGTGGATCGGGTTCGAGCTCTCAATGCCACAAATCTCACATCGATATTGAGTAACGGCCGCCATGTAGAGTCTCCTTGTGACAGTTGTAGGTTAGCGTAGAAAATGTCTTTCCCCTGTTTTCGCGGGACCCAGGCCAAGCTTGTGGACATCCTACATGGAGACAAGCCGCCGCAAACAATCTGACTGACCTAGCCCCGCCCACCCTCTGCGATCGCCGCGAAGAACAGGTCTGGGCTGACCATACCAACCTTGATGAAGCCTGCACCTGTCTGTTCTTCTCGAGGATCTCTTTGGTGACGGTATCGGGAAAGCGAGACGATATTTGAGATTAGCTCCCGGACTCCATCTTGTTCCATAAAACTCTCGTAACTTTTGCGTTTAGAAATTGAATTTCAGTGCACCCTGGAGGATGCGTGGGGGTGCGGCGCTGATTACGTTACCGAAGGTCGAGCTGCCAATGTCGCCGTCAACAGAACTCGGGCCATTGAACTGGGTGTGATTGAAGACGTTGAAGGCATCCAGACGAAACAGAAGAGAGGTTGTCGCTGTGACCTGCAACTTCTTGGCGATGGCCATGTCGTAGTTGTCTTCGCCTGGCCCATAGAAGAACCGCCGCTTTACATTTCCCGGGGTGCCGAGAGCGTTCATGCTGAATACTGCAGTGCTGAAATAATTATTCCCATTCTTGCGGGGATTATGGCTAAGTTGCAGAGGGCCGCCGTTGTAATCAGGTTCGTCGATGCTGCTGTTGTTGATACCGTTTGGGTTGGTACCGATGAGCGAGTTATCGCCATTGTTGATCATCGTCACCGGAAATCCGCTGGCAAAATGCGTGATGCCGGAGATGGACCAGCCCGCCGTCAGCCGGTTCGGGTGAAAGAGCTGATCAAACGGTAGCTGGTATTCGTAGCTGACAACGACGTTGTGTTTCACGTCGAACGCGGAAATCGCATAACTCAGCGCGGGGTCGAAGGGATTTACTTCCTCCGCTGGATTCGACGATTGATCGAGCGACTTCCCATAGGTATAAGCAACGGCGAGCTCGAGCCGCCCACTGGTGTGGCGCACGCTGAGTTGAAGAGCGTTGTAGTTTGCGTTGCCGATCGTCGATTGCAATGCGTTGCT
>Ga0302312_10000425_pt1 | contig 32731 bp, 22 predicted proteins | sample III_Palsa_N2_1_FD_200529 | JGI IMG/M metagenome (GOLD analysis project Ga0302312, IMG submission 200529) | Peat permafrost microbial communities from Stordalen Mire near Abisko, Sweden - III_Palsa_N2_1 | ecosystem: Environmental > Terrestrial > Soil > Palsa > Peat permafrost | place: Sweden... | reverse complement strand
TTCGCCATGGGCGGGCGATTCGGCTGGCCGGCTAGAAGGGCGCCAGCGCCAGGCGCCCGGTTTCCGTCAAATGATCGCACCGATAGATGGCGAAGCCTTCGCGGGTGTCGAGCCACGCATAGTAGAAGAGTCCAAGGACTCGCTTCTGCGCGATATAAGGTCGGAAGTTGGACCGCGTCTCGTTGACCAGAGCGATCTGATTCGATTCATGGGGAGGGCAAGATGTATCGTGATTGGGGATGCCCCATTCGGTAATCCAGCAGGGTTTGCCACCGGCGCTGCCCTGCGGCCGGCATTCCGCCAGAACGTATTTCTGCAATCGTTCCCGGCGTCCCGCCGCGGCGCCCGGGTTTTCCGGGTTATCTGTCCAGGGATAGGTGTGAACGCCGTAGACATCAACAAGTGTATCCAAACCGCCAGCGCGCATGAAATCGAGGGTCGCGGCTGCGCTGACCGCGTCCAGCCGCGCTTTGCGAGGAGCCTCCGGAGCTTCGTTGAACACCAGGCCTGCGCTGACGATCACCGCACGCTGGTTGAGTTTCGATCGCGAGCGGACGTCCTTGATGACCGCCAGTAGCTTAAGATATTGCAGATAGCCCTTGGCCACCTGCTGTGCCTCGGGGTCATGAGAGAGATCCCCGAGGTTGAATTCTCTGGAATGGGTGGGGTTTTCGGCAGGCAGGCTGAAATCCGCATTGAACATCGGAGAGTTGATTTCGTTTCCAAGTTCGAAGCCGGCCAGCGTGACGCCGGCAGCATCGAGCTTGGCGAGTAGTGGCTCGAAGTACTTGCGGAACTGATCCGGATCGGCTGCGGAGAGGGGAGGTCCGCCCCACGCGCCAAACGCGTTGGGCCACGGCCGGCTGGGTGCGTCCGGCCGATATTGCAGTTGGACCAGCCAGTCGATCCGAATGCCCTGCGCCTGGGCACGCCGGGCAAAATCGACTCCCTTGTCATCGGGCAGGATGCCTGACCGGATGTAATGAATTCCGGCGGCGTGCAGCTGAGCGAGAATAGTATTCTACTGCTCGACGCTCATGGAAGCGATAGCAGCATTCACGCCGAGGACCATATCCTGCGTCTGCGCTTGTGCCGGCCGGGATCCGACGGACACGCAGAGAATGCAACCTAGGGCGAGGACGCCACCGATAGTTTTTACGAAAATGTTCATCAATGGATAATCAAAAAGGGTGAATAATTAAAGCTATTAATTTAGCTTCTTTTGGCAATTTCTATTAAAAAATGCTAATGAAAAAATTCAACAGCGGCGGTTAGTAGCGCCACAAATCCTCCTTTCGTATACACATCGTACCCGTTTGTCTCCACCGGCATACGCTCGCCCCCTTTTGCCCGTTTATATGAGCAAGGTCCACCTTCCAGCTCACGCACTTCACCAATCCCGGCATGTCAATTAAAAATAGAATAATATGAAAACCTGGAAACTTTTCCTATGGACTTTCGTGGCGGCAACGCCCATCTTCTCCTGCCAAAAGGTCGGCATCGCCACCACGACCACCGGCACTTCCGACACTTCGGCCGTCTTCTCGGCCACCATTGCCGGGACCGCCTGGACGGCGGATTCGGTAAGCGCGGTGCTCATCTACAACGGTCAAATCCCTTACAAGGTAATTACGATGACCGGGTGGAGCGGGAGCAAGCTGGTCACCCTAACCCTGCAGGATTCAGCATTCACCAGCTCCACCGACAGCAGTCTCACCGTCAAGGAATATACAACGACCGGCTGGTTTCCGGGGACGGTGCTTCAGTATGCCGTAGATACGACGTTAAGAAATGGGGACACCGCCTGGGTTCCGCAACTGAATACGGAAACGGGTAACGCCACGGTCACCTCCACGAGCGCCACCGGGAAAACCGTCACGGGGACATTCAGTTTCACGGGTATTATTTTCAAAATAGACTCCGCGAACAATAAGACCATAGACACCGTTTCCATCACCAACGGCGTCTTTAAAAATGTTCACTATACATACGTGAATAAGCCATCCTAAGTGTGTGGGGAGGACGGTTAATACCGTCCTTTTTCCCACTATTCAAGCTCTTTGAACACTGCAATGGGGGAGAGCGCGTTCATGAGATATGTTCATGAACGGCAGCTAATGTATATTTTATGTTAATCCTTTATATTTGAGCGCTGTCCTAAAAGGTCCCGCCAATGAATAATGTATTTTCACTTTTAGTCCTATTCCTTTATTCTCTTATGGATCCCGCGACTGTGCACGGCCAGGCAAAACGAAACGTCTTTACATCCGACGTCGATCATTTCTGGATCACATTTGACAGCATTCAAACCATCCACGAAAAGGACAGACAAATCCAGGTGATGCAGTCTATATATATCGATAAGGGATCGTATGGGCTGAAGGAGTTTATGACACTAAGAAATTTTGATGCCGCCAGATTAGTGGAGAGCATAAACAAATATCCCAGGTTTTGGAGATCCATACGCCTCAATACCTTGACCATACGTCAGAATGAGCCGCTCATCGAATCTTATATTCAAAAGTTCAGAGTTTTATACCCGGATATGCGTACAGCCAATATCTATTTTACGATTGGCGCTATTCGTGCAGCAGGTACTACGCAGGACTCACTGGTATTGATCGGCTCGGAAATTGCCCTGGGCGACAAAACCACGGATGTCTCGGAGTTTCCTGATAAAAGGCTGGCCAATTTTTTTAATTCAAAGAATTCAGGCAACATTATTCCGGTGGTGATTCATGAATGCGTGCATACACAACAAAAGCCGGAAGGCAAAACGCTCCTGGCGGAGGCTATTTATGAAGGCGCTTGTGATTTCATTACCGAGCTCATACTGGCAAGACCATTGGAGAATGCTTATTTGGTCTATGGGAGAAAGAATGAAAAGGAGCTGAAGCGGCAATTTAAAAAGGACATGTATTCCGAAGATCTTTCCCACTGGCTCTATAATGGGGCAACGTCGAAGACGATGGGGGATTTGGGGTATTTTATGGGATATAGCATCTGCAAGTCCTTTTATCATCATGCAAAAGACAAGACTGCGGCGATAAAGGCGATTATCCATTTGAATTACCCGGATCCGTCGGCCGTGACGAAGTTCCTTAAGGAATCAAAATATTATTGATAGTCTGGGAGAAATCATATTCTATTTAACAAGTATACGGTGTGGGTAGTTCATGAAAATAGGGGCGGCTCAAAATATTGCCACTTAATGGGGATTTCAGGTTCTTTTAACACCGGAATAGGGGAGGATGGCGTTCATGAGGTATGTTCATGAACATCGGCTAGTGGGCATATGTAACTACAAAACTTTGCCTCACATAGATGCTTTTCCTTATCTTTGCCTCATGTACAACAAGGATCAAATATTGTCCATTCTAAGGACCAAGAAACCCGATCTCCAGGCACGCTATCCCATTAGCGAACTCGGGCTTTTTGGATCCTACGCCCGGGGCGACAATAGCAGTTCCAGCGACATTGACATCCTGGTTGACTTTAATGGCCCCATCGGTATCCGATTCATCCGGCTGGCCCACGAACTAGAAGACCTCTTTCACCAAAAAGTTGATCTCATCTCCCGCAAAGGCATCAAACCCCGTTACATGCCTTTCGTTGAAAAAAATCTGATTCATGTCTGAAAGAGATACCCCGTCCCTCCTGCAAGACATTCTGGAAGCCATTGGGAATATAAAGGCATTTACCCAAGATCTTATTTTTGACGCATACCAGTCAGAAAGGCGACGCAGCTGGAATAGCTTAATACCTTTGCCAGTATTGTTAAAATGGATTGTCATAAAATGGGTCATCAATGGCCAGAAATGAATATATGGAGGGACTGCCCCCAGAGTACTATTACCCGGAAGAGTTTGCTTATTCTGCTGACTTTTATAAGTCCTATAGGGTTGAATATATGGTCGGTTCTGGGAATAGAGTCTGGGGATTGAAACCCAAACCGGAACGGATTTGCCGGTTTTGCGGAAAGGGAGAGCCAGATGTGGCTTTTAAGGATGATGCGCATTGGTTCCCGGAGTCTATTGGCAATAGGTATTTGTTGTCGGATTTTGAATGTGCTGATTGTAATAAGCTATTCTCCCAGTATGAGGGTAGCCTTGCCAACTTTTTAGGTATGTCCAGGACGCTGCTCTCGGTTAAGGGCAAGAAAAAGATACCAACGTTCAAGGATAAAACGGTTCGAATAGAAAGTTTTATCGATCCTGTTGAAGGTGTTTCCGTAAACGCCAGCCGGACGGAGGTAAACGACAGCTTTACATTTGATCCTAATACGGGCCTGCTTACCGTTAGTGGGGTAAAACAGTCTTATGTGCCGCTGTACGCTTACAAGGCTTTCCTGAAAATGGCTTTGTCTTGCTTGTCGGATGAGGATATTTTGGAATACTCTTTGGCTCTGGAATTTCTGAGAACGGAGAATGTGGATCAGTATGCACCAGGAATTACTTGGATGTATAGATATACTTATCCGTATAATTTTCTTTATGAAACACCTGTGGGAATTATTTTCAAGAAACGAGATGTTGATTCGCAATTGATTTCGCACATCTTTGTTCTCTTTACATTGAATGGCATATTTGAACTAGCGATTCCATTGCATCGGGATGATTTCAAAAATACGGGTAAAGACTTTGGCATTTTATGGAGCCCGCCGATGTTCAGTAATCCATATCATTTCCCCACTAGGGCGATTCGCGGGGAGCCGCTCGACTTGTCGTCTGCTGAGACTAAGCGAGATGAACGGGATTCATTTTCCATCGCTGTGGGACAGGATAGAAAGATAGCAGCGCACTTTGTTCATCCGGAGACGAATGAGGTTGTTTTCGGGACGATCGATGTGAACGATATACAGGGGGTGAAGATTACGAGGCAATCGTTGCCGGACCAACGGAGTGAGTGATGCGCTAAGGCTAAATGCTATTCTGTCGGAATGACCGGTGCAGTTTACGGATTTCTTGCCGCGGAATGAGCTGGACCAGTTAGTGGTCGAGTCTATCTTCCGTATTTCTTGCTATTTCAGATCAGTTGCTTACTGTCGTGGAGACAATGCTTCCTTATTCTATTTAACATAATATTAATTATAAGACAAATTAAGGCACTGAAAATGGACATTTAGTTGTCTCAACAACGTGCAAATGGGCTCCCATTGGCCTCTTAATACTTTATCTATCAATATATTACAGTCTAAACCCATAAAGGCACCATTGGCGAATCCGGTGAAAAGTTTAAGGACAGAATAAAGTACCCTATAGATTAACCGTTGTCGGCTTTCCCGAATATATAACACGCTTGTCAATGGTCTTTGAAGGTGCAGATGACGCGCCGTGCTTGCCGTTGACAAGCACGATGTTGAAGGTACGCTGCTTTGGCATTCCTTTATACTGTCCCCTGGCGCCTGAGATGATCAGTTCATGCTCTTTGTCTTTCCACGTTAGTGTAAACGTGGTATATTGACCCTTTTCATAATTGTAGTTGTCATTCTCGTCATCATAGTACGTAAACCGGCCATCTGCTCCTGGATAAATGCGCAACTCAATATCATCGGCCGGCTTTTCGGTGGCATATTCCATCACCGGTCCCATGGGTATGATGGACCCTGCTTTCACGTATAGCGGCATCATATCTATAGGTGCCGGCGCATCAATTGTCTGCCCGCCCTTCCATATTTTTCCTGTCCAGAAGTCGTACCATTCGAAAGAAGCCGGAAGATATACCTTCCGGGTACTTTCCCCGGCTTCTGTTACCGGGTTCACGAGGAATGCAGGGCCAAACATATATTGATCCGGAATATGGTAGACGTTGGTATCATTCCTGAAATCAAATGTCAATGCGCGCATAATGGTATAATTCTCCTGGGTCACCCTCCCCGCAAGCGAATAAATATAGGGCAGCAGCCGGTAGCGCAGCCGGTCATAGTTCAATAATATGGCTTTCGTCTTGTCATCCCAATTACTGGAGAACAAGGCCCGCTCACCTTTTCCATGGATCCTGAAGATGGGGCAAAATGTTCCGAACTGGAACCAACGCGTAAATAGCTCCCTGTTACCTTGTGTTGACCAGTCGGGTATCCCGTCTTTATCGGTTCTGGAGATGTATCCGCCAATATCTGAAGTCCAGTACGGAATACCCGATACACAGGCATTAATACCCTGTGGAACCTGGTCTTTAAAGGCGGCGAATGTAGTTGTGATATCAGATGACCATAATGTAGCCCCGTTGCGCTGTTCACCGGCAAACGACTGACGTGCTAAGAAGAAAGCCCTTTTAGCCGGGATATCCCTGCGCCAACCCCCGTATACCCCTAAGGTATGCACCAAGGAATATGTATTAAAATAGTCTATCCCTTTGCCTGCATAAAAGTCATTTTGTTTACGCGCATCCAGCAGGTCTCCGTTATCGGGTTCGCATTGGTCAATCCACCAGGCATCCCATCCATATCGGGCAATCAGGCTATCGCGGGCCTGCTGCCAATATAAGGCCCTCGCCTTTGGATTGTAGGCATCGTAATAGGTATCGAAAGTGTGGGTGACAAAATTATCCCAGGTAATGTCCGTAAGCCCTCCCTCTTTTTTCAAAGCATCATAGTCAGGCGTCCCGCTGCCAAAAACCGGCCATATGGAAATCATCCCATGGATATTGGCCTTATGTAATTCACTCAGCATGAATACAGGGTCAGGATAACGTTCCGCATTCATGACGTGTGATCCGATGGGAAGCGGAGCCCAATAAAACCAGTCCTGAACGATCACATCCACTGGAATATGGTTATTGCGGTAATTGTCTTTTACCGATAATATTTCACTTTGACTCTTATACCGGTCCTGGGATTGAAATAATCCAAAGGACCATTTAGGGAACATCGGGGCGGCGCCTGTAGCAGTGCGATAAAGATCAATGATATGATCAAACCCTGGGCCGTAGAAAAAGTAATAGTCTACTTGTTTGCCGCTTTCTGATACGAATTTAAATTTTGTATCCTGCGCCTCCGCCCCGTAAAAATTGGAGGCGGAATAATTGTCCCACATGAGTCCGAAGCCTTTTGTGGATAACAGGACAGGTATGGCGCCGGTCATATATTTGATGGCCAGATCCTGATCACGTCCCTTGTAATTGATGGACCCCGAATCCAGGGGATGGCATCCAAGGCCGAACAAGGCTTCGTCCGCGGGAGAATTAAATTGTGTGGTGCAGTTATAGGTGTCGATGCCCGCAACGGTTGCAGGGGTCATGGCCTTATTAAGATCACCCGCTTCGGAAGTAATCACATTGCCTTTAAGGTCAGTATAGGTTATCGCATTGGTGAACTTATTGACTTTCACCTTCAACTTATCCGTCGTAATAACGATCCATATGGATCCATCAGCCACTTGGTAGCGGGTATGCTGCCAGGAATGATTAACAACCAGGGACGGCTTTGCGGAAAACTCATTGAAAATGGTATATTTTACCTCGATCAGGTCCTCTTCGCGGATGAGGATCTCCATCCTCCCCTTGTCAAGCGCAAAAATAACCGCGTTGTCTTTTACCTGGTATGACTTAACAATGGCGCGGGCGGGTTGTACTAAAAGAAGGCCGATCCCCCAAAATGCGCCTGTCATCCATTTTACCTTCTTTTGTCCTGGCTTGCAAAAATTCATCCACATAGTAGGCTGCTTTAAATCGCGGAGCCTAAATTAGGGGCATTTCTTAAAGGAGGAGGGTGCTGAATCGTTATTTGAAGGGATGTATATGTTACCCGTATGTGATTTATGGGTGTTTGTAGCCTCATTTAGGGAATAAAACGGTACCTTTGCAGCTTTTATGCAGAAAATAATCAATTCAAGGAAGCTCCTCGGCGTAGACAAAACTGTCGGGCTCAAAGAATTAAAATCGATCTACAGGAATTTAATGAAAGAGTGGCATCCGGACACCTTTCAGGGAAGTGATGCGGAAAAGCTGGAACTCGAAGATAAAAGCAAGAAGGTAATAGAAGCTTACCACCTTTTGGTCAGCGTCGCCCCCGAAACGATCGAGCAGGCTCTTCCTGAATATACTGAAACCATTACCGCATCCACTATCCTGGACTTCACTTATACCCGGCAAATATTGCAACTCCATTTCCAGGATGGCAGCAGTTATGAATATTTTGAAGTTCCCAAGGCTATTTACGCCAAGCTGGTTAATTCGGATTCTCCGGATAGATTCAGCCGGAGACATATCTACCATTCCTATATATACCGGAAGGTGACCAAGGCGATGGAAGACTAGCTGTGTCAATTCACGGCCGTCGCCAGATACCTTCCCCTTTCTTCCACAAACCAAATGTCCCCATTGCCGATCATGGCGCCCTGTCCGTTACGAAAAATGCGGTCCAGGCGCTGGCGGAAAATGACCGCCTTCAGGTGGCGGTTGAATATATGCGGATACTGCTCTTTAAACCAGGCGGCTGATCCTGCCCCCCTGATGGGAAACCGGATGTGGGCTGCTATACTATCGACCTGGTCGCGCCGGGCCCATTCCTTGTATTTCACGAGGAATCGCTTAAACCGGACGGGATCGTCAAATCCGGCATTGGCCCAGGTGGTTGGACGGCTGCCATCTTCAAAAACAGAATCTTGCGCAAGAATCTGTTCTTCCTCCGCATTCCTGGCCGCTGCTCCATGTGTATTAGCGGAGTCCTGGTTTGCCGGAGTTATATTCGTACTGTCGTAACGCGCTGCGGCACCCCGCTCTTCATTGTGGGAGGCGGAATGGCAGCCCATCATCCCAAGGATTGTCAGCATCATCATGTGGAATCGGAGACCCATGAAGCAAAAATACCAAATCCACAAGAAATGCTCCCGGATTAATATATACTTCTTTGCAACTATATCGATCTTGGGTGAACACTCCCCTATCATTCATGGATATAGTTTTGCCTCCTTTATATGCTCCTTTCCGGTCGACAGTCAACCCTCACGCCAAAGAAGCGGATGAGAGGGTCATTGATTGGGTAAACGCTTTTCATCTGGCGCCGTCAGAAGATTGGGCTGCCTACTATCGGAAGGCCAAATTCACATGGTTCGCAGCCAGGTGTTTCCCCGAAGCGGACCTGGTATCACTGACCCTGGCCGCACAGTTCAACGTATGGCTATTCCTGCTGGACGATAGTTGTGACGAAGTGGAAACCGGCCGTAAATACGATTACTTGCGGCAAATGGCCACTGAACTGTTTCTGGTAATGGCTGGCCGATCCCCGCATTCCGACGCCAGGCAAGTACCCCTGGTTTCCGCACTGGCCGACTTGTGGGAACGCCTGAAAGCCTTAGGAAATCAGGACTGGCAAGGCCGGTTTTGGGCCAGTATGGTCCGGTATCTCGATGCCTGCAAACTGGAAGCCACGTTCCTGGACCAGGGCCTTTGGCCGGGAATAGACGTTTATATGAAGACCCGGCCCTACCTGGGCGCCGTTCACCTGGAGCCGGACCTTTCCGAAGTCCTCTGCGGTATTCCTTTGACGCGCAGGACACGGGAACACCCCCGAATTGCAGCCCTTACCCTACTCTGCTGCAATATTGTTTGCTGGTCGAACGACTTATTTTCCCTGGAAAAGGAATTAAAGAACGGGGATAGCCACAACCTTGTGCTTGTCTTGCAACATGAACTAAATTATACCCTTTCGGAAGCCATTACGGAAACCGCCGCCATTCACGACCGGGACGTACAGCGTTTTGTGGAACTACGGGGAGAATTGGACAAAGCGGGTCTTGACCCTTATCATAAGACACTGCCCGAGGACAGAGCGCTCGGGCAGTACATAAGTACGCTTCAGAATATCATCAGCGCCAATATGGAATGGAGTATCGTGGATTCCAAACGATACCGGTTTTCATTTGAAGTTCCTGATGATCAGGGCAAAGGGTACAAGGTCACGGATCATCATATGATGGGCAAACACGCCCCCAGTTTCTAATAGGTCAGCCTCCCCAGGTAATAATCCAGCACCTTGGTTTGCAATATATAATTATATTTTGCGGCGATCAGGTTGATCTTTGAGCCATCCACATTGTTTTTAGCAATCACATAGTCAAAGGTGGTGATAGATCCCGCGTCTAATTTCACGCTGGCTGCCTGAAAAGCCTGGGTATAGTCACTCACCTGTTGCACTAACGTCTTGTACGTGTCGTAGGCAGCCGTCATATTTGCATAGTCTGTCACAATCGCCTGCCGCAGCTGTATCCTGGTTGTTGTTTGATTGAAGGCCGTCTGGTGCTCAGTGATCTTGGCCTGCTTTAATTTGGTCCTGGTAGAAAATCCGTTCAGGATGGGAATATTGAGCTGAAGCCCTATATAGGTATTAATGTTATCGCTCAACTGACTCCCATATGCATAGTTCTTCGATGTAAAATTATCCTGGGGTGCATACACCGGGACCTGGTTACCGGCTAACGTTACGTAGCTCCCATCTGGCGCATAAGTGGTAGGCAAAGGTGTTTCAAGGGTTTGAACACTGGAATAGTTCGACCCTACCCCACCGGTCAAATAAAGACTCGGCAATAACTGACCCCGGACGCTTTTGATCGCATTTAAGGCGCTTTGCTCCTTAAGATCTGCAGACCGGACTTCCGGAAGGTGATGCAATGAATAGTCATAAATATCTTCTATCCCGGATCCATAAGGAGTGGGCATAAGGGAATCAGGCAGCCCGGAAAGCTGCATGGAAGAAGAATAGGCAATATTCATATCCTTGGTCAGCGTTACTTTATCCTTTTCCAATGTACTGGTGGCAGTAATAACGGCCAAGTTATTCTGACCCAGTTGCCCTTTTAAATTATAATAGTCTCCCGGAGCCACCGCGCCTTCCTGGTTCTTGGCATCATACACCCGAACCTGCTCTTTGGTAGCTTCCGCCTGGGACTTGGACGCACTCAGGAGCTCCTGGTCGCTGAGCACCGTCAGGTAATCCAATATGATCTGGATGGCCGTATTGTCTTTGGCTTGTTGCAGATCCATCTGACCGGCCACATAGGCCTGATGCGTCTGCTTTAGAAAACGTTCAAGGTTGGACCCATTCCATAATAACACGTAGGCGGAAAGGGAGTACTGCGCGGTTGTGTTCCCTTCGTTGATCGGCGTATTGGTATAAGGGTTGATGCTTCGTCCATTATATTTCTGATGATATATGGAGGCGCTGGCAAAGGGCAGCATGTTGCCTATCGCTTGCTGATAAATGGCTTTATCGCTCTCCATCGTAAACTGTGCAGTCTTCACTACCGTGTTATTCTTAATGGCGATATCGACGCATTGCTGCAGGGTTAACGACTGTCCGCTTACTTGTGTGGTACTGTCCTGGGCATATCCGACGGCTCCAAAAAAACTAGCTGCTAACACCAGGAATGATCTTTTAACTTTTTGCATGAATCCTTTGTTTGAATATTAAATGATTACCTTATTCCGTTCGTAAATTCTTTATAGGATTGGCCGAGGCTGCTTTAACGGTTTGTATGCTGATGGTAATAAAAGCCACCAGGAGCGCTACCCCGCCCGCCAACACAAAGATCCACCAGTGGATCTGGGTCCTGTAGGCAAATCCCTCCAGCCAGTTGTGCATGGCATACCAGGCAACAGGGAACGCAATCAGCACCGCTATCAGGACCAGGCGTAGAAAGTCTTTTGAGATCAGTTGCACGATGCTGCCCTTGCCGGCGCCCAACACCTGGCGGATACCAATCTCCTTGATGCGCTGAGAGATAGCAAAGGCTGACAAGCCCAGTAGTCCAAGGCACGCAATAAAAATGGCAATCCCCGAAAATAGGGTAAAAATAGTCCCCTGCCTGGTTTCCGTTATGTAAAGATGCTCGAACCGCTCGTCCAGGAAATTATACTGGTAAGGCGTTTCAGGAAGAAATCGCTTCCAGGTCTGTTCTATACGCGCGAGCGTGGCCGGCACATCGTTACCTTCAATGCTGATAGATATATTATTGTAGCCGCCGTTGTTTTTGGTGGGGTAAGTCAATATCAATGGGCTGATCCGCTGATGCAGGGATTCAAAGTTGAAATCGCTCATTACGCCGATGATCATTCCCGGCTCACCTCCATAGCTGAGATGTTTGCCGATCGCCTCTCCGGGAGACTTCCAGCCCAGGGCGGCGACGGCCGATTCATTGATAATGAACCCCGCCGAATCCGTGGCATAAGCCTTTGAGAAATTACGTCCCGCCTTCATAGAGATACCGTAAGTCGGTATAAAATCAAAGTCGGCGTTTACATACTTGAGGTCTATATTGGCGGATTTGAGGGCGCCATTTTCCTCGACCGAAACACCCTCCTCATCCAGCAAACGCCCGGTGGGAATACGGGATGACCGCGCCATATCCCTGACATGGGGATTATCCAGTAGCTGGGCCTTAAATGATTCATAAGATTTATCCAGGTCGGAAGTATAGGGAATAATGACCTGGCGCTGCCTGTTATATCCCAGTGATTTGCTTTGTATAAAACGGATCTGCTGAAAGACAACAGCCGTAGCAATGATCAGGACGATCGAAATAGAAAATTGCAGCACCACCAATACCTTCCGGAAAGACAGGTCCGAGCCATTCACTTTAAAAACGCCCTTAAGCACCTTTACAGGTTTGAACCCGGAGAGGAAGAGTGCAGGGTACAACCCAGAGAGGATACCCACTACAAAAGGCATGAGCACCAGAGGTATCCATATCTTCCAAGTGGCGAGCATACCCATCGAAAGACTTACGCCGGATAACCGCGCCATGAAGGGCAGCATCAGCTGGGTGAGCCCCAGCGCGAGCACCAACGCGATCCAGGTAATCAATACGGACTCCCCGAGGAATTGCACGATCAGTTCCAGGCGCATGGCGCCGATAGCCTTGCGGATGCCGATCTCCCTGGCCCGCAGAGAAGACCTGGCCGTCGAGAGGTTCATATAATTGATGCAGGCAATCAACAGGATAAACAAGGCAATCGCACCAAAGAGATATACCTTTTGAATATCCCCATTCTCTTCCGCCTCCGAATCCAGGTGAGAATGCAAATGAATATCGGTCAGCTTCTGAAGGAAAAGTTCGGTTCCCTTCGACGGATGGGCGCCATAATCCTTAGCGGGCATGTGTCTATCCAGGAACGCAGGGAATTGAGCCTGCAGCTTGTCCGCAGGATATCCCTTCGGCAGGAGCAGGTAGGTGAAAAAAGCATTATTCCCCCAGTTGGATCGAAGCCCCTCGGCGCCATAGATGGCGGTGTCGTTTAGCGTATTGAACGACAAAAGCATCGACGGATGCAAATGGGCGTTTTCAGGAAAAGATTTGAAAACGCCTGTTATTTTGCAGTCGAACCGGTTGTCCAACCTGACCACTTTATCCAGGGGGTCCTCAGACCCGAAATACTTTTTGGCCGTGTTTTCGCTCAGCATAAGGCTATACGGATCCTTAAGCGCCGAAGCGACACTGCTCCCCGCCACCACCCGGATATCAAAGACCTTTGAAAGATTCTCGTCCGCAAAAAAGAGGCTGTCTTCATTGAATTTCTTGTCCTGGTACCTCAATACGACACCGTTCTCCAAAAGCCTCGTTACTGCCTGGATATCCGGAAAATCGTTTTGCAACAAGGGACCGAAGGGGGGCGCCACTGTCCCGAGGTGCAGGGAGATAGACCCATTGGGTCCGTTGAACTGTCTCGTCACCCTGTACACCCTGTCCGCATTCTGGTTGTATCGATCGTAACTGGTTTCGTGCAGGATATATATCAGGATCAGCAGGCAACAGGTGAGGCCTATGGCAAGCCCCGACAGGTTGATAAAAGAAGTCATCGAATGTCTCCGAAGATTTCTGATTGCCAGTTTTAGATAATTTTTCACCATGACACTGAAATTTATTCGGTTCTCAAACTTTTAATGGGGCTTGCCGCAGCGGCCTTAACCGCATGGAAGCCGACAGTGATATAAGCGATGACAACGGATAACAGTCCGGCTACCGCAAACATCCACCAGGAAATACTTGTGCGATAGGCAAAATCCGACAACCATACGTGCGATGAATACCAGGCTAAGGGAGAAGCAATGATGACGCCGATCAATACTAATTTTATAAAGTCACCGGTCACGAGTGTGGTAATATCTCCTAAAGTGGCGCCCAGTATCTTGCGGATGCCGATCTCCTTGGTCCTTTGCACCGTTGTATAGGCAGCCAGGGCAAACAACCCAAGACAGGCCAGCACGATGGCTAGCCCGGCAAATACACTGAACACCAACGCTGTCCGTTGTTCTGTCACATACAGCGCGGCATAATCGTCATCCAGGAAATGGTACTCAAATGGGCGATGGGGTACCCTTTCTTTCCATACGCGTCCCAGAAAATCCAGGGTGGCGGGAATATGGCCACCCGAGATCTTTACATATAACTCCCGTGTCATTGATGTGTCCAGGAATATCACCATTTTCCCGATCGGTTCGCGCAGGGAGGCAAAATGAAAATCCTTCACCACCCCCACAATGGTCCCCGGACTGCCCTTGCTAATCGTTTTTCCGATGGCCTGCTGGGGTGTCCAACCGAATTCCTTGATGAGCTGCTCATTAACAATAAAAGAGTACCGGAAATGAGCGTCATTATCCGATGTGTCCATCAGGCTAAACTCTTGGCGGGTGAAATCTGCCCCGGCCAGCAATTGCATACCCAGGGTCTTCGTAAAATCAACATCGACCGGTATCGCATTTACGGAAACGTCTTTTGCCCCGGATCCATTATCTCCGCTGATATCATCACCCCACTGAATATGGGTGGGCGCCTCATAGCCTCCGCTGACACTCACGATTCCAGGGTTGGTGAGGATGGCATTTTTAAGGGCAGTATAGTTTTGGCGAATCTGGTAATCAATCGGGAGGATGATAATATGGTCTTTGTCGTACCCTAAGTCTTTATGTTGTATATAAGACAATTGTTTCAATATGATGATTGTAGATACAATAAGAAAGACCGAAATGACAAATTGCAGAACGATCAGCGATCGTCGAACGCCGTTCCCTGCGGATGTCACCCGGAAACCCGATTTGAGCATCCGGATCACCTTTGAACTGGCCAGTATAAAAGCGGGGTAGCTTCCCGAAAGGAAGCAAATAAAAACACCCAGCAATGCAAGCCCCACCAGGGGAACAGGATGCAGCAGCATGCCCGGTGTAAAAAGCTGGCCCGTCAGCGTACTGAACGACGGCAGGCTTACGATGGCGACAGCCACGGCCAAGGTTAACGAGAACAGGGTCAGCAGACCGGACTCTCCCATAAACTGTCGAAACAACTGACCACCACCGGCTCCCAATACCTTGCGCACGGCGATTTCCGTGCCCCTCCCCGTCGATTGGGCCGTGGCGAGGTTCATATAATTTACGCAGGCAATGATCAGGATCAGTAAGGCAATCGTACTGAGTACAAAAACATAAGTGATATTCCCTCCTCCTTCCAGCCCTGCTCCTACCGAAGAATACAGGTGCACGTCGAAGAGTCGTTCCAGCTTGTAGGTGAGATAGTCATTGCCCTGCATCTCCAACTCTGTAGCGGAGACGTTCTTCATATACCGGCTGATATCCTGCTGCAAAGGAGTCATTTGCTCCGGCTTGTGCAATAACAGATAAGTGGTATAGTTCGCGGTCCACCACTGCTCGGTAGCAGATTGGGGCAGGCTGGTAAAAGAACCTACCAGGTCGAACTGGACCTGGGAATTACCTGGTGGATTGGCGGCCACTCCTGTCACTACGTAATCCTGTGCATTTCCCACTTTCAATACCTTGCCCATGGGATCTTTCCGACCGAAATATTTTTTAGCCAGGTCCTCCGAGATCACTACCTGGTAAGGTGCATTCAACGCCGTGCGGGGATCTCCTTGTAACAACGGAAAAGAAAAAGTGGTAAAAAAAGCCGAGTCGGCGTACAGGAACCTTCGCTCTTCGAATACCTTATCCTCATAACCAACGATCCTCACATTTTTGATGGTCCTGGTAAATGCTTCAATGGAAGGAAAGGTGCGGCTCAGTTGGGGGCCGGCCTTGGTTCCGCAGTCAGCAATCTTATTCGTCGAACCCCCTTTGGAATACTCCATGACCATCCGGACAATCCGGTTCCCCTTTTCGTTAAACCTGTCATATTCCAGTTCATTCCATACGTACAGTCCAATCAATAGGCAGCTCGCAATACCCACGGTCAACCCGATGATATTGATGGAAGTATACAGCTTGTTCTTTTTCAGGCTGCGTAAAGCGACTATTAGGTAACTCTTGAACATGGGGCAACTGATTTAATCGTCTTTTCGCTATTCCGATCTTAAACATTTTACTGGACTGGACGTTGCCGCCCTGATGGCCTGAAAGCTGATGGTGATCAGCGCAATCAGCATGGCGGCCGTCGTTGTATAGGCAAATACCGTCCAGGATATGGTCGTCCGGTAAGCAAAATCCTGCAACCAGCGTTGCATAATGAGCCAGGCAATGGGCGACGCCAGCAGTACCGATATACCCACGAGCTTCAGAAAATCCCCTGACAACAGGGCCACAATACTCCCTTCACTGGCCCCGAGCACCTTGCGGATACCGATCTCTTTGGTGCGCTGTTCGGCGCTGAAGGCCGCCAGTCCAAATAAACCCAGGCAGGAAATACAAATGGCGATGGCGGTGAAATAACCCACGAGCGCAGACAGCCGGGTATCGGCTTCATAATTCTTCTGGAATTGCTGGTCCAGAAAGTTGTATTCAAAGGGCTCGTAGGGATCCAACTGATGCCAGGTCTGTTCAACAGAGGCGATGGCCGCACCGATGTCTCCGGCCTTCAGATGCACCACCATATAATTAAAATGATCAAAGGTGCTATAGATCTGAAACGCAAATGCGGTAATGGGAACGTGCAGGTCTTCAAAATGGAAATCTTTCACGACTCCCACGATCCTTAAGGTTTGAACATTGCCCTGGAACTCATTATACACTTTTTTCCCAATGGCATTTTCAGGCGTATATCCAATGAGCCTCACCGCCTTTTCATTCAGGATAATACCGTCCACGCTGTCAGCAGGAAATTGCGGTGAAAACAGGTGTCCCGTCAACCGTTGAATACCAAGAGTGTTTAGAAAGTTAAAATCTGTAAAATTCAATTTTGTATCATGACCATCCCTGGCTGTCTTGCCTTCTGCATAAAACAACTGGTCCGTAGAGTTCTGTATTCCGGGATAGTAAGCCGAGGCTCCCACGGATAATACCCTCGGATTCTTGTCCAATGCATCCTTCATGGAGCTAAACATTTTCCTGGATACCGAGCCTCTCAGGGGCAACACTAACTGTTGATCCTTACTAAAACCTAGATCGGCATTCCTGAGAAAATTCATTTGCCGGGCGATCACCACCGAAGCCACGATAAGGATGACCGATATGACAAACTGGAAGACGACCAGGCCCTTCCGGAGGGAAGCCACGGCCAGGGAATTGGTGAGCTTGCCTTTCAGTATCCTTACGGGTTTGAAGGAAGAAAGGTAAAAGGCGGGGTAGCTACCCGCCACCAGGCCGGTGATCACGGCCAGGAAAAGGAAGGCGGTCCCCAGGCTTACTATCTGGCCTGTGGAGAGCTGAATGTCTTTATGGGCGACCGATTCAAAACCGGGGAACAATGCATAGGTGAAACAAAGGGCGAAGGCGTAAGCAATCACGGCCATCAACAGCGCTTCTCCCAGGAACTGCCTGATCAGAGATGACCTGCCGGCGCCCAAGGCCTTGCGGACCCCCACTTCAGCGGATCGTTTGGTAGAGCGTGCGGTAGCCAGGTTCATGAAATTGATGCAGGCGATCAGCAATGTGAATAATGCAATAGAGGCAAGGATGTACAAATAGGTGGTACTGCCGCCGGGGGTAACATCAAGCTCGTTTTCCATCGTGGAATGCAGGTGTATATCCCTTACAGGCACAAGGAACTGTTTTTTATAAAAACCCGCCTCCTTCAGGTCTTTACCTTCATACTTATCCACAAAGGCAGGGAATTGACGCTCCAACTGTTTGGGATCAACGCCCGGTTTGAGTAAAAGGTAAGTAAAGAACTGATTATTATTGGCAAGGTTGGTCGTGTGGATAAACTCCCCATATTTACCTCCATACATGGAGAGGAAAAAACGGCCATCGATATGGGAAGGCAGCTTGGAGGGGCGATAAACACCAGTCACGATATAATCATGGTCTCCATTGGAGTTGCTACTGATATGAACAACCTTACCCAAAGCAGCTTGCGCGCCAAAGATCTTGCCCGCAATCTCTTCAGACAATACGATGGAATAAGGGCCATTCATGGCGGAAACCGGATTCCCCTCAACAAAGTTGTAAGTAAATAAGTTGAAAAAACCAGAGTCCGCCAGAAAGCCCTTGTCTTCATAGAAGGAAGTCACATTTCCGGCGCTATTACGGTATTGCATCAACGTCTTGTCCTCCGCAAGTAAATGGCATATGCGTGCAGTAGCTTCAATCTGTGGAAATACCTCTTTCATAGTGCCGGCCAACCCTGCAGGGCAACTGGAAAACCGCTGTTCCTGGCCTTCGGCAATGAAAACGCTTCCGACCTGGTATAAACGTTTAATATTTTTATGATAGCTGTCATAACTGGTCTCATGCCACAAGTATAAAGTGATCAGCATACAACAAGTCAGGCCAACCGACAGGCCCAATACGTTGATGAATGAAAATACCTTGCTCTTCATGAGATTGCGCCACGCAACCTTCAAGTAATTTTTTATCATAATAAACCTGTATTAATTGCAGGCCACGAGGATTCTCCCGCTGCTTGCATCCAAACGGACAGGAATACCCCCTCCGTTGACGGTGCCTTTCATATGTTCCCTCTCCGTCGTTCCATTGAAATTACCCAGGTTGTTGGTTTCAATATGATTTGCGTCCAGGGTGAGATCCATACCTTGACCAGCCGGGAGGTGAAGATCGATATTACCTGCGGAGGTATTGAGCCGGATCGATTTCCCGAGGGTCGTCATCGTAACGTCTACATTTCCACCGCTCGTAGATGCATCCAATGTGCACGCAAGACCGGAAAGATGAATACCACCTCCGGAGGTATGAGCGCCGAGGTCTCCGGTTATCTGGGATCCCCTGATGCCGCCGCCGCTGGTTTCAGCCGAAATAGTCCCGGAAAGGCTGCTGAGATTCAGCGATCCTCCTGATGTGGAGAGCCTGATATTGCCCGTACAATTGTCGGCCTCTATGCCCCCTCCGCTGGTGGATAAGTCAATATCGTCCTTGCAATCACTCACGTGTATGCCGCCTCCGGACGTCCTACCCCGGATCTTGCCGGTCACCTGGTCAATATGCAGGCCGCCTCCGCTGGTTTCAAAATCCTGGGTTCCCCCTGAAAGGTTTTTTAGGGCTATGCCTCCCCCACTGGTATTCAGATGGGTGGAAGCGGTCTTTGGGACAAATACATGAAAGGATATATTCAGGGAATGCCTGTTATTCCATAATCCATTCAAGCCGCTTTTAGCCTTGGCCTCTGCATACAGCTTCCCCCCTTCCAGGGAGATGGTGACTGTATAGTATTTTTCCAGCCTGTCCTTAATTTCCGCGTCAGACAAGTTTCCATCTCCATTATTTGAACTGATATATACCTCCACGCGGGCTTCGGACGGATCCACGCCGGTGACCTGTATTCCTCCCCCGGATGTTTCCACTTCCGCATTCCGGATATCGGTACCGGCGTATGATTTGGTCAGGTAGGGAGACTGCGTACTTGATTGTGCCACCGCAAACCCTACCAGGGATAGCAGTAATAATGAGAATAAAAACTTTTTCATGGCTATACCTTTAAAAATTAAATATCATTATACCAGGATATTTTCCGTCACAACCTGTCCATCCAGCATGCGGATGACGCGATGACTGAAGCGGGCATCATGCTCGCTGTGGGTAACCATCACAATGGTCGTTCCCTGTTCATTTAGTTCTGTCAGCAGTTGCATTACTTCATTCCCATTGGAGGAGTCCAGGTTCCCTGTCGGCTCATCCGCGAGGATCAGCTTCGGATGGTTCACCACGGCTCTGGCTACGGCCACACGCTGTTGCTGACCGCCCGATAACTGTTGGGGGAAATGGCTGCGCCGGTGCATGATCTGTACTTTAGTAAGCACTTCTTCTACCCTTTGCTTCCTTTCGGCGGCCTTCACTCCCGTATAAATAAGGGGCAATTCCACGTTTTCAAATACAGTCAGTTCGTCAATCAGGTTAAAGCTTTGGAATACGAAGCCGATATTATGCTTGCGCAAATCCGCACGCCGGCGTTCATTGAAATGCGCCACTTCCGTCCCGTTGAACAGGAAGCTGCCTCCATCAGGGTCATCCAACATCCCAAGGATGTTGAGTAAGGTGGATTTTCCGCAGCCCGAAGGGCCCATGACCGCTACAAATTCCCCTTCTTTTACTTCCATAGAGAGTTTGTTGAGCGCAACCGTTTCGACTTCTTCGGTACGGTATAATTTTTCGAGCCCAGAAATTTTGATCATAGTATTGATTATTTACCGGTTAAAACTAGTTCCTGAATACGGTCATAATTATCGTAGCTGCTGGTGACGACCTTATCACCTGGCTTCAACCCGCTGATGACTTCGAAATAGTCCGGATTTTGCCTGTTCAATTGAATGTCCTGACGGTAAGCAGTTTTGCCGTCTTCGCTAAGTTTGAATATCCAATTCCCTCCTGTCTGCTGAAAAAAGCCGCCCTTGGGGACCAGCACGGCCTGCATAGGATCGCTCAATGCCAGGCGGATCTGCAGCGTTTGTCCCCGGCGAATTCCATGAGGCGCTCTTCCCAGGAAATACATGTCTACCTGGAATTGTCCATTGGTTACCTGGGCATATACCTTTCTGATCTCCATCTGGTAGGTACTGTCTGCGAATTCAACATCCCCTCTCAGACCGGTGAACACCCGGGATATATAGTGCTGGTCTATATCCACCCTGGACTTATAGCTGGTCAGTACATCGATTTCCCCAATCTGGTCTCCCTTATTCTTGTTCTGTCCGATCTCGGCATCCATAGAAGTCAACTGTCCGGCAATGGGGGCCCGGATGACCAGGTCACTTACTTTATGACGCATGAGTTCCAAAGCACTCTTCATTCCGACGAAGGACTGCTCTTGCTGCTCCAATTGTTCCTTGGTAGAAACCGAATCCTGCCTCAATATCTCCTCTGCCAGATGTTTCCGGTTCAGATTATAATTATAAGTATTTTCTGCCGTTTGGAACTCCTGGGATCCTATCGCCTTTTTGGCAAATAGTTTTTTATCCAAATTATAGATCCTCTCCGCTTCATTATAAGCCAGGTCCACGTCCGCCATGGTATTCAGTTTGGTGACGGTATTCTGCTGGGCTGTTGCTTTGGATAACTCAAGTTCAGCCTGTGCCTGGAATACACTGGTTTGCTGCTGGGCCAGGCTTAGCTCCAGGTCGGAATTGCTCAACCGCATAATGGGATCGCCTATTTTCATCATGGTACCATCCTCTACGTACTTTTCTTCGACCTTACCTCCGTCCGAGGCGGTCAGGATGTCGGTAGTGATCGGCATGACCACTCCGTTCACGGGGATGAATTCCTGGAAAGATCCCTTTGTGACTTCACTAATGGTGATCCTTTCGATGGGCTGATTGTACTTCGTCTTTCCTGAAGTTGCATAGAAAGCGCCTACTATCAGCACCACGAGGGCTGTAATTCCTGCAATGGTAAGGATCCTCTTTCGGCCCCATTTGCTTTTTTTGATAACTCTATCCATGCCTTCCTTTATTCCAGCCGGGTGCCAGATTCTTATCAACTAAAAATCAGCTAGTTGCATATTCTGGTCGAGAACAGGTGTACGGTAATGATACACTTTTCGTCCGGTACCGATACACGGGGATTTAGTCCACGGAGTATATTTATTCATTCCCAATGCTTTAGCTTTATGGTATGCTTGTAGACGAAACAAAGAACATATGACGCTAAAAAAAGCCTCCATTCTGGCAGTTGACGATGATACTGATGTACTTACGGCTGTACGCCTTCTGTTAAAAACGGAAGTCCGGGAGATGGTTATTGAAAAGAATCCGGAAAACATTCCGGCGCTGCTGGCCAAGTTCTCCTTTGACCTGATTCTGCTGGATATGAACTTCAATGCCTCCATTAATACCGGCAATGAAGGCATCTTTTGGCTAAAAAGGATCAAGGAGATCAAGCCCGAAATGGCGGTCATTATGATCACCGCCTATGGGGATATAGACCTGGCCGTCCGCTCCTTAAAGGAAGGCGCTTCCGATTTCATTGTAAAGCCCTGGCACAATGAAAAGCTGGTCACTACCATAGAAACCGCATTGAATGGGTCCGGAAAAGGGAAATCCCTTTCGGGGTCCCGCAACGCAGAGCAGAGGATCATTGGTACCGAGCTGTTGGGAACTTCAGAGCCCATGCAGGATATCTTTTTTAAAATTGAAAAGATCGCGCCGACCGACGCCAATATCCTGATTCTGGGAGAGAACGGGACCGGAAAGGACCTGGTGGCCAGAGCCATCCACGAAAGGTCGCTCAGGGCTATCAAGCCTTTTGTTAAGGTGGACGTGGGCGCCCTGACCGAAACCTTATTTGAAAGCGAATTGTTCGGGCATAAAAAAGGCGCCTTTACAGACGCTAAAGAAGACAGAATGGGGCGTTTTGAGTCCGCAGAGGACGGCACTCTGTTTTTGGACGAAATTGGCAATATCAGCCTCGCCCAACAAGCAAAACTCCTCTCCGTTCTGCAAAACCGGCAAGTAACCAGACTGGGTTCCAATACTCCCAACCCGATCAATATACGGCTGGTCTGCGCTACCAACTTGCCTTTCCATGAACTGGCCAATGAACATCGCTTCCGCAAAGACCTTATTTACCGTATCAATACAGTAGAAATCACCATCCCCCCTTTGCGTAAAAGGGTGGACGACATCCTGTTATTGGCCAAGCATTTTGCCAAGCTTTATGCAGAAAAATACCTGAAGCCCCATTTTGAATTTGAGCCGGAAGCCCTGCAAAAATTACAGCGCTATCATTTCCCTGGAAACGTCAGGGAATTACAGTACACAATCGAAAGGGCCATCATCATGAGTGACAAGGATGTCCTCCAGGCAAGGGATCTGATCTTTTCCCCCATTGAGTCCGCGCCGACGGGAGAAGTCGTTGAAAAAGCCGACCTGAACTTAAGTTCCATTGAAAAAACGACCATTTTGCAGGTCATTGAAAAACATAACGGAAATATTACCAAAGCAGCTAAAGAACTAGGTCTGACCAGGACCGCTTTATACAGGAGGTTGAGCAAGTATGACATTTAGACGCTATGAATGGAGCATTTTATTAAGGGTAGCCTGTCTGTTTATAACGCTCACCCTTTCGTCCTTCGCGATCCTGGGAAAGCAACCGACCTATGAAGTCGTTTTGATTCCCATCATCCTGTGGCAACTGGTAGGATTTTACCGCTTCAATAAAAAGACACAAACAGAAGTAGAACAATTTGTGGAAGCGGTACAATACAGGGACTTCTCCCGTCATTTTGATGTCAAGCACGCCCCTGCTGAACTACAGCCTCTGCGCAAAGGCTTCAACGAGCTGAACCGTGCTTTTAAGATGATCAGCAATGAAAAAGAAACCCAATACCAATATCTTCAAAAAATACTGGAACTGGTCAATACCGGAATCCTCTCTTACGAGATCAGTACCGGAGACGTCGTATGGATGAATGAAGCCTTGAAACAACTATTGCAGGTGCCTTACCTGAAAACCATTCACGCCCTGTCCAAACGGGATTGGAACCTCTACCACGAGATCATGAACCTGCCCTTGGGGGAAAACGTGATTGCTTCGGCCCACAGCGGGCTTCAAACATTCAAGGTATTGTTGTCAGCGACCGCCTTTCATACGGAAGGGAAAAAATACAAGCTCATTGCTTTTCAAAATGTGAACGAAGCCTTGGACGAAACGGAATCCAAAGCATGGCAGAAACTCCTCAGTGTCATGACCCATGAGATCATGAACTCCGTAGCTCCCATTTCCTCCTTGGCCGATACCCTAGGGAATCGGCTCCAACGAATGCTGCCTTTACTTTCCGGGGACAGCAGCGACGCGGTGGAAGACCTGGCCCTCGGGATAGAGACCATCAAAAAAAGAAGCGAAGGCCTGCTCAAGTTCGCGGAAACCTACCGGAATCTTAACAAGATCACCACCCTGAATTTGAAAAAGGTGTATGTCAGGGACGTCTTTGAAACCTTGCACCATCTGATGCAACCCACCCTTGATCAAAAGCACATAGAACTGGAGATCTTTCTGAAGGACCCGGGGATGATACTGGAAGCCGATACCAGCCTGGTGGAACAAGTCCTTATCAACTTGCTCGTCAATGCCATCGAGGCCGTCAAGGAACAACCGCATCCGAAGATCACGCTGTCATCCTTACAGGGGGCGGGCAAAAAAACACTTCTCAAGATCTCCGACAATGGCTCCGGCATGCCGGAAGAAGTCATGGACAAAATATTTATTCCTTTTTTCAGCACCAAGAAAAATGGCAGCGGAATAGGTCTCAGCCTTTGTAAGCAGATCATGATGCTGCATAAAGGAAATATACAGGTACAGTCTATCGAAAATCAGGGGACGACGTTTACGCTTCAGTTTTAGGAGAGGGCAAAAAAAGAGGCTGTCTCACTTTTGAGACAGCCTCTTTTTCGTAGAATTTATTTAAAAACCACTGGCGATAAAGGAAGGCCTGCCAAAATCTTATCGGCCTCCCTGCCCCTCACCAAAATGCCTGCCTTGGTGCATATCCTTCCATTTAGCCAGTTGATCCGCCGTCAGCACAGAAGCCATGGCATCCTTTTGCTTGGAGAACAACGCCATTACTTGTGCCCTCTTCTGATCAGGCAGTAAGTCGTCGTTACTCCGGATGGTTAGCATATGCGCCCGGAAGTCAGCTTCCTGGGATTTGAGCTTGGCCTCCTGGTCGTCGCTAAGCTGCAGCCGTATTTTCAGCCTTTCGAGCCGGGCGGCAGCCATCACCTGCTCGTTTTCCGACCTGCTTTGTTTCCACTTGGCCACAGACTGTTTCTGATCCGGTGTCAGTAAGCCTTCCATCTTTCCTTTTTTCTCTTTTTGCAGGGCGACCAATTGAGTCTTATAGGCGCCCAGGGTCAGGTTGTCCTGTTTGTAGAGGTCTTCTTGTTTGCGCTTATATTCTGTCGTAATGGACATTAATTGTTTGCGCTGTTCGGGCGTATAATGCACCGGAGGAAAACCACCGGACCTTCCCCGGTGAAAGGCATACCCTCGATCTCCACCAAATCCGCCCCTATGATCCATTCCCGGGCCCTGTCTATCCCCTCCCCTGTTTCCCCACGATGGGGAATTGCCGGCGCCCATACGGCCCCGTTGCGCCCATTGGCGATGGGCATGATGAGCAGTGTCTTGAGTAGCGGTTGGCGTGCCAGTATCCTGTGCCTGCGTGGCCATTCCACCCAAAACCAGGGCGGAAAGTATGAGTATTTTTTTCATATAAAAGCGTTTGTCAGATTAGACCTTGAAATTACTTTCTCTGTTTAATCTGACAAACACTGTTCACCTGTTAATTCCTATCGTTTACCGATTATATCTTCTCCACCCTGACCGCTGTTCCGTAAGCGAGCACTTCCGTGATCCCCTGCATCACTTCGTTAGCGTCATAACGTGCTCCAATGATACCATTGGCCCCTTTTTCCTCTGCGTGTTCGATCATGAGGCTGAACGCTTCTTCGCGGGCTTTTTCACATAATTCGACATAGATGGATAGCTTTCCGCCAAACAAAGACTGAATAGAGCCTGCCAGATTTCCGCCGGCGCCACGGGAACGGACGGTGATTCCCCTGATAACGCCAAGGTGTTGCACCACGCGGTATCCTTCCAATTCAAAACCTGTAGTAATTAAGTTATGATCCAACATTATATATAGTTTTCATAAATATAAAAAAAGGAGGACTAATGAGTCCTCCTTTTTTTTCGACGGGTTGGGCGTTTCGCATTCTGTGGGGCTAAACGAGCGCGATCCTTATTGTATTAACACCTTAAAGACCGGGAAAGAAATTGACCCGCTCCTGATACAAACAACCCGCAGGAGATAATATCCCGGCGCAAGATCGCTCACATCCACCGGCAATACATTGGTGCTCGCGGTCACTGTATTCATTCCCTTCACGATCTGCCCGTTTATTCCAAACAGGATGTATTTGGTGATCAGGTAATCCTGGCTAAACCGGATGTAAAGGGTTCCATGCGCAGGATTCGGGAATACCCCTATATGTGATTGGTAAGCGGCCCCGTTGAACACTTCAACCGTATAGCTGACCGGCGCAGCCGCATTGTAGTCGTCATTGCCCGGCTGTGTGGCCGTAATGGTCACCATCCCCGTTCCTGTAAAGGTCACCTTGCCACCGCTGATGGCAGCGAGTGTCGGGTCAGATACCGTGAAGGTGATGGGCAATCCCGAACTGGCTGATGCCATCAGGGCCAAGGGGGCATCCGTAGTCGTCGCAGTGGCCGGCAGGGCCGCAAATGTAATAGACTGGTCTTTTTTATTGATCTGGAGGCTCTGATCCACTTCCGCGGCTGGCGCATAAGCAGCGTCTCCATCCTGGAATGCGCTAATCGTTACTTGACCGGCTGATACAATATGTACCACCCAATCGCCAGCGGCATTCTGGGTCACCGTGGCAATGGAGTTATCTCCTGAAACAAACCGGACGGGTAAGCCTGAATTTGCTGTAGCCGTGATCACAAAGTCCGGATCACCATACGTTTTTACCGGCAGCGGTCCAAACGTGATCGTATTGGCCAAAGACTGGAGGACCGTCAGTACTCCATCCTGGTACAGGAAGGTATAGTTGGCTGCCGTTCCTCCGCTTAAGGTGATGGGATATTGTCCGGCCGGTGAACTTTGTACGGCCGAAGTGGTGATAGAAGGAAGAGCCGTCAGGACCGACGCGTCGTCTCCGTTCACAAACCCGCTATATGTATAGGTCAACACCGGATTTGGCTGATTATAATACCTGGACTGGCTAGTGGCTGTGATCAACAGTGTGGCAGGCGTTACCGTGAGGCTTCCGTTTACATATACAATATCATAATTCGCGTCTGCTGCCCCTCCCACATTGATGGGGTACGCGCCCACACCCGAAGCTATGGTAGCTGTGGTGCTAAGAACGGGTTGGGTTGTCAGGGCAGTCGTATTGTCCCCATTCACAAATCCACTATAGCTGGCCGTCAGGGCCGGATTTGCCTGGCCATAGGTCTTGCTCTGGTTATTAGCCGTGATGGTCAGTGCTGCCTTGCCGATGGTTAGCGTACCTCCCGCATAGGTGATTGTGTAATTATTATCTACTGCACCGCTCGCGGTGACTGGGTAGGTTCCTACAGGTGAGGCGGACGTTCCAGTGGTGGTTATTGTCGGCGCCGTGGTCAGACTGGCTGCATTGTCGCCATTCACAAAACCGCTATAGCTGGCCGTCAGTGTAGGTATGGCACCTCCGTACGTGCTGCTTTGATTATCTGCTGTGATGGTTAGGGCAGCCTGGCCAATAGTCAGCGTGCCAGCCACATAGGTGATGGCGTAGTTGTTATCTACTGCACCACTCGCGGTAATTGGGTAAGCGCCTACAGGTGAGGCAGATGTTGCGGTCGTGGTGACGGTCGCTGCGGTTGTCAGGCTGGCAGCATTGTCTCCATTCACAAAGCCGCTGTAAGTGGCGGTCAGTGTAGGTATGGCACCACCGTACGTACTGCTTTGGTTATCGGCAGTGATGGTTAATGCGGCCTGGCCTATGGTCAGTGTGCCAGCCACATAGGTGATGGCGTAGTTGTTATCTACTGCACCGCTGGCGGTGATGGGGTAGGTTCCGACGGGTGAGCTCGCGGTACCGGTGGTGGTGATTGTTGGCGCTGTTGCTAGGCTGGCAGCATTGTCGCCATTCACAAAGCCGCTGTAGGTGGCCATTAAGGCGGGCAGTGCCTGTCCGTAGGTACTGCTTTGATTGTCTGCCGTGATGGTCAGGGCCGCTTTGCCGATGGTCAGCGTGCCAGCCACATAGGTGATCGTGTAATTATTGGCTACTGCACCACTCGCGGTGATGGGGTAGGTTCCGACGGCTGAGCTTGCGGTACCGGTGGTGGTGATTGTTGGCGCTGTTGCCAGGCTCGCTGCATTGTCGCCATTTACAAAGCCGCTATAGGTGGCCGTTAAGGCGGGCAGTGCTTGTCCGTAGGTACTGCTCTGGTTATCGGCTGTAATAGTCAGGGCTGCCTGGCCTATGGTCAGTGTTCCATTTACATAAGTAATCGCATAGTTATTGTCGACCACCCCTGATGGAATAATGGTATAGCTACCTGCCGGTGATGCTGCGGCGGCGGTGGTGCTTGCAGTGGCGGCGGTGGTTAAACTCGCCTGCGTATCTCCATTTACAAAACCACTATAGGTGACTGTCAATGCAGGTATCGCACTGCCGTAGGTGCTGCTCTGGTTATCGGCGGTAATCGTTAATGCGGCCTGGCCTATGGTCAGTGTGCCAGCCACATAGACGATCGTGTAATTATTATCTACTGCACCACTCGCGTTGATTGGGTAGGCCCCTACAGGTGAGGCGGATGTTGCGGTTGTGGTGACGGTCGCTTCGGTTGTCAGGCTCGCTTGGGTATCTCCGTTCACAAAGCCGCTATAGGTGACCGTCAATGCGGGTATTGCACCTCCGTAGGTACTGCTTTGGTTGTCAGCTGTAATGGTCAGGACCAGTTTGCCAATGGTCAGCGTGCCGCCCACATAGGTGATCGCATAGTTATTGTCCACTGCTCCATTCGCGGTGATGGGGTAAGCGCCTGCGGGGGAAGCGGATGTCCCTGTGGTGGTTATTGTCGGTGCTGTCGTCAGGCTCGCTGCGTTATCGCCGTTCACGAAGCCGGTGTAGCTAACCGTCAGTGTCGGTATTGCACCACCATAGGCGCTGCTCTGGTTATCGGCGGTGATGGTCAGGGCGGCCTGGCCGATGGTCAGTGTTCCGTTTACATACGTAATCGCATAGTTGTTGTCTACGGCCCCTGATGGAGTGATGGTATAGCTACCTGCCGGTGAGGCTGCCGTGGCGGTGGTACTTGCAGTGGCGGCCGTGGTTAAGCTCGCCTGCGTATCTCCGTTCACAAAACCGCTATAGGTGACCGTTAAGGCGGGCAGTGCCTGTCCGTAGGTACTGCTTTGGTTATCGGCAGTGATGGTTAAGGCCGCCTGGCCTATGGTCAGCGTGCCGTTTACATACGTGATCGCATAGTTATTGTCTACGGCTCCTGATGGGGTAATGGTATAGCTGCCCGCTGGTGATGCCGCCGTGGCGGTCGTACTTGCGGTGGCGGCCGTGGTTAAACTTGCCTGCGTATCTCCGTTCACAAAACCGCTATAGGTGACCGTTAAAGCGGGTAATGCCTGTCCGTAGGTACTGTTCTGGTTATCGGCGGTAATGGATAATGCAGCCTGGCCTATGGTCAGTGTGCCGTTTACATACGTAATCGCGTAGTTATTGTCCACTGCTCCTGACGGAGTGATGGTATAGCTGCCTGCCGGTGAGGCTGCCGTGGCTGTAGTACTCGCAGTGGCGGCCGTGGTTAAGCTTGCCTGCGTATCTCCGTTCACAAAACCGCTATAGGTGACCGTTAAGGCGGGTATTGCACCACCGTAGGTGCTGCTCTGGTTATCGGCAGTGATCGTTAAGGCAGCCTGGCCTATGGTCAGTGTGCCGTTTACATACGTAATCGCATAGTTGTTGTCTACGGCCCCTGATGGAGTGATGGTATAGCTGCCTGCCGGTGAGGCCGCCGTGGCGGTGGTGCTTGCAGTGGGGGCTGTGGTTAAGCTCGCCTGCGTATCTCCGTTCACAAAACCGCTATAGGTGACCGTCAGTGCGGGTATTGCACCACCGTAGGTGCTGCTCTGGTTGTCGGCGGTGATGGTCAGGGCGGCCTGGCCGATGGTCAGTGTTCCGTTTACATACGTAATCGCATAGTTATTGTCCACTGCCCCCGATGGAGTGATGGTATAGCTACCTGCCGGTGAGGCTGCGGTGGCGGTGGTACTTGCAGTGGCGGCCGTGGTTAAACTCGCCTGCGTATCTCCGTTCACAAAACCGCTATAGGTGACCGTTAAGGCGGGTATTGCACCACCGTAGGTGCTGCTCTGGTTATCGGCAGTGATCGTTAAGGCGGCCTGGCCGATGGTGAGCGTACCAGCCACATAGACGATCGTATAGTTATTATCGACCGCTCCTGACGGGGTAATGGTATAGCTGCCTGCCGGTGAGGCTGCCGTGGCTGTAGTACTTGCAGTGGCGGCTGTGGTTAAGCTCGCCTGTGTATCCCCGTTCACAAAACCGCTATAGGTGACCGTTAAGGCGGGTAATGCCTGTCCGTAGGTACTGCTTTGGTTATCGGCAGTGATGGTTAATGCGGCCTGGCCGATGGTCAGTGTACCGTTTACATACGTAATCGCATAGTTATTGTCTACGGCCCCTGATGGAGTGATGGTATAGCTGCCTGCCGGGGATGCTGCCGTGGCGGTGGTACTCGCAGTGGCGGCCGTGGTTAAGCTTGCCTGCGTATCTCCATTCACAAAACCGCTATAGGTGACCGTTAAGGCGGGCAGTGCCTGTCCGTAGGTACTGCTTTGGTTATCGGCGGTGATCGTTAAGGCCGCTTTGTCAATGACAAGGCTATATGCTTGCGAACCCGCATAGGGGCCGGTACCGGTAGACGCATCTGTGGCTGTTACAGTGAAGTTATAGGGACCTGCAGCGGTGGGTGCGCCGGAGAGAACACCGGTACCCGAGTTCAAGGTCAGACCAGGAGGCAATGATCCACTTGTCACCGCATAGGTATAGGGTAATGTTCCCCCCGAGGCTGCCAAGGTCGTAGTAAAGGCTGTGCCATATATCCCATCCGATAAAGTAGCAGGCGAAAGTACGATCGTGGCGGCGTTGACCGTCAGCGTAAAGGATACGCTACCGGTAATAGAATTGGCGTCGGTCGCGGTCACGGTCGCGGGAAAAGCGCCCCCGGCCGTCGGCGTTCCGGTCAATGCGCCGGTAGAAGCATTCAAGGTTATCCCGGCGGGCAATGAGCCTGAAGTCACCGCATATGTATATGGCGCTGTTCCTCCGCTCGCGGAGAAAGTGGTTGAAGTGTAGGACGCCCCTACGGTGGCTGCGGCCGGCGAAGTCGGCGTGACCGTGATGGCAGGGGTGGAAATGGTGTAGGTCTGGCCGGAAATAAAGCCGCCGGAAAGGGGAAGTCCAGCCATCACATCTGCGATCCCGGTCCCGCTGTTGTTCACATCAAGGCGCATTGTTCCATTCCCCGCCAGGGGGCCCACCGTTATATTATAGACAGAACCGGATACTGCAGTAACAGACAAAATACTGCCAGCCGCCGTTCCAGTGCCTGTTAATGTAAAATCCGTGACGTCTACTCCTGTTACGGCTTTGGAAAAAGTAACCTGGTAAGTAACGGATGTTCCCGCGTTTACTGCAGCTGTAAGCGGATTCTGCAGGTTGCTGCTGATAACAACAGGGGGCGCCGCATCCACCAGTACACCGGTGGTCGAAGACACCCCACTCACCGTCAGGCCGGTATTGGTCCCTGCAGCGTCGGTGATGGTGCCTCCGTTAAGCACGACGGAACTTCCCAGGGTGATACCGGCGGGTGCATAATCTCCGGACGCCACGGTATACACGAAATACGCCACATTCGGGTAAGTCGCATCTACACTGCCAAACACCGCTTTCTCTGTTCCGGTACCTACCGTCACAGGTATGTAAGGAGTCCCCCCCGTCGTATTTACCAGGAGTGAGGTAGTTGTTGGATAGAAGTGCACCGTAAACACCAATTGGTTCCCGACCAGGTATGTCCCGTTAGGGGGTACATCCACATTGGTAATTACCGCCGTCGTATTGAAACTATAGATCGTGCTGGTAGTCGTTCCTGCAGAATTGGTAGCACTCACCTGGTAATAATATACTGTGGCGAGAGACAGGCCTGTTAGCCCGGCGGATACCGCCGTGTTCCCCGAACCCGCAGTGATGCTGGATGGAGACACTACGGCTGAGGCAGCCCCCGCAAGACCGGGATCGGTCCCGTATAAAATCGTAACGGTGGTATTTGCGTTGTCATCGTTGACCGTCGCATTCAACGTGGCGGAAGTATTCCCGATGGAGGAAGGCGTTCCGACGGTAACAGCAGGCACGGTGGCCGGCATCACGGCTACACCCGCCGGCGCATTGACCAACTTAGTATGCAGGACAGGGCCTAAAGACGCTTTCGCCTGAAGAGTATAAGAAAAACCAATAAATGATAGAATAAAATAGAGTAAAGGTCTATTCATGAAATAGGGTTGTGGTTTTCTAAAATAAGGTCGAAGTTAAAGGTTGAGCCAGCAGTAAAGGTACCCAGAATAACATGATACCATAGTCCAAAACCGGTAAGGTGTGTTTTTGAGTTGTTAACGCGGTGATTTTAGCCGGGAACGCTAAAACAGGCTGCCCATCCTAGAGACTTCGACCCTCTGAAAAGGTCGTTTGTCCGGGATGGGCAGCCGTGTATGTAGGAAGGGTTAAAGGGGAAACAAAGTAAAACCAGGTCAAAGACCGGGCTGGTCGTGGGCAAAAGTTAGTTGCCGCCGCCACCGCC
>Ga0302312_10000424_pt1 | contig 32756 bp, 25 predicted proteins | sample III_Palsa_N2_1_FD_200529 | JGI IMG/M metagenome (GOLD analysis project Ga0302312, IMG submission 200529) | Peat permafrost microbial communities from Stordalen Mire near Abisko, Sweden - III_Palsa_N2_1 | ecosystem: Environmental > Terrestrial > Soil > Palsa > Peat permafrost | place: Sweden... | reverse complement strand
GACGGCGCAGATCAGGGGATTGTCTTCGCTGCTGACGGAGACCCTCGGTTCGCTGCGAGGCGGTTTGTTGGCGGCGATTGTCGTGATCCTGCTGCTGCTGACGGCCAACTATCAGTCGTTCGGATTGGCGGTGGCGGTGATATCTACTATCCCCGCGGTACTGACCGGTAGCCTGCTGCTGTTGCTGGCGACGGGCGCGACGCTGAACCTGCAATCCTATATGGGGATCATCATGTCGGTGGGAGTGTCAGTGGCCAATGCCATCCTGATCGTCACGAATGCGGAGACGTTGAGGTTGGAGAGCAGAAATCCCTTCAAGGCGGCTTCGATGGCGGCGAGTATCCGGTTACGGCCTATACTGATGACCAGCCTGGCGATGATTGCGGGGATGCTGCCGATGGCGAGTGGGCTGGGAGAGGCGGGTGATCAATCGGCTCCGTTGGGGAGGGCAGTGATAGGGGGACTGGCGGCTTCGACGCTGGCAGCGCTCTTTATCGTGCCACTGGTCTATGGATGGATACAGCAGAAGCAAACCTTTGAATCCGTGTCGTTGCTGCCGGAGGATGAAAAGGGGGCGGCGAACATTTAAAAACATCATCAATATGAATTATTACAAAAATTTAGGGGTGGCCGCGCTGGCGGTGTGCCTCCTCGTGATGGCCGAAGGTTGCGGAAGCTCCGCGGGGGAGACTGCGGCGGTAAAGGGTACGCCGGGGGTGCAAGCGTCTACGGGTACGGCTGCGGTTTCCGGGGCGGTGCAGGCGGGGAACGGGACTACGGCGCCGGTTGAGCGGGTGCGGCTGGTAAGGTCGGCGTTACCGCAATTAGTGAAGCTGCCCGGGCAATTGGCTGCATTCGAGGAGGTCAGTATTTTCCCCAAGGTCAATGGCTATGTCACGGACGTACGGGTAGACGTAGGATCGCATGTGAAGAAGGGGCAACTGCTGATGCAGCTGGAAGCGCCGGAACTGGAGCAGGCTACGACGCAGGCGAAGGAGCGGTATGCGCAGGCCAAGCTGGACGCTACGATCAGCGAACAGAATTACGAGCGGATGCGACAGGCAGCCGAGACGCCGGGGGCGGTATCGCCTATGAATCTGGCTTCGTTAAAGGCCAAGGCCGATGCGGACAGTGCGCTTTGCAATGCGGAGAAGGCCAACTGGCAGATGCAGCAGGCGATATTAGGCTATCTGAAGGTGACGGCGCCTTTCGACGGAGTGATCTCGGAGCGGAATGTCCATCCCGGCGCTCTTGTCAGTGCGGAGAGCAGGGATAGCAAACCCATGCTGGAGCTCAGGCAGGTGGATCATCTGCGGCTGCAGGTAGACATCCCCGAAGGTATTGCGGCGGGCCTGCAGGATAAGGATACCATTACCTTTTACCTGAGCGCTTATCCCGGCAAAAAGATGTCCGGTCACATTGCCCGCAAATCCGACCTGGTCAACAGCACTTATCGCGCGGAGAGGATGGAGATGGACGTATACAACCATGACGGGAAGCTCGCGCCGGGGATGTATGCAGACGTACTGTTCGATTCAAAGGGCAATCCTGATGCCTTCACTGTGCCCAAGACGGCGGTGGTGACGTCGACAGACAGGAAATATGTGATCGCTATACGAACTGGGAAGATGGTCAAGGTCGATGTTGCGACGGGCAATGAGAGCGCCAGCCAGGTGGAAATAACGGGGGATTTGCAACCCGGGGAAGAGGTCATCGCGAAGGCGAATGACGAGACCGCTCCATAGGGGGGCGGTGGGCACGGCGGCCCGACTTGCCGGGGGCCGACCGGGCGGGGTAACTGAATTATTCATTTCAAAAAAAATTAAAACATGAAAAAGTTAATTGTTGTGCTGGTAGTAGCACTGATGTCTCAAAGTATGATCGCTCAGGCAGATACGGCAGTAGTAGTTCCGCCGGCAGTGGCTGCCGCGTTTAATGCCCGGTTTCCTTCCGTGCAGCTGAAAAAATGGCAGCAAAGTCCGGAAGGATATATTGCCGTGTTCAAGCAGGATGGAAAAAAGCAATCGGCCACTTATGCTGCGGATGCGACATGGAAAAGCACGGAAACGAAGGTCGCGCCATGGCTGTGGAACCTTCCGGATTCAGTCAGGAAAGGTTGGAGAAAAACCCAATACGCAGGGTGGAAGGTGGAGCATATCACAAAGATCGACCAGCCAGACGGGCAACTTTATGCGTTGGATGTAAACAATAGTCCCGAGCTGGATGCAGAACACATGTATAACTTTGGGGTAGAATGGATGCTTTTCTTCAACGCCAAAGGAGAATTGGTCAGGCAGTATCCTGTCGAATAAGCGAATTGATGAGGGTGCCCGCTGGCGATGCCGGCGGGCATTTTTATTGTTGGATGAACCCGAAGTCGACTACGCGGCGGAGGTATTGCTTGTCGCGGATGACCCAGGTATATTCGACGCCTTTATTGTCGATATTGAACATATAGATATAAAAGGTGTGTTTGTCGTTGGACAGGAAGACCCCGTTACGGCTGCGGGTGGCCCCGTTTTCGTTATAGCTGAATTTAGGGTCGAACAGGTCGTTATAGGCGGTGGCAGGGATGGCTACGGTATCTTTGCCGACCACGACTGTCACCGATTCTATTGTAGTATGGGGTATGTCGCCATAGTTGCCGCCGTAATAGGGATGGCCGTCGATGCGGAGCAGGTGTTGTTCGGACATCATGAGCTTGTGTTTGGAGGGGCTGAAGATGCCGGTGCGGATGGTGACCTGGATATTGTCATTCTGGAAGGTCTCGAAATTGACGCCGAAGTCCTTAACGGGGAGTTGCTGCAACTGGGCCTTGCCGATGCTTTCGTCCAGGGCAGCCAGGGAGAAGGAGGCTACGTCGTTGCGGATATCCTGTTCGCGTATCTTGGAGAAGTTATCTTTTTTTTGGCGAAAGTCGGGATAATCGAGATCCTGGGCCATTGAAGGAAGGCTGATCAGTGTCAGGAGGATGAGGTAAATGAAATTACGCATATCTCTATTGATTAATTAAAGGTATACCGGTATTCGACGCTTCCCAGCAGTTCTTTTTCCTTATTATAGCAGAAATCTTTTATTTTCAGCCCCTTGTCATCGTATTCGTAGTACCATTTCTCGTAAAAGCTATTTCCTTCTTCCGGGACGATGAGGGCCGACGATACCCTGCCGTCGTCTCCATATTCGAACATCTCGATGGGCAATAACCGCGCCGCCCTGGCACTGTAACGAACAATATCGGTCATATGGTTGCCGGCATCGTAATAATAATAAAAGGGTGGCAGCGTAGTCCCGAGGCGACTGGACCGTTCTTCGGCGACGTTGCCATTGCTGTCGAGGGCGAACCGGACATAAGTCGTATCATGCCCGTTCATGATCTTCAGCATCGACAGCGGTTTGTCGGGATGAGCGGGATCATACGTCCAGATATGCTGTTCAATAGCCGCCACATGATTGTCGGTCTCGGTAGACGTGTCGGAAATGGAAATGAGCCGTCCCTGGTCGTCATACCTGTACACCGACATATTCTGATAAGTATCGCTGGTATCGAGGTTCCTGATGAGCCCCTGTCCCCGGGGCGAATAGTCGGTAAAGATCCAGGAATCCCCTGTCCCGGATGATTTGCTGTGCGTCGTAATGTGCAATTCATCTGCCGACACCTGCTGGTCCCCTGCAAATCCCTCCGTAGGTTTACCGTCTGCCTCCAAACTGCTTAGGGTGACCGCTTTGACATGGTTGTCCCTGAAGGCCCGCCAGCGGGCGGTGTTTTCCCTGTTAACGACCAGGTCCTTATAGTAATATTGGGCTTTACAGACCCGGGTTAGCAAAATAAGGGCGATCAGCAATGAAAATCCAACGAATCGATTCATGTTTTTATGGTTAGCCTCCGGCTAATTGACAAACGAAAAAAACATTGTTTTAATACATAATAACATGCTAAGTTCCTTATTTTTAGTCAAATTTTACCCCTGTGTCGCACCTTAAAGAAAGAAAGGAAAAAAACTGTCTGAATTGCCAAACGACCGTCATAGGCCGATATTGTCATGAATGCGGTCAGGAGAACCTGGAACCCAAGGAGACGGTGTGGCACCTGGTACAGCATTTTTTCAATGACATCACCCATTTTGACGGGAAATTCTTCAGTACGGTCAAGTTATTGCTGCGTAAGCCGGGATTTTTATCGGCGGAATATATAGCGGGCCGCCGGATGAGCTATCTGAACCCGATCAGGATGTATGTTTTTACGTCGGCTTTCTTCTTTATCATCCTGTTTTCGTTGAAAAAGCCCGAGGATATGGTGAAATCCGATACCGACCGGAGCCTGGCCCAACTGGAGAAGATCATGAAGGGGGAGCAGATGGCGTTGCCGCATACGGATGAGGATGACCGGCAGGACCTGCAGAGAGAGATCCGAAAGGTATCAACGGAAATCAATGCTATCAGAAAGCACTACAGTGATACGGCGACACGGAGGTTCAATGAGGCACAATTGTCCGCCCTGGTCATAGAATCTGTCACTGACAGTCTGAAAGATCCTAACCTCACACCGGTGGTCAGGACCAACCTGACAGCCCTCCTGGTTACCCATGATGATGAGAAGAACGGCACTTCCCTTTGGGGCCTGGATGTGGGTAAATATAAAACGGTAGCGGACTATGACTCCGCGGAGCGGAAGCTGCCGGATAGTGTGCGGGATGGCTGGCTAGAGCACAAGGTGATGGAAAGGCTGATCGTCTCTACGGAGGAGTATCATGAGGACAAACGGCGGTATAAGGAGCGTCTTATGGAGAATATACTCCATTCCTTCCCCAAGATCCTGTTCTGGTCGCTGCCTTTTTTCGCATTGATCCTTAATATGTTGTATTTCAGGCACAAGCAATATTTTTATGTGAGCCATGGTATCTTCACCATTCACGTATACTGTGCCACCTTTATCCTGATACTGGCGGCCATCCTGCTGAACACCTTCAGCGATTGGCTGGGCTGGGGGTGGTTCAAGGTGGTATCTGAACTATTGCAAATCGCGCTATGGTTCTATATCATGATCTATCTGTACAAGGCGATGCGGGGGTTCTATAAGCAGCGGCGGGCCAAGACCTTTTTGAAATATTTCATTGCCTGCAGCCTGGCATTTGTCGTAAATTTGGTCCTTTTACTGATATTTTTACTTCTTTCATTTGTTTCTGTATGAGTGAGAAAAATAACGCTTTTGAAAGGCTCGTAGGGATCATGGATGAGTTAAGGGAAAAATGCCCCTGGGACCGGAAGCAGACCATCGGGACGCTGCGGCCGCTGACGATCGAGGAGACTTATGAGCTGGCGGATGCTATCACGGAGGGAGACTGGAAGGGGATCAAGGAGGAGTTGGGGGATATGATGTTACACATTGTGTTCTATGCACGAATTGGCAGGGAACAGGGGCAGTTCACGCTGGAGGAAGTGATCAATGGGATTTGTGACAAGCTCATCTCGCGTCATCCGCATATTTATGGGACGACGGTGGGCCAGGAGGGGCTGGTGGAGGTGACCAATGAGGAGGACGTCAAGCGGAACTGGGAGCAGTTGAAGCTTAAGGAAGGCAAAAAATCTGTTCTCGGCGGCGTGCCGATATCGCTTCCGGCGACGGTAAAGGCGATCAGGCTGCAGGAAAAGGCAGGGAAGGTGGGTTTTGAATGGGAGGAGACGTCGCAGGTCTGGGACAAGGTGAAGGAGGAAATCGATGAATTGCAGGAGGCGGTGGCGTTGCAAGACCCGGAAAAGATTGAGGAAGAATTTGGGGACCTGGCTTTTTCGCTGGTCAATTACGCACGGTTTTTGCAACTGGATGCGGAGGGGGCGCTCGAGAAGGCGAACAGAAAATTCATCAGCCGGTTCACCCGCATGGAGGACGAGGCGCGTTTGCAAGGCCGTTCCCTGGCCGATATGACCCTGGCGGAAATGGATGGGTTGTGGGATGCTATTAAGAGGCGGGACGTCGCCGCCGCGAACAGAGAACAAAAACAAATGGATTGAAGTCCTTTTTCATCGATATTTTCCGTAGGAACATTTATCTTCTGCTGACGGCATTCGGGCTGTTCCTTGGTGGCTATTTTATCAATCTCTATTTTAACAGTGATGCTGCGGTTGCGGGGCTGCGTAATTCAGTCCAATCCTTTCTGCAAGAGAGGGAGGGGGATTTTCAGCAGTTGACGCAGGATACCGCCTTATTGACCCGGTTAGCCGACAGGGCATATTCCAAAAATGAGCTGGATCAGATGGTGGAGAAGAAATACGGGGTGTTCCTGTACGGGCAGGATACATCAGGGAATGGGCTGTTCCTGCAATTCTGGAATGATCAACGGTCGTTGCCGACGAGGGCTATCCTCACCGGGCGGGATAGCAGCGGGTTTGTGCAGCTTAGCAACGGGCAATACGAATACATTAAAAAAACCGTGATGGCTTCAGACAGCCGGTCGCTGGTAGCGATCGCGTTGATACCCATCCGCTGGCAATACTTTATCACACTGACCAATCTGACGCCTGAATTTGCTGATCAGCCGGCGGCGGAGGGGCGGGTGCAGATCGTTTCGAGCCCTACGGAATTTCCGGTGATCAATATGCAGGGCAATCTTCTTTTCTACCTGCAGAAAAAGCCGGGGTACCAGGCGCCTGCGCATATCTGGGTCATCCCGCTGCTGATCCTGCTGGGGTTGTTGCTGGTCCTGATCATTATCCATAACATCGCGCATACGATACGGGAGAAGTGGGGTGCGCCCTGGGGTATCGGGTTCCTGATATCTGTCATCCTGCTGCTGCGGATCATCATCTACCTGACACCCGGCCTGCTGAACCTCCGGCAATTCGAGCTGTTCGATCCGACGATCTATAGTTCGAGCATTGTCCTCAGTTCGTTGGGGGATCTTGTCATCAACTCTTTCCTGTTTTGCTGGATCATCATGTTTGTCCGGCGGGAGTTGAGCAACTATACTATCCCGCAATCCATTCACCGCTGGCAAAACTGGGTGTGGATCGTCGTGGGTCTGGCGTTGCTGGTCATGACTACGTTTCAGTTTGCCAATATCGTGCAGTCGCTGGTGGCGGATGCGAAGATCTCTTTCAATGTCACGAATTTTTTCAGCCTGCTGAACAACTACAGTTTTGTAGGGTTCATTGCGCTGGCTGCGCTTGCGCTGGGGTATTTTTTGTTATCGCAGATCCTCTTTCAGTTGATCGGCTACCTGATCAGGTCGCTGTCGATCGTCCTGTACATCATTATCGCGACGATGGGGTTGTTGTGGCTGACCTTTATCAAGAGTACGGATATGGTCGAGCTGGATATTTACGTGCTGATCTGGCTGCTGGGGTATGTCTGGCTGATGCAACGCAGGATATTTTTCGATCTCCGGTTCAGGCTGAACGTATCGGAGGTGCTGTTCTGGCTCTTTATTTTTTCGACCTCCATTTCGGCGGTGATCCTGTTCGAGAACCGGAAAATGGAAGAGGGGCAGCGGCGGGAGATGGCGGAAAGGCTGGGTGAGCAGTCCAATCCGAACAGTGAAAAGATGTTCAACATCGACTTCAGCTATATTGACAATGACTTCCTTTCGTTGAATTTTGTCCGATTCAGGGATCCCTACTCCAACCAGGCGCTGAAGGACAGCATGATCAACCGTAATTTTATCGGTTATCAGAGTAAATTCGACACCCGCTTTTACACCTACGACGGGGATGAAAAGCAGCTGTACAATGAGGCACCGATCTCTTTCGATACGTTGAACACGGCGTTCACCCTTCAAGGCAAGAGCACAGGTATCGCGGATCTCCGGTATATCGAGCGGTCGTTCGACAAGTTTACCTTTATCTACAAGAAGTCGTTGCGGAATGATACGACGGGCAAGATCATCGGCTATCTATTTATCCTGTCTGAGCCGAAGGAGGATAAGGGCAACGATGCCCTGGTTCCGGAGCTGTTCCGGCAGCACACTGAGGATTTGCCTGAGTACTACGCCATTTATAACAACCGGGAGTTGGTTAGGGTGGCGCCGCATAGCGATTACCCCTTCTCCACTCATCTGACGGAAGAACAGTTGCCCAAGGCCGACTACGTGCACGTCAAAAAGGACGGTTTCGATGAATTATGGCACCGGATAACCGAGGACAATTTCGTGGTCGTCGTGAAGCGGGACAATTCCTCGATCGAGGATATCACCCTATTTGCGTACCTGTTCAGCGCCTTTTTGCTCCTGGTGGCTGTTTTCAGGGTGACGGCCCTGCTGATCTGGTCGCGGCTGCACTGGAGCCAGCTGAAGACGTATTGGCAGATGAATATCCGGTCGCAGATCCACACGACGATCATTTTCATCAGCCTGTTTTCTTTTGTGGTCATCGGGGTAGCGACGATCCTCTTTTTTATCAACCGGTACAACCGAAATAACCAGGACCGGCTGAGCAAGTCGATGCAATCGATGGTCAGCGAGGTGCAGAGTAAGCTGTATGTCAGCGGGGATCAGGGGGGAGGATTTTATTACCAGTGGTCGACAGGGGAGCTGCAGAGACAGGTAGAAGAGATCGCCCAGGTACATGCGACAGATATCAACATTTATGACCCTCAAGGCAATTTAGAGGTGTCATCGAACCTGTTCGTCTACAATAAGGGTATCCTCAGCAAGAAAATGCATCCTCTGGCGTATTATAACCTACATCAGCTGAATACGATACAATATACCCACTATGAGCAGATCGGCGGGATATCCTATGTGAGCGTTTATAGCCCGTTGCGGGATGACAAGGGGAATGCCTATGCCTATCTGAATATCCCGTCCTTTACGACGCAAGACGAGTTGAAGGATGAGATCTCGAATTTCCTTGTTACGATCATCAACCTTAATGCCTTTATTTTCCTGATTGCGGGTACGATAGCCCTGTTCCTTACGAACAGGATCACATCTTCTTTCCTGCTGATCTCGAAGAAGATGCAGGAGGTTAACCTGGGTAAGACGAATGAGGAGATCGAATGGGTGCGGAACGATGAGATCGGGGGGCTGGTGAAGGAGTATAACAAGATGGTGAAGAAGTTAGAGGAGAGTGCTGCTGCGCTGGCCAAGAGTGAAAGGGAGGGCGCCTGGCGGGAGATGGCGCGGCAGGTGGCGCATGAGATCAAGAACCCGCTGACCCCGATGAAGCTGAGCATTCAGTACCTGCAAAAGGCGATCGACAATAATTCGGCGAATGTGAAGGAGATGGCCAGTAGTGTGGCCAAGACGCTGGTAGAGCAGATCGATCACTTGTCGAAGATTGCCAGTGATTTTTCGCAGTTTGCCAATATCGGCAATCCCAAGAAGGAGGTTTTCGACCTGCATGAATTGCTGTATTCGCTGACTTCGCTGTATGAGACGACGGAGAACCTGTTGTTCAAATGGGTGCCGGTGCATCAGCGGATCATGGTTTATGCGGATAAGACGCAGCTGAACCGTCTTTTTACGAACCTGCTGCAGAATGCGATGGAGGCCTGTGACAACAATAGCCGGCGGGTGATCAGTGTGAGCGAGGAGTATAAGGAGGAGTCGATTATCGTGAAGGTGTCGGATAATGGGGAAGGGATCCCGCTGGAGATGCAGTCCAAGATCTTTATTCCGAATTTTACGACCAAATCTTCCGGCACGGGGTTGGGGTTGGCGATGAGCAAGACGATTGTCGAGCAGGTGAAGGGGAAGATATGGTTTGAGACGGTGGAGGGGGAGGGGACGACTTTTTATGTGGAGTTACCCGTTTTACGGGCGACATCGCAGGCGACTGCCTGAGGGTGCGGCCTGCTGCCGGAGGCGAAGGGGGCAGGAGAAGTTCGCATTTTGCGAACTTTTTGCACACGATATTAAATTCCTTTCGATTTTTTTCTTTCTGCCAGATATGTCTTGAACTGTTCCCGGCCGAAGCTGCTGAGGTTGCGGTCCGGGGTCAGGCCGGCCTTGCGTGCGGCGAGTACGCCATGGCGGATGCTATTATATCCTTCTACGGAGTGGGCATCGGGGTCGATGGAGATGAGGGCCCCCTGGTCCAGGGCATAGGAGATCCAGCGCCAGTCCATATCGAGGCGGCGGGGATGGGCATTCAGTTCGATGGCGACCTTATTTTTTACACAGGCATCAATGATTGTTTTATGATCGACGGGGTAGCCGGGCCGGCTGAGGAGCAGTCTGCCCGTGAGATGGCCCAATATGGTCGTGTAGGGATTATTGATGGCATTCAGTAGCCGCATCATGGCTTTTTCTTCGGTCATCTTCAGGTTGGAGTGGACGGAGGCGATGACCAGGTCGAATGTGGAAAGGATATCGGGGGAGTAGTCGAGGGCGCCGTCGTTCAGGATATCGCTCTCGATACTTTTGAAGATAACGAAGGGAGCGAGGCGGTGGTTGAGTTCGTCGATTTCGGCGTGTTGTTCTCGGATACGGTCTTCTTTGAGGCCATTGGCATAGCCGGCGCTCTTGCTATGATCGCTGATGACGAGGTATTCGTAGCCTTTTTCGATGCAGGCGGCGGCCATTTCCGCGAGGGTGTTGGAGCCATCGCTGTACTTACTATGACTATGAATGATCGCGCGGATATCTGTCGTTTCGATGTCCGGGGTGAGCGGGTGTTGGGTGGCCCGATCCAGGACGATGCGTTGTTCGCGTCTATAGGCTGGGATAAAGGGTAGGTTGGCGGCGGCGAACAGGGCTTCTTCGGAGGGATGGGGATGGTGAGGGTCCCAGTGAGTGGTTTCGTTAAAGGCTTCGAGGAATTCACCGCTGCAACTGGTTTGGAATAGGGTGGAGAAGAAGGTGTCGGGATGGGTATGAATGAATTCGAGGACGATGCCTTCGGGGGATTTGAAACGGCTGCTGCCTGCTGCGGATGCGGTTGCGGAAGAGGCTGACGATGGATCGGGTTGTATTTCTTCGAAACCGGCGGTCGTGAAAAAAGCCGTTGCGTCGGCGGGAGTGATCGTGGTGACCCATTGGAGGTGATCGATGATTTCGAGTTGACGGCGGAAATCACCGGTAAGAGAGGATTGTTCTGTACTGAATTGTTGTTGTAGTTGGGTATCGATCCGTGAGGCATAGGGTTCGATTTCCGCATAGAGATGGCTGCCCTGGTTCTGCAGGAAGAATTCGATGGCGGCCCCGACATTCTGCTGGGTCTTTTCACCAAATCCTTTATACAGGAGTAACCTGTTTTCCTGGCATGCATAGAGTAGTTCGCCGATGGATTCGATTTCCATTTCTTTCCAGATGGTGGCGATCTTTTTAGGTCCGAGGCCCTTGATATTTAGCATCTGAATGACCCCGGGAGGGGTTTGAGAAATATATTGCTGTAAAAGCCTTAATTCCCCTGTTTCGAGGATTTCGGCGATCTTTTTGCCGATTGCGTCCCCTATCCCCCGGATGGAGGTCATCTTCGCCGAAGGCAATTCGGCGATGGGTGAGGGCAGTTTTTCGAGTGTAAAAGCTGCTACTGAGTATGACTTTGTCTTGAAGGAATTCTCGCCGTGGATGTCCATGAGTTTGGAGAGGAGGCTGAATTTTTCCGCGATGTAGTCGTTGTCGATTGTCATGGGACCAAGGTACGGAAAGGCGCGGAATCCCAGTAATGGCGGGGCTTTGAACAAAAAAAAAGTCCCGAATTACTTCGGGACTTTGATATGTTCTGCTTTATTAAAGAAATATTACTATTTCTTTTTTGCAGCTTTCTTAGCGGCTTTCTTCTTAGGAGCAGCTTTCTTTTTGGGAGCGGCTTTCTTCTTAGCGGCTTTTTTTGCGGTTGCCATTTTTTTTGAATTTAATTGGTTAGTAAATCAATTACAATCATAAAAATAGAAACTTCTTCGGAAGATCCAAAAATTTTTTTTGAAAAGTTCCGTTTTTTTTTCTAAGCAACAGTTTCAGCCGCGTTGACGATGACGAAAGTTTTATCACCTTTTCCTTTACGGAATTCAACTAATCCATCACTGAGAGCAAACAAAGTAAAATCTTTTCCTACGCCAACATTTTTTCCGGGATGATATTCCGTGCCGCGTTGACGGACGATGATGTTGCCGGAGATAGCGGGTTGACCGCCGTAGATCTTAACTCCCAAACGCTTGCTGTGTGAGTCGCGACCGTTCTTTACACTACCTTCACCTTTTTTGTGAGCCATATATCAGAGTTTGATATTTTAATTAATAACGCGAATTAAGCCCAAAGCCGCCGGAGGCGACTTCTTATTTATGCAATCTCGCTGATGTGGATCTTGGTGTAATGGGTACGATGACCGTGTTTCTTGCGGAAACCTTTTCTTCTTTTCATTTTGAAGGCGATCACCTTATCACCTTGCACATGACCGACGATTTCAGCTTTGATAACAGCCTTGACGTCTTTTCCTACGGAAAGCTTGTCGCCATGGGAAAGGAGGACTTCTCCGAACTCAACTTTATCGCCGGCATTGCCTGCGATCCGGGGGACGTACAAAGTCTGGTCTTTCTGGACCTTAAATTGCTGACCGGCTATTTTCACTACTGCTAACATAAAAAATGATATTAGGGCTGCAAAGGTAAGGGGAATTCGGGAAAAAAAGAAGAAGAAGGGTAAAAAAATGGGCTGCGGGGGCAAAAATAAGGGGATTTCCCCTGGTATAGCGGGGGCGAGGCTTCCAGGGCGGCCGCTGGGTGTTATAGGAGGAGTTTTGCGGGTCAGGGAGGGGAGATTGGGGGAGGGGGGGCTTTTCATTGCCTATTGGGCTTTTTCTTGTAGGTTTGCCCGCATGAATATGAAGATTAAATCCTTTTTGGCCAGACCATTTGCGTCTTATGTCTACAAGGCCATCCAAAGGGGAATGACTTCGGCGGTGGCGGATCAGGAGGCCATATTGAAAGGGTTGCTGCAGGTAGGGAGTAAAACGGAATTCGGAACCGAACATAAGCTGTCAGAGGTAAAAAATTATGCGGAATTCAGCCAGGCGGTCCCGGTACGGGACTATGAGCAGTTCTCTCCTTATATCAACCGTATCAAGGAGGGCAGGCATAATGTATTATGGAAGGGGCAGCCGATCTATTTTGCCAAGACCTCCGGCACAACCAGCGGTATCAAGTACATTCCCATCACCAAGGACTCCATTTCCAATCACATCAATACGGCCCGGAACGCCTTATTATATTATATGGCTTCCTCAGGTAACTTCACCTTTTCCGACGGGAAGATCATCTTTTTGTCGGGATCGCCGGAGTTGGAAAGGATAGGGGGGATACCGACGGGGAGGTTGAGCGGTATCGTCAACCATCACGTTCCCCGTTATCTGCGCACCAACCAACTGCCTTCCTACGAGACCAACTGTATCGAAGACTGGGAGACGAAATTAGACAAGATCGTGGATGAGACCTTAGGACAGGATATGATGCTGATCGGTGGTATTCCGCCGTGGGTACAGATGTATTTCGACCGGCTGATCGAGCGGAAAGGAATGCCCATCAAGGACATTTTTCCGAATTTTTCGCTCCTCATGCACGGGGGCGTCAATTTTGAACCTTATAAGTCCCGGTTATTCGAAAGCATTGGAAAGCCTATCGATACCATAGAGACTTTTCCGGCTTCGGAGGGTTTTTTTGCCTTCCAGGACTCGCGTGAGGCCGAAGGGCTATTGCTGAACACCAACAGCGGGATCTTTTACGAGTTCATTCCGGCCGCGGAGATAGGGAAGGAAAATCCTGTCCGGCTTTCGCTGAAAGAGGTGACGACGGGCGAGAACTATGCGCTGGTGGTCAGTAACAATGCCGGGCTTTGGGGATACAGCATAGGAGACATGGTTCGGTTTGTGTCGGTGAACCCCTACCGGCTGGTGGTGGTAGGCAGGACCAAGCATTTCATTTCGGCCTTTGGAGAGCACGTGATCAGCGAAGAGGTGGAATACAGCCTGATGAAGGCGGCGGGAGAAACAGGACTGCATGTTACGGAATTTACGGTTGCCCCGGTGATCAGCCAGGAGAAGGGCCGGTCTTATCATGAATGGTTTGTGGAATTCGGGGACAGGCCGGCGGATGTGTCCGCTTTTGCGATCAGTGTAGATAATTATCTGCGTTCTAAAAATATCTATTACGACGATCTTATCGCGGGCAACATCCTTCAACCACTGCAAATCCGCGCTGTCAGAAAAAATGGATTCATCGATTACATGAAGTCGGTCGGTAAATTAGGTGGTCAGAACAAGGTACCGCGGTTAAGCAACGACCGGAAGCTGGCGACTGAGCTGGAAAAATACGTTGAATAACATGTCAAAAATGTCAAACGAGTCACTCAAAAAGAGGATCGCTATATTCGGTTCTACCGGGTCTGTCGGACGCCAGGCGCTGGAGGTCATCGATGCGAACCCTACCGCTTTCAGCGTCGAAGTACTGACGGCGCAGAGCAATGATGAACTGCTGATCAGACAGGCATTGCATTTCAATCCCAATATTGTCGTGATTGGCGACGAGAAGAAATATGAGCATGTGAAGCAGGCGCTGGCTGCGCGGCCCATCAAGGTATTTGCCGGGGAAAAGGCCCTGGATGAGGTAGCCTGCATGGACATATACGATATGATGCTGGCTGCTATCGTCGGATTTGCCGGCCTTCGTCCTACGCTGTGCGCCATCAGGCAGGGGAAGGCCATTGCGCTGGCCAATAAAGAGACGCTGGTTGTGGCGGGAGATATCGTGATGAAATATGCGATGGAGTGCAAAGCGCCCATCCTGCCCGTCGATTCCGAGCACTCTGCGATCTTTCAATGCCTGGTCGGCGAGAGGGGGAACCGGATCGAAAAGATCATTCTAACGGCTTCGGGGGGACCTTTTTTGGGTAAAAAGCCGAACTTCCTGGTCAATGTCAAGCGGGACCATGCCCTTCAGCATCCCAACTGGAGCATGGGCGCCAAGATCACGATCGATTCTGCCACGTTGATGAATAAGGGACTGGAAATGATCGAGGCGAAGTGGTTATTCAACCTGCAGCCTGACCAGGTACGGGTGGTGATCCACCCGCAGAGCATCATTCACAGCATGATCCAGTTCGAGGATGGCAGCATCAAGTCGCAGATGGGCTTGCCGGATATGAAGTTGCCGATCCAATACGCCCTGAGCTTTCCCCGGCGTATACCCAGCACGTTTCCGCGGTATGATTTCCGCAAGCCTGCAACATTAAGCTTTGAAGAGCCGGATACCAAGACCTTCCGTAATCTTAGCCTGGCGACGGAGGCCCTTCATAAGGGCGGGAACCTTCCCTGTGTGCTGAATGCAGCGAATGAGATTGCGGTTTTTGCTTTTTTGCGTAACAGGATTGGATTTCTGGACATGACAGACCTGGTGGAGCGTACCATGCAGGAAGTGCCTTTTATCGAGCATCCGACGCTGGAAGAATATTTTGACAGCGATGGGGAGGCCCGTAATTTTGCTGCTTCGCTGATCAAATTGTAGGCTGATCCTGATTTCTTGTGGTGAATGAGCTGGTGGGAGGCTGCAGCGAAGTGTGGTGAAGGCTAAGGTGAAGTTAAAACATGATAAATTTCCATGATTTTTTTTAGCGGCGGCCCGAAAAGGGAATTTTAGCAGATATTTGATATAACTATGATACTATTAGCAATCGATTGGTCTTCTGTAGGAATTAAGCTACTGCAATTTATTTTATCGTTTTCTATACTGGTCGTACTTCATGAGCTGGGGCATTTTTTACCTGCCCGCTGGTTCAAATGCCGGGTCGAGAAGTTCTATTTGTTCTTCAACCCATGGTTTTCCCTTTTCAAGAAGAAGATCGGGGAGACGGAATACGGGCTGGGATGGATACCTTTCGGCGGCTATGTGAAGATCTCGGGCATGATAGACGAGAGCATGGATAAGGAGCAATTGCAGGCGCCGGCGCAACCCTGGGAGTTCCGCAGCAAGCCGGCCTGGCAAAGGTTGATCATCATGCTGGGTGGGGTGACGGTGAATGTGCTACTGGCTTTTTTCATTTTCATTATGATCATGTGGACCTGGGGTGATCGTTATATCCCCGTTTCCAACCTCAAATACGGATTGTATGCCGATACGCTGGGCCGTAAAATCGGGTTACAGGATGGAGATAATATCATTGCCGTTGCCGGCAAGCCGGTGAAGAAGCTCAATTCTATAGGGTCCGACATCATTATGAACGAAGCTACCTCGCTGACGGTGCTGCGTAATGGAGATACGGTCAAGCTGGCTATTCCGACGGGCTTCATCTCTTCGCTAAGCAAAAACAGGCTGGCTGGTTTTTACGGCGTCCGTTATCCGCAGATCATCGATAGCGTTACGCCTGCAGTCAAGGTGCTGGAGGGCAATGTGCAGAAGGGCGATACATTGATCGGCGTGGATGGACATCCTATCCAGTATGCAACGGACCTGGGCAGGGATACCTCCCTGAATTATATTCTGCGGGCCAAGTCGGAGAGGATGACATTTCGCCGGGGGCACGATACGGTGCAGGCTGTGGTAGCCCGGCAGGAAAAAATCGGCACCGGTATCCTGTACAAGACCCCGGAAAACATCCTGGGTTATGTACAGACCAATTATACTTTGCTGCAGGCTGTCCCTGCGGGCATTCACAGGAGCATTGAGACACTCGTCAATTATATCCGCAACCTGAAGTTGTTGTTCACTTCAAAGGAAGTGAAGGTCCAGGATAACCTGGGCAGTGTCGTCAGTATTGCGAGTGTTTTTCCCAGTGAGTGGGATTGGGAGAGTTTCTGGTCATTGACAGCTATTTTCAGCATCCTGCTGGCGTTTATGAATGTGTTGCCGATACCGGCCCTGGACGGTGGGCATGCGTTGTTTACGCTGGTCGAGATGATCAGTGGGCGTAAGCCGAGCGATAAATTCATTGAATATGCGCAGATGGTGGGGATGGTGCTGTTGTTCAGCCTGATGGCGTATGCGCTGGGATTGGATATTTTCAGGATGTTCAGGTAGGAGCGGGTGATCGGAGGCCGCGGTCTGCGACCGTGGCGAGCCGATCTGGTGATCGGAGGCATGCCGATGATTAGTGCCGGTCGGATTTTTTTCGTACTTTTGTCGACTGCGCCGGCCGGGCGATGCCGCCGGAAAGCGCTGAATGAATGGGGGTGCCTGGTTTTGACAGCATAGATCTTTGAAGGTGTAAGCATGCCGTGCGTTGGATAATTAGCACGTAAATCTGAATATTCAAACTTCAAATGGCAATACTTCGTATGCCATGGCTGCCTAATCAGTGATTAGATAGTCATTAGGGCCGCGTGGCAGGTTGGCCTGTTACCAAGCTGCGCCGCCGACTCAAAACAAATACGGGATGCTGTAACAGAAGGCTGTGACTGTTGCTTAAGACTATCCAGCTAAGGAAATGATCGGTGTGTCCGGTTCCTGTTATTTCCCGACAATCAATGCCGGAATAAGCATGTAGAAAGCTTTTGGCGATTATGTTTGGACAGGGGTTCGAGTCCCCTCACCTCCACTGGATTTTAAGCCCTTGATTTTCAAGGGCTTTTTTGTTGATAGGTGATGAGGAATTGAAAGACATAAAGCCGGATTGACCGGGAAAACGTTGAAGTAACTGCCAAAATGATTAAATGTTTGCTGCCTTTGGTTTAAGGAATACATCTCCGGTGTTTATTTGTCCTAAGTTTATGCAACACAATTTTGGTAAACATGAAGAGATTTCTTGCTCTTAACTTCTTCTTACTGATCTCATTCCTCGCGCAGTCCCAATCCACCAGTATCCAATTCAGTAATATGGATTCAGCAACGGGCTGGATCCCTTTTGAACTCTACAATAACCAGATCTATCTTTCAGTAGCGATCAATGGCCATCACGCTATAGCCATGCTCGTTGACGGTATTACATCTAGGATCGACAGGGACTTCGCCAACTCCATAGGTCTTTTGCCGCAGGCGGATGTCCACCAGCCTGACGAAATGCCCTTGGAGATCCAAATAGCCAATCTGCGTCTGAAGGATATTCACGCCGCCGTTATGCCGCCCAGGCATACGGGTCATGCCCGAGACTTAATTCTGGGTGACGAATTGTTCAACGAATTAGCTGTAGACATTGACTTTGCCCGTCGAAGAATAGCCCTTTATCACCCAGCCGACATTCACCTGCCGGCAGGAGCGGTGAAGCTTACACTAAGTCGAACCGGCGATGCCCGTTCGGTCCCCGTTGCGGTAGAGAGCGGACCGCCGATGCTGTTTCAGGTGTACCTGGGCGATCCTTCCCCCTTGACGATCTATAGCCTCTATTCCGAAACCCACGGATTAATGCAGGGACGGCCTGTTTCCGTGAGGCTGGGTGCAGGCGGCGGGAAATACCCCCGCGAAGCCGTTGCAACATTAAGCCATATAAGTTTTGCTGGTGTCGTCTTCAGCCGGGTACCCGGAACATTCCCCGCCGATTCGGTGAGCGGGAGCCAACCTGCCGGGGTCGCAGGCCACATCGGTATGGGCACCCTCTCCCGTTACCGCTTGATCTTTGACTACCCTCACGACCTTCTTTTTGCAGCGCCGTATGCTGGAGTTGCCCGGAAACATTTCCCCAAGGATAACTCAGGATTGTTCCTGATCGAAAAACAAGGTAGCTATATAGTAGAATTCGTTTCCCCCCACAGTCCGGCCTGGCATTCTGGCTTTAAAGCAGGCGATACCGTTATACAGATCAACCACCGGTCCGTTCCTGCCTTCCAGGGCCAGGCCTGGCAGGCTCCCGGGTTGGGTAGTTTACGTTTTACAGATCCAGGTACTGCCTATGTATTCCTCTTGAAGGATGGCAGTATCAGGAAGCTGAAGACGGCGGCGTTTTTCTGAATAATGATTCGACTTTTTTATTCAATCCGGGGTCTGGATTTTTGTCATCAATAATTTCGAGCTGCCTATCGGGCGCAGTTATAAAAATATGGTGAAAAACCTGAAATGACGGCATGCCGCTGCCGGCGGCAACAGGTAGATCAAAATCAACCGGCATCCACTGTAATCTCTTTTGCCAGTGCTATGACCCGCTGCCTGATAGCATCTACATCCGTCCCAAGCCGGGCATATGCCAACACCACTCCCATACGACGATATGGCCGTGTAGTTGGTTTGCCAAATAGTCTGATACCTGCCTGGGGGTCGCTGAGGACTTTTTCCACGCCCGTAAATGACGGATCGCGACCTTCTTTATGTGCAAGAATGACCGCGCTGGCGCCATATCGCTCTTGTGTTATCTCTACGATCGGCAGGCCGAGTACGGCACGGGCATGCAATTCAAATTCGGACAGATTCTGAGTACCCGCTAACGTAACCATACCTGTGTCGTGTGGGCGTGGAGAAAGCTCGGAAAAGTAGACGCCGTCATCGGTGAGGAAAAATTCGACACCCCAAAGGCCACTACCGGTCAATGCGGCCGTTACCTTGGCGGCCATATCTTGTGCCACCGCCAGATAATCTGCGGATATGAGTGCGGGTTGCCAGCTTTCCTGGTAGTCGCCGCGCTCTTGCCGGTGGCCGATGGGTGGACAAAATAGAGTGGGGCCATTTTGTTGGGTTATAGTGAGCAGGGTGATCTCCGAATGAAATTTTACAAAGGCTTCAACGATCACTTCTATCTGATCCCCCCGTTTGCCGCTTTGTGCATAGTCCCAGGCAGGTTCGATATCGGCGGTGGTTTTGATCACGGACTGGCCCTTGCCTGAAGAGGACATTAGTGGTTTTATCACGCAGGGAATACCTACACTATCTACCGCTGCCTTCAATTCTTCGAGATTGGCTGCATAACGATAGTTGGCGGTACGAAGGCCCAAATCCTTGGCAGCCAGGTCGCGGATAGCCCTTCGATTCATTGTAAAGTTGGCAGCTTTGGCGCTGGGAACTACGTGAATACCTTGTCGTTCATAGTCATAAAAGCGTTCTGTGCGGATCGCTTCTATCTCCGGAACAATGATATCAGGCTGGTGTTTGCTGACAATACGGTCCAGCTCGGAGCCGTCGAGCATATTGATCACTTCGCGTTCGTCGGCCACTTGCTGTGCAGGAGCATCGTTGTAAGAATCTACTGCAACGACATATTCTCCGAGGCGTTTGACGGCTATCACAAATTCTTTGCCCAATTCACCCGAGCCGAGGAGCATGATTTTTTTCCGCATGTAATGTTTTTGAGACGGCAAAACTAATCAATTGAAGTCGGACAATTCTTATTTGCCTAACTTTAGATATGAAATCAGTGGTCCTATTCGGCGCCAGCGGGCAGCGGGTGATCCAACCGTAAAGATAAAGCGGTATCATTGGCAGGATATGCACCGATAATTGTGCCACCCGCGATATTTGTTATCTTTGGAACTCTATGGTAAACAATATGACATACGAAGAACTGGTAAAAAAGCATCCTGGCTCCCTGGTGGAGAAAATTGTAACAGAAGTAGTGAATAAAGATACCGTCGAGGTTCACTTTGAGATCGAGGACGATGACCAGTGGTCAGTAATAAAAGTGCATGTCTACGAAGAGGACAAAGAGATGTCGCTCCGGTTGCTTTCAGAAGGGAGATGGGTGTTGCAATTTGGATACTATGACGACGAGGATGAATTTATTGAACTGATTCAGCCGCTTACCCAGCCGGATATAGATCTGATTCCCAAGAGACTTCAAAAGGTTATGCAGAGAGTTCTCGTCGGCGAAGAAGGCTTGCGGCTCCCGGGGAATTTTTTGTCGAGATAGGTGCCGTTTGATGATGCAATAACTCAACCCATCGCAAAAGTATGGATCGACCATGGTTCACTGATAAAGACTTCACTTCGCTCGAGATCCGGAAAAATAAATCGCTCGCCGACCACACCGTGGTCAGATCTGTCACCATAACCGACGTGGGATACATCGGCAAACTAGCCGGCCGGATAGCACAGATCCCACCGAATGGCGATATGATGATCTCCTTTTCGGGTGCGGCGGAGCATATTGAACTGGTCTTTTATTCGGGCGACAAGGTGCAGGAGATCGACGTCATCCAAAAAGGCTTCAAAACACCGTCTACCGGCTTCAATACCAAAAACGATTATGAAAAAGGGCTCTATGCGGAGATAGATGCCGTCCTCTTCCCGGCGACGGGCAAGATTGTGCCGAAGGTGGAGGGGCTGGTACTGGACTTTGGCGGTTTTTCTCTTTGCTACAAAGGAACCCGATTCGAAGACCTGGCCCCGGTGACACTGTCGTTTCATATCGCTGAATTTGCCTACGTTGACAAGAAAGGGAACACTCAGTCTATTGAGATCTTCTCGGGCCAGCTTCCGCCGCCGCCCTTTGTCATCAAAGCCAACGGCCTCTCCATTCTGACCTTTTATTCAAAAGAGGAACAGCGGATTTATCCGGACTTTTTCCAGGTGGTGTAAATGAAAAAAATCGGGTAGTATAAACCACCCGATTGACTTTGTACCAACTCTACTTATAAAAGAATAAATCAAAAATTTCCTCCGCTTACATCCCACCAGATGCGGGTCCCACCGTTATCCGGTCCACCCATCGCAGATACGGCAGCAGTCACAGCCGCCGTATTCGTGGTATATTCATTCAGCGGATAAGCCAGGCGTCGGATCTGGGTCGCCGTACTGATTAATCCTCCACTATTGTTATTGGCAACGGTAAAGAGGTGCGGGTAACCTGTCCTTCTGAATTCTGTCCAGGCCTCCTGCCCTTCGGGGAACATGGCGATCCATTTTTGCGTAATGATACGTTCGAGGGCTTGTTCCTGCGTAGCGCCGGGATCCCAGGCAATAGTAATCGACTCAACTGCAGGAGAACTATTGGCTGAATTTTTAGGATCTGTATAAGCAGTCGGAGTGCTTGTATTGTTGGCGATATAGGCTGCTGCTGCACTGGAAACACCCCATTGAGTGAATGAAGTTTGAATACCCTGCTCATAATTCGCCTGGGCGGTTCCGAATCCGGGCCAACCGCGTAACGCGGCTTCGGCCTCAAGAAAATAAACCTCGGCGGCGGTCATCATAATCATTGGTGCTGCCGGAGCACAAGCGCCGCCTGCATTTACATTTACGATAGAAAACCCTCCATATCCGGGTTTTGCCGTTACCGCAGCTCCTACGCGGATGCCGGCATACGTCCTGCCGATGGTAGGGTCTGTAGTCGGGGAATAGTATACCGGGAGGCGGGGGTCATTGTAGCCGGACAGGATCGACTCTAAGGAAGCGCCCATGGATATATCCGTCCAATTGGTGGCAATGAACCCGATCGGATTATGATATCCTGAATTGGAGATACCGGCATCATCCGTAGGAGTGGTCATCAGTCCGCCGGCCGCGCCTAACGCTTTTACAGCCTGCGCCTGTGCCGTGGTCGGATCGATCTTTACGATATGCATGGCCAGACGAAGCCGCAGGGAATTGGCAAATTTGATCCATTCCGTATAGTCTCCACCGTATACCCAGTCGTTGGCCCCAAGAGGTTTTGAACCGGGATTAGCGGCTATATATGTCTGTAAATTGCTGGTGGCGGTATCCAGCTCTGCGAAGAATTGGTTATAGATACTCTGTTGGGAATCATACTGAGTGGAGGTAAGCGAGGTACCGGCCTTGCTATACGGAAGTGCGCCCCATTTATCGGTTATCCTGTCCATTACTTCGACTTTCAGGATCAATGCGACGGCCCACAGGTCCGGGTTCGTAGCGGGTACTCCTTTTTGGGCGAGAAAGTTGACGGGGCCCACCGTCAGGGTATAGGCGTCAATAAAAGCCTGCTGATTCCACCCATCGATAAGGAAATAGCTGAGGTTACTGATATTACCTTTAAAAGGATCCGGGGACATCATATATCCTGAGTAACAGTCCGCATTCAGATTTTGGTCCAGCTGATAATTGCCCTCTTCTCCGTAAATGGAGGCGAATATAGGCGGGAACAGCGGAGTGACCTGTACTGCGCTGGCGAGAAGCCCCGTATTATCCTGGTTAAAACTCTCGAATTTTTTCGTACAGCCCGGCATAGCTGCAACGGACAGCAGGAAAGCTGCTGCCAGGAGGCGGTTTTGATTTCGAAAATGTCTGATCGATTTATATTTCAGGTTCATTTTTTTGAATTTTTATAGTGAAAATTAGAGACCGACACTCAAGCTGAGGCCAAAATTTCTGGTAGCAGGCTGGGTAAATGTATCCACACCGCTGAGTCCATTCCCGGTAGACATAGTCAGCTCAGGATCGTAAGGGGCTTTCTTTGAGAAATACAGCAGGTTTCTGGCGGTAAGGGAAAGCCGCAGACTCTTGATATAGGCGGTTTTGAATGGCAGGTTATACCCTAGCGCAGCTTCACGCAGACGAATGACTGTGGCACTATAAATATATTCACCGGCTACGCCTGCACGGCCACCGATGATAGTATACCAGGTCTGAGCGTTTACAGTGTTAACCGTTTCACCGCTGGCAAGAACGCCATTGATCTTTACACCGCCCTGTTCTCTCGCGTCACCGCTGGCCTTGGAAACACCGTAAGAGTCCAGCATACCCTGGGTCATGGACAATACAGATCCTCCGAATTTCCCATCAATCAGGAAACTGAATATCAGCTTATTATACGTAAAACTGTTATTCCAGCCCAATTGGAACTTAGGATTCGGATTCCCTATTTTCATAAACGCGCTGGAGACGGTTGGCGTAGTAGTAGACTGCATTTCGATTTGGCCCTTGCTATTGCGTACCAGGGTCTGCCCCCAGATATCTCCATAGGATCCGCCCGTGGATAGAACAGACTCATAATTATTGTTGGCGCTTGCGGTCAATATCAACGTATTGATACCATCCCTGGAATCCACGTCGATGATCTTATTATTGTTCGAAGAACCATTGAAGGAGGTATTCCAGGTAAAATGCTTCATTTTAACGACATCGTAACCTACCATAAATTCAATCCCCTTATTCTGGATATTTCCCGCATTGACATACCCCGTGGCAAAAGTAGTACTGTAGGAAGGAGTCACTTGTATGAATTGGTTATGGGTATTGGTCTTATAATAGGTAAAGCTTACGGTCAGCCTATCCTGGATCAGGCGCAGATCAGCCCCCACTTCGGTGGATTTTGTTTGTTCCGGCTTAAGGGTTGGAAAAGGCGCCGTAGAATTTAAGACTTCCCCTCCCGATATGCCAAAATGGGTAAGAGGTGCGGTCACATAGTTGGGCACCGTATTTCCTACTTCGGCATAGGATCCCCTCAATTTTGCATAGGTGATCACGTCGGGCAGGTGGACCAACTGGCTTAAAATAACGGACAAACCCGCCGAAGGGTAGAAGTAGGAGTCATTCGGCGTATATGACAAGTTGGAAGACCAGTCATTCCTTCCTGTCAGCGTGAGGTAAGCCCAATTATCCCAGGACAGGTTAAGATTGCCAAACACCGACTGAATTTGATTGTGGTTTGCGGGAAGCGCAAGCGCATTTGTAGAACCCGCTGCTACAACCAGGTTCTGTGGCACAAATTCGTTGGGAATAGCAAGACCCGGGGAGGTATAATTGCCGGCCACATTCGGACCGACGATGGTGCCCGAGGTGATATTGTCCATGATACTGCTGCCCAGCAAACCGTCTACTTTAAATTTAGTAGTGTAGGGCACGGTAAAGTTCAACAGCAGATCCCCATATTTTTGGGTCTGAGTCGAGTTGGTCTGATAAAACTGACCGTTGGGCTGGGAGTTCACAGGGTTGGTGCCTGCATACAAATCCTGTTCAATCGCGTCCGCGGAGCGATCTTCATTGCCCCGGGCCTGAAGGCTCAGCCAGCTGGTGAAATCATACTTGACGCTGGCGTTGATCAATATACGATTACGGTTGGTATTGAACGGATTCCGATACAATATCCACCAGGGGTTCTGTTGTACGTCCTCGTTAAAAGGCCAGTTCTGCGTAGGAGCGCCATTGGCCCCATCGGGACCTTCATAACTATTTTTATAGGGCGTGATATCCATTCCTCTCGGGAAAAGGTAAAGCCCGGTCAAAGGATTGAAATAAAGACCTAGAAACGGAGAGTTGTGAATTTTCTGTGTGATGTAATTGACGTTGACATCCACGGTCAGCTTATTATTCAAATAATGCCCGATCTCACGGAAATCAAAATTGTTGCGGGCCAGCGTATTGGTAGGTTCTACCCCTCTCGCAGCCGTATTGGCATAAGAAAAATAGGACTGGGATACGTCTGAACCACCGGACAAGTTAATGGAATTCGTAAAATTGTCCGCGTTTTGAAAGAATGCCTTCAGGTTGTCGGGAGCGCCGCCGGTTAATTGAGGTCCCCAGCTTTGAGTCTGTCCGGCGGCCGTTTGTCCGTACTCATTTTGGAATTTTGGCAGGTAGGCCACATGATCCGTAGAGGCGGAAGAAGAAAAGTTGATGGCCGTGCGCCCTACCTTACCTTTTTTAGTAGTAATGACGATCACGCCATTGGCAGCCTGGCTACCATATAAAGCGGCAGCGGAAGCACCTTTCAGTACGGTTATGCTTTCAATGTCATCCGGGTTCAGATTCGAGATCCCATCTCCCTGGTCCGCATTGGTGGATCCGCCATAGGTACTGTTCGGACCACCGGTCATGTTGGTGGTTGACGCGGAAATATTATTCCCAGTATTGGATATTGGTACCCCGTCGATGACATACAAAGGTTGATTTCCTCCGGCAGCGGAACGATTACCTCTTAAGATCACTTTTGCGGACCCGCCAATACCGGAAGCGCTGGGAGATATGGTTGCTCCGGCCACTTTGCCGTTCAGCGCGTCCATCATATTATCCGTCTTTACAGCTGTCAGGTCTGAGTTACTGATCTGCTGGGTGGCGTAAGAGATGGACTTTTCCGATTTTTTTACCCCAAGGGCCGTGACCACGACAGAATTTAGTTCCTTGGTTTCAACGGACAGGAATGCATCTACCGTAGAGCTGCCTTCTTGTACGATGACGTCTTTTGTCACGTACCCAACAGAAGTGAATTCAAGGACAATCGTACCTTCCGGGACGGTAATGAAGAACTGACCATTTGCGTCTGTGGTGACACCCCCTTTGGCGCTGCCTTTAATACTGACTGTTGCGGAGGCGATGCCCGTGCTTTTCCCCTCTTCTTTGACCACACCCGTGAGCTTTCGGGTATGATCCTGGGCTTTTGCGCAATACGCAACCAGCAGGAATAAAAGACCTGTTAAAACTTTTCTCATAAGTTGTTTAAGTTTTGATGTGAGATATTTGGTTTTGGTACAAGCAAAAGAATCCCATCACCCTTTTCAGGTATGTGGGAAGCTTTCCGCTGTGACGTTTGAGTTGCATGCAGTCACTAGCGAAGTGATAGAGAAGCGAAAAATGTAATGAGGAAAACTAACTTATTTTAAAAAAAAGAATTATACGGGTTAACATTTAGTTATCAGCATCTATTTCCCCCACTGATTATTCCCCCGATCCACATCTGGTAATACCTGATCGGGATCGAGCACCACCTTATCGATTTTCGTCTCCGACGCATATCTGAAGGTCCAGCTGCCGCCCCTATACCAGATATCTACCGGTAATTGCAGGGTTTCGGTTTTGCCATTGCTGAGCGTAATGGTCGCAATAACAGGCATTATCATTTGACCCTTATTTTCGATAGTGATCAAAGCGCCTTTTGCCGGGTCTCCGTCGATATACTCCACTCCCGTCACAGCCTGGTCCAGTTTCCAGGTGGTGAAAAACCATTCTTTCCAGAACCAGTTCAGATCCTCGCCCGTCGCATTGTTAATGCAATGGAAAAAGTCATAGGGAGTAGGGTGTTTAAAGGCCCATGCCTCCGTATATTTCCTAAAGGCATAGTCAAAACGTTCTTTACCGACAACAACCGTGCGCAGCAGGTTGAGACCATAAGCCGTCTTGCCATAGAATTGATAGTGCTGCTCTTCCGTCATCGCATCCGAAACGGTCATCAACGGGTCTTTGTATTGCATAAACTGCATGTAATCACGGGATGCAAAAAAGCTTTTATCGAAATAAGCCGGAGCATTCACGTACTCCCCATGGTTGAAAAGGTCCGTCGCGATGTAATTGACATACGTGTTAAAGCCTTCGTCCTGCCACATGTATCGTCTTTCATTGCTTCCCACGATCATCGGGTACCAGTTATGACCAATTTCATGAGCGATCAAAAACCATAGGCGGCCTTTGACCTCGCTATAGGTGTTGAAGATCATTCCGGGATATTCCATGCCCGGCGTGATACCGGCACTGCTGACAGCCACGTTCCAGGGATATTCAAAGAGAGTTTTGGAATAAGTTTCGATGCTGGCCTTTAAGTATTCGGTCGACCGCGTCCAGGCCGTATCCCCGTCACTCTCGACCGGGTAACAGGACATGGCAAGAGCCTTTCGGCCCGATGGCAGGTTTACCCTGGCGGCATCCCAAATCATGGCCTTGCCCGCCGCCCACGCCACATCCCTGGTATGCCTCATGGAAAAATGCCAGGTAAGATTTCCCTTTGCAACGGGCCGGGTACTGGCCTTGCCTGCCTCTTCAGCACTGATAATGGTGACCGTTTTATCACTGGTCGCCGCCGCAGCCAGTCTTTTTATTTCCTTGGCCGTCAGCACTTCGGCCGGATTTTGCAGATCGCCTGAGCCATATACTATCATCTCCGCCGGGGCGGTAACAAAGTATTCATAGTCGCCATAATCGCAATAGAACTCACCCAACCCCATATAGGGCAGGGTATTCCACCCTTCTACCTCATCAAAAACGCACATGCGCGGATACCACTGCCCGATCTGATAAACAACTCCGTTTTTGGTGTATTGCCTCCCAAAGCGCCCTGCTCCGTCGAGTGGGATATTGAAGTGGAAATGCATTTTGACGGATACCTTACCCCCCTTGGGAGATACGGGCCTGTCCAGGCGAAGCTGCATCCTCGTATCCGAGATGATGGGAGCTACCGGATAAGTCCTCTCCGCCTGCGTTATTGTGACATCTTTTATCTCGTAGCCTCCGTTCACAGTACCTCCGAGGATCTCGAAAAAATCGCCGGGATATTTGGTGGCGGCAACAGCTCTCGATGAAGGCTTGAAAATATTCTGGTCCAGCTGCAGCCAAAGGTAGTCCAGCGGATCGGGACTGTTATTGGTATAGGTGATCGTCACATCACCGGTAACGGAGGTATCCCGTTCGCTGAAGTTGGCATGTATCAGGTAGCTGGCCGTGTTCTGCCAGTAATCGGGCCCGGGAATGCCCTTTGCCGACCGAAACCGGTTTCCCGCCGGCATACTAAAGGTTTGCGTAAAAAGACTATGCGGATCATAGCCTGCCGTGTCATTGGTTGCAGTTTGCGCATGGAGAAAGCAGACGTTCAAGGCCGTTAAAAAAGATAGTATAAACCTTCTCATTCCAGTTGTTTTGAAGAAATGGTAAGTTAGGTTATTTTTCTGCTATTTTTCGGTCAGGCGTCCCTGGAGGTCTTCGCCGGGCGTAATTTCCGGGCATGAATTATTTCAGCCCGGCGGCGGCCGCAGAACGGTATTCCCGGGGAAGACCCGATGTACATGCCCACAGTATAGCTCAGATAAAAGAATTTCTGCAACTGGATCAGCCGCTGGCCAGGGTTCTGGATGTCGCCTGCGGGACCGGGCTTTCTTCCAGGGCGTTGCTGTCGGTGGCCGAAAACATCTATGCCACGGATATCTCACCAGAGATGCTGCGCTATGCGCCTCCCAACGACCGGATCCATTATACGCTGACCCCGGCGGAACAACTGCCATTCGACGCCGGCTTTTTTGATCTTCTCACCGTCTCATCGGGTGTCCACTGGTTCGACATCGAACGGTTCATTGCCGAAGCCCGCCGAGTGCTGAAGAGCAAAGGGTGGCTGGTGCTCTACGAGAATTATTTTGATGCGGTATTTCAGACGGACCCGGCATTTGCGGGCTGGTGGACCGAATTCTATAAGAATACCTTCCCTTCCCCGCCACGGAATACGCGTTATCCCTGGACGAGCGAAAACCTCGCACCGCAGGGGCTTAATTTTGTCAAAGAGCTTAAGTCCGATTATGTGCTGCAGATGACAAAGGAACAGTTGGCCCTTTATTTCACGACGCAAAGCAATGTCATCGCGCGGGTGGAGGCAGGCCAATGTAGTTTCGAAGAAGCGGAAGGCCTTTTGTCGCGGGAGTTAACGCCGTTCTTTGCCGGAAAGGAACCGAAGCCTATCGGTTTTGGCAACTGGGTCAAATTCATTCAAAGTCCCGGTTAGGATACTTCGAAGAGAAGGCCCGCGGGCGTTATTAAGTATAAAATTCTTCACGCGCTCCAAGTCTTACTATATTCTTCTTTTGTTTAACGGGGTACCTTGCAGCCCGAACCTTTCAAGTATACAACCCCGTAATCACGATCCATGAAAAACAGCCATCTGTTGCACCATACCCTATGCAGGGTTTTTTTGTTTCTCCTGCTGACGCTGTCTTGCCTGTATGGCTTAAAAGCCCAATGTCCTGCCTCGTCGCCATTGGTGATCAATGCCGTCAATCCTACTGAAAGCCGATGCCAGGCCTCCGGCACCGCGACCGTGTCGGTGTCCGGCGGTTCTGCGCCGTATACCTACAACATCACTGCGGGGCCCATTACGGAGCCGGCCCAATCGTCCAATGTATTACAGTCATTGCCGGCGGGTACCTATACTGTACAGGTAACCGATAATTGTGGTACATCTGTCACCGGTAGCTTTACGATTTCGGGCACATATGCCGTTCCTTCTCCGACTTTTACGACACAGGCGACTTCCTGTCCCGGCAGCAGCGATGGTTCGCTGACCGTTAGTGTCGCCAATGGCCGGGCGCCGCTGACGTATTCGCTGATCAGTCCTTCGCCGGTCACTGCGGGTCCGCAAACGAGTAATGTTTTTGCCGGCCTGGCCGCCGGTACGTATACCTGCCAGGTAGCGGATTCCTGCGGTAATATTCAGACCAGAACGGTTGCTGTGCCGGCTGGCAGCGGGGGTGCTATAAGTATTTTGGGCTTTGTGAACTACATTGCCTGCGATTCCTTTTCCTTTACCGTTACCGTTAATATGTCCAATGCTGCCAATTACAAGCCTCCTTTTACCACGTCGATCACCTTGCCGAATGGTACGGTGATGACGCATGTGCTGACTTCCCCTGTCATCTCCTCCGGCGAAATCACCGATGTATTCAGGGTCAGGTATCATCATACGACCGGTAATTCGGACCCGGTGACATTTACAGTCACCAACAATTGCGGTGTCAGTTCAAGCGAGACGATCGACCTGTCCACCCTTCTCGATATGACCGTCACTGGCACTCCTTCTTCCACTTGCGTTGGCGCTTACACGTATACATTCGATTACGTTTCCGCCTCACAGGTCCATTGTACGCCCATTACCTATACGCTGGTGAGTCCCTCGGGCGTCGTGCTGGCTACGCAAACCAATAATCCGACGTTCGGCGGATACCCGGCCGGCAACGGATACGAAGTGATCCGGCAGGATTGCTGCAGATCGGATACGCTGACATTCGATTGGGCAGAACCGACTTCTTCTTCCTCGCTGTTCTTTGGTGACTTTACGGAGCCCTATTATACCTGTAACGACGGGACGACGGGACTCGATGTGTATTTCATTGGCGTTTCTACCAATTGGAATGTCATTGTGGCTTCCGGCCCAGCCTCCGTCACCTTTGCCAATGGTACGGTGCATACCTATACTTACCCCGATACCGTCCAGGTATCGTCTGACCAAAATACTATAGGTATCACCGGATTAGCGGCCGGGACGTATAAGATAATCGCAGCCGATGCGTGCGGAAACAGAGACAGTGCTATGACTACTATCGTCCCTTCCGATCTCCGGCATGACACCTTTAGGGCCTCGGCAGTAAAAGGATGCCCCGGCGCCAACCAGATCCTGGTCAATGTTACCTCCAATGCTTATATTAGTTACATTTTTACCATTGCCACTATAACCGATAATTCCTCAACCGTCGCCAATGTCACCACTTCTCCTTACTCCGGCGCGATAACAGGGCTTTCCTCCGGTACCTATGATGTGGCCTATAACTATTCTTTGTCTGTAGCTGTTTCCTACCTGAGTGGGATGAGTACTATTGGCTGTGACGTCATTACAGACACCCTCGTCATCCCTCCCTATACCCAGCCTGTATTTGCCTCTTCTCCCGCCGTGGCCAATTGCGGGTCTGTCAGGGATGTGGCCTTGCTGCCCGACAGCGCCAGCGGTGTTTCTCCTTACGAGTACCAGATCACCGCCGGGCCGACGACTACTTCGGCTCAGGCAAGCCCCGTATTCTCCGATCTGTCCGCCGGGACATACACCTTCCAGATGACCGATGCCTGCGCCAACAGCTACTCGAGCAGCATCACCATCAACACGCTGGCTATGCCTGCTGTGTCTACCACCGGTGGAGGCTGCGTCGCCGGCAGCGCCGCTATGTTCACGCTCCCGGCCAGCCCTTTCTACAGCTATACCTGGCTGCACCCCGACGGCACCACCACGACCGGAGATACCCTGGCCTACAACCCCATCACGAGCGCAGACACGGGTACGTATACTATTACGCTGACCAGCTCGGTGGGCGGTTGTACCAGCACCAGCAGCGAAGCGGCCACCCTGGGCTTTTGCACGATATTAGCCGAAAATTTGCTGAATTTCAGCGGCCGGCCTGTGGCGGACAACATCCAGCTGAGCTGGGAGACTGCCGGCGGATCAACGACCAGCTATTTTATCGTCGAGCGGAGTACGGACGGGATGACGTATACTGCTATTCAACAGCTAGAGGCAGCGGGAGGGGAGTCGTCGCATACATACACTGCGACCGATACGCATGTGCCTTCGGGAACTGTTTACTACCGGCTGCAGATCGTGGACATAGGCGGCGGCGTCTCCTATAGCCAGGTTATTTCATTCAACATTGGCCAGCAGCAGGCGGTCAATGTATACCCGCGATTGATCACCGGCAATACTCCGCTTACGGGCACTTATCCGGCCACGGACGGAAGTGCCTATTTCCGGGTGATCGGCGTTGATGGCAGGATATGGCGGACTATCCCGCTTGCCGCAGGGACTACGCAAACTACTATCGATGTCGCGGGGCTGCCCCGGGGCAATTACTTCATCGTTTTCACGACACCCGATAATGAGGTGCCGATGCAGGTCTGGAAGGAATAAAATGTTCTCTGGGGGATCAAAGCTTTACTTGAAGCGGACTACGGCAAGGTTGGAAGGATCAGGGTGAAAAGCGGGGATGACAACATTGTTTTTGGAATATGCTTCTGACGGAGTCAGTTTGACGCAGACTGTTTCGCTGCGCTGCGACCGAATGGTCACGATCTTCTCAAGGTGATCGCGGTGAAGACCGATGCATTGAACGATAACATAATACTTTCCGGGGGCGATGTCGGAAACCGTAATGCTGTTATCGCTGCCTGCAGCAAACACCTGGTGAACGATGCCGGCACCTGTGAGATCGTAACGATCGAAGATGATGAGGATGGAATCTCTTTCTTCCATGCCGGCGATCAGGTTTTTAAACAGGAACCGGGCGGCGCCGGCGTTCGCTGACTTGTTGTGATTGAGCATGGCGGGGGCGACTTTGGGACCCGGATCGGCTGTAGTCTTGGGACCCGGTCCGGCTGTAGCCTGTAATGACGCAAAACAGGCTATAAAAGGAATGGTGTAGAACAATCGTTTCATAATGACCCTTTAAAGTATTAGTACACTGTAGTGATCTGAACGTAACGATAATAAGTGTTTACACTTAGTTTCTGACAGTGA
>Ga0302312_10000422_pt1 | contig 33161 bp, 22 predicted proteins | sample III_Palsa_N2_1_FD_200529 | JGI IMG/M metagenome (GOLD analysis project Ga0302312, IMG submission 200529) | Peat permafrost microbial communities from Stordalen Mire near Abisko, Sweden - III_Palsa_N2_1 | ecosystem: Environmental > Terrestrial > Soil > Palsa > Peat permafrost | place: Sweden... | reverse complement strand
GGCCAGTTACCACCCACTGCTACATTGAATATAAAGAAGAAGGGACTGTTAAACGGATAGGTCCCACTCGTCACGTTTGCCTGATGGGTGGATTTCATGTACACATTATTGTCCACCAACAATGAAACACTGTCCTGTGACCATATTTCACTGAACACATGGAATGCCTGGGAAAAATCCTGGTTGGCGGGCAGGTCATAGTTATTGTTATAGGTCCCTTCGGAGCCCCCGGACTGTAGCCAATGAATGGAGCCTGTCACCTGACTGGGATAAGTCCCGATCAATTCCATGATATCGGTTTCACCGCAACCGGGCCAGTTGACGCCGGTATTGATATTATTCCCCAGCATCCAGAGCGCAGGCCACATCCCTTTAGACACGGGTATCTTGGCCCTTATATCAATACGACCGTAGGTAAAGGACTGCTTTCCCGCCGTATTGATCCTGGCGGATGTATAATTGCTCCCCGCATAGCTTTCCTGCCGGGCCTCAATGATGAGCTTACCTCCCGAGAGGAACAGGTTCTGCACCCTGTTTGTATAGTATTCTAATTCCTGATTGCCTTCCCCGTTCCCATTGATCTCATAGGTCCAGTTGTTCTGATTCAGGGTGGTGTCATTGAATTCATCGCTCCATTGGAGGGTGTACCCCGGATAGGAAGCCGCGGACACATACCCGGAATCGCTCGTCGGCAGATAAGTACCGTCATTGGTGATCGTCGCCGAAGCCGTATCCACCGAAAGACTGCAATTGACGGGATTGCTCAGCATCACGGAGAACGTCTGCGGGTTTTGCCGGAGACTGTCCCCTATGATCGTAATATCGACATATACTTCTGTCTGGCCAGCGGGGATCGTAAGCGTGCCGGAGGCCGCCACAAAATCGGTTCCGCCCTTGGCGGTCCCGTTAACGGTGGTGTAGCTAACAGAAGCGGCGCTCTTCGAAGTGGTATTCAGGTCTACGTAAAACCTTGCATTACTGTTGGTATTCTGCCGGCTGACACTGGTACCGCTGATCTTAGCCGTCACCGCAGTCCCGTTGTTGTTCCCACTGCCCCCCCCGCTATTGGTACCCTTTGCGCAGGAACATAAAAAGAGCAAAAACATATATGGTACCGTCCTCATCATCTTCATCGGAATAATTTTAAAAATGAATAATAAATTACCAGACATAGGTCCCGACAGCCCCACCGTTCAGGCTGGTAGAGACCCATTTTCCATTGAATTGAATATTGAATGGCTGGGAAGCGGAGCCGTCATTTTCCACGATCAGCACTTTCTTCCCATCCGGTCTCAAAAAAGCTACATTGTTCAGGTTCCCTGAAATATTGGAAGAAATCCTTACCGATCCGGGCAACACGAATTTAGAAGCATGCGCCACAATATAGTAGGATACATTACGCGTGGCCGTGCCATTGATCGTAATGGCGCCTTTGCAGGTACTACAACCTCCGGGTGTATGGGGTTCAAAATTCGGATCGCTGGCCAGGTTCCATTCCAGGGCATTCCGGCTCCAATTGCGGGTGGACCCGATGATGACATTCTTCAGGTGCCAATCCAGGTCCGATGCGAAGTCTCCGGTGGATGCCGTATACATTTCAGTAAAGTACAGGTTTTTGGCAGGAAAGGCATTGTGTACGGTACTGAGTGCGCTGATATCCCCCGCATACAGGTGGAAGGCGGATCCATCCACGTACGGATAGGTGGCCTGGTCATTCAGGATCGTCTCCGGATATTGGGGCACGTCGCAATTGTGGTCCCAGACAATGATCTTTGTCGTGAGGCCTGCTGCGCTGAAAGCGGGTCCCAGGTAAAACCGCACGAGTGAATCCTCTTCCACCGCCGTGACGACCATGGCCGGATTGTTATTGGCATTCAGGGGTTCGTTCTGGGGCGTGATGGCATCGATATGGATGCCCTGGGCTTGCATGGCCTGAATGTATTTAGTCAGGTAATGGGCGTAGACCCCGTAATACTGGGGAAGGAGGCTGCCTCCGGAGGGGTTGTCATTGGTTTTCATCCAAGCCGGGGCAGACCAGGGGCTGCCCAGTATTTTGATCGCTGGATTAATCGCCAGGATCTGCTGGAGGATAGGAACGACGTCCGGGTCCCCGGCGGACAGGTTAAAATAGGCAAGGCTGGTATCGATCTGACCGGACCCCAGGTCGTCGTAAGAATAAACGATGGAGCTGAGATCCGAGGCTCCGATACTGACACGCAGGTAACTGATCCCGATGGAGGCGCTGTCTGAACCAAAGAGCTCACTCAGCAACGCCTTTCGATCGGTGGGCGCCATTTGATTGAGCAGGGTGGCGCTGCCACCCGTTAATGCAAAGCCAAATCCGTCTATGGTTTGGTATTGCTGGGTCGAGTCCACCGCGATGGAGGGATTCTGATTAGCGGTAGTGGAGAATATGAGTCCCACATTCTGCCTCGTGAAAAGGACAGACTGGTCTCCATTGGTCAGCCAAAAATTTACGTCTGTCGGCACCGCTACAACGGGGCTTTTCGTCGTGTCCACAGGGGGCGTCGTTCCTCCCCCTGAAGCAGTGGATCCGGCTGATTTAGCACAAGACACCAGGGAAACAAAAGCCACACATACAGCCATTCTTGTTAGGGTCATCCAGATCTTTATTTAAAATAACGAATATCCATAACCGATCGTATAAGAACGACCGGTTATGGATTATTAAAACAAAATCAATTAGCGCGAAGTACCCAGGTCCACCAGTCTCCCCCCGTACCATTGATCGACAAAGACATCAACTGATGTCCTGAAGCATCGGTAGCAGTGTCAACGATGTCATAAGTGACAGCGTTAACCGGCAAGTCCGTAGAAAGATCAGATCCGTTCTCCACCCTCGGGAGACCAATATGAGCGCCCAGTCCGACCACTTTTAATTGCCCCAACGAAGGATTACTACCCGCATTTGGAATGTATTCATAATTGAACGTGCCTGACGCCCAGGGTTGATCAACCACAGAAAGGTCGGCGTTGACATCGCAATCATTATTAGCATTGCCCAAATAGTTTTCGGTATAAAAATCGCCTTGGTTATTATACACAAAAGTACCCACCGCATTAAAACTGAAAGTGTAGGTGTCGTTAAAATCACAGACCCTGTCACCGGTAGGCTCCCCGGCGCCATTCCCCCACCAGGTGATGTTGTTTGGAGCGGGCCCGATCCCTTCCCCGCCCGCAACAGGATCCAGCATCCATGTTTTTTGGGTGCAACCCGCGATATATCCCTGCATACCCGTCACACAAGCCGTAGGATTATTTTGATTGATAGTGACCTGTTGGGAAGTACTGTCGATCCCCCCATTTCCGGCCACCATTTGCGACACGGTGTACGTTCCGGAGAAGGTAAAGCTAACGGTATCTGTTTGTCCGCTAACCGTTCCATGTCCGGGAACGGTCCAGTAGGAGACGGTACCCGGTGCGGTATTGGTCAGTATGACCTGATTGCTGGAACCTCCTCCCTGTACGCTGAAAGCAGCCGTTGGAAGAGCGCCAAGCCCTCCTCCTTTTTCCGGAGTACAGCCCATCCATAGCGTAATAGCCAGGAGGAGGCTAACAGGCATATACCAGTAAGTTCGGGACAATTGAATGATCTTGTTCATATAGCAATGTTTTTATCGTTCTGTTATTGGTATCCTGGATTTTGTTTCAACTTGGTATTGTTCAATTCTACCAATGGAATAGGCAGGATGGCATTTGTGGCCTTGAATCCTTTAGAGGCCAGTACCGCAGCAGCCTGACCTGTACGTACCAGGTCAAACCAGCGATGTCCTTCGGTAGCCAGTTCCAGGCGACGCTCGTTGTAGATATTGTCCAGGGTGGCGGGTACAGAAGGCAACCCCACACGGGCACGTACCTGATCCAGGTAACTTTGGGCCTTGGAAGCATCCCCTCCACCCCTGACCAGGGCTTCGGCTTCCATCAGGTAGGTATCCGCCAGGCGGATCTCTATATAATCGTTCGGGAAGTTCAATTCCGGCTGACCTGTAGAAGATACTTCTGACGACAGGGGCGCAAATTTGAGCATAAAATACCCTGAATTATCGAAACCGGCCGTATAGGTAGCGGCCCCGGCTTTGCTCAGGCTATCCACATTCAGGATCGTGGCTGAATACCGGGGATCGCCCTTCATAAAGGCGGCCAGTCCGGGCATAATGGGATTAAAGCTCCAGCCTCCCGACCAGAAAACGGGGCCACTGTAACTCCGGGGGCCTGTCATCTGGGCATACACATTGCCCTGAATATTAGGCCAGCTTCCCCAACCCGCGTTCCCGGCGGCGGAATGATAAATTTCGAAAACGGACTCCGAATTGAATTTGTTGGCCGGATTGAAAATGTCCGCAAAATTAGGCAGCAATTGATAGAGGCCTGAACTGTTGACGGCTTCAAAGTAGCCGGCTGCTTCCTGCATGCGGGCAGTGTTGTTCTCAGTGAGGATCACCTTGCCCAAAAGTGCATTGGCCGCGCCTTTGGTCACCCGACCCATGGAATCCGGTAATTGCGTGGGGGGCAAAATGGCAATGGCCGCTTTCAAGTCCGTTTCTATTTGTATATACACGGAATCGGGGCTGGTTTGCACCTGGGTATAGATCTCATCTGCCGTCAGCGGATGCGTGATCAACGGAATATTTCCAAATTCCCTGACCAGGTCGAAATAATAATACGCCCGCAGGAAAGTCGCCTCTGCCACGTATTCAGTTTTAGTGGCGGCATCCATATTCGGAACGCCGGGCACCTGTTGGATGACCAGGTTGGCATTGTTAATACCGGTATAGTTCCTGTCCCATAACCCGGCCTGAGGCCCCAGGGCGCCTGTCATCGAATAAGAGTTGAACGCCTGCCAGGTAGCCATGTCCGTGGGGCCACCGCCGCCTGCGTAACATTCGTCGGAACCGCAGTTCAGCGCACCCAGCTTATCGATATAGGTATTGTCGCTACCCCCGACTTCCCACGCCAGCGGGCTATAGGCTGCCGTCAGGGCTGCATATGCCTGGGATTGGTTCTGGTAATAATTGGATTCCAATACCAACCCTTTCGGCTGGACATTGAGAAAGCTCTTGCCGCAGGAGACCAGCAATCCGGTGGCCCCTATATATAGCAGCAGATGAGAAATATGTTTCATTTTCATTGTCGTCAAGATTTAATCGTTAGAAACCTACATTGAGTCCCACCAGGAAAGAACGCGCCTGGGGATAGATACCGTTGTCCACACCATATTGATTGGCATTCCCTGTCCCGATGCCTTGGGAACCACCGATTTCCGGATCGAACCCGTTGTATTTGGTAAGGGTGATCAGGTTATTGCCGCTGACATAGATCCGGATCTTCGTAAACCCGATATGGCTGGTGAGGTTATGAGGAAGCGTATACCCGAGCTGAAGGGTTTTCAGTTTCAGATAAGAGCCATTCTGAAGGTAAAACGAAGTGGGATTGGAAAAATTTCCATTAGGATCGCCATCCACTAAACGCGGATAATTATTGGAAGTCCCCGGACCCGTCCAGCGATCAAGCGCCGTTGACATATAATTGGCGGCAGTAATGTCCAACCGGCGATAACCCTGGAAAATCTGGTTACCGGCTACGCCCTGGGCAAACAATACCACGTCAAAGTTTTTGTAGGCGGCATTGATATTGAATCCAAAGGTCCAGTCAGGGAGAGGATTTCCAATGTAAGTCCGGTCAGCCTGTGTGATCGCACCATCTCCATCCAGATCGGCATACTTAAAGTCGCCCGGTTTGGCATTGGGTTGGATGAGCTGGCCACCTTTGTTTACATAGTTGTTGATCTGTGCCTGGGTCTGGAAAATACCTTCGGTTTTGAAACCGTAAAAGGCGTCCATCGGATGTCCGTCAGCCACACGGCTGATTTCATAACCGCTGGCCTGGAAATTGGCGCCTACGAAGTATTTGTTCTGAATGCCCAGATTGGTGATCTGATTAGTGATATGCGAGATATTGCCTTTCACTGATAGGTTGACCTGGCCAATCCGCTGGTTATACCCCAATTCCAGTTCCACCCCTTTATCTTCCATGTTGGCAATATTCCCGTAAGGCTCTCCACTGGCGCCGACATATCCCGGAATTTGCTCCTGGAGAAGCATGCCGGACGTCTTTTTCTCAAAAACGTCAAAGCTGGCGTTGAAATGAGTAAAGATCGTCGCATCGAAGCCCGCATCAGCCTGGCTGTTCTGCTCCCATTTCAATTTAGGATTGGCGGGCGCATTGGGACTATACCCGACTACTACACCGCCGCCTTCTCCGAAAGGATAGTTCCGGCCGCCGCTCACAGTGGAAACGTAGAGGAAAGGAGGCAGGTTATCGTTTCCGTTGACCCCGTAACCGGCGCGGATCTTCAGGTCATTAAATACACCATTATTCAGCAGGAATTTTTCCTTGGTAGGCACCCAACCCACGGAAATGGACGGAAAGGGTCCATAGAGATTATCCGGTCCGAAATGGGAAGACCCGTCCCGCCTGAAGTTGGCCGTCAAAAGATATTTTTCCGCGTAGTTGTAGGTGAAGCGGGCTATCAGGGAACTGATCCGGTAGGGCTGCGCTTCGAATCCTCCGGCAATACGATTGGCCGGCGCCAGGCTGTAGTTCATGGAAGCCTCCTGAAAATTGGTCACAGGCAGCCCCAGGTAAGTACCGTTCACACCGGATCCTGTATTGGCCTGTGCACTGGTACCGCCCAGTATATAGAAGTGATGTTCTCCCAAATTGTAGGTATATGAAACAGTGTTATCCCAATTCCAGATAAAGCCCTGGTCGTTTTCCCTGTAAAAGGAAGTATTGGTCAGGTTGGTGGTCGATGAATTCAGGAAGAAAATGGGCGTAAAACTTTCGTTACCATAAAATGCCTGCTTGGCATTAAAACTGGTGGTAAGCTTCAATCCCTTGATGGGTTCCAGGTTCAGGTATACGTTTCCCACCATGTTATGGGACCATCCGTAATTTCCTTGCTGGGTCTGCAGGTAGGCCAAGGGATTCGTTATTTCCTGTCCCACATACTTGGAAATGGCGTATGGCTGTCCCTGTCCATTCTTGATGACAGGTTCCGTACTGTAGGGGTTCTGTGAGAGTACAGTCGGGTCCGTAATGATTTCCGGCGTCGTTGGATCCAGGTTGATGGCCGAACTCAGCGGGCCTCCGAACTCACTGTTGGTATTCAGGCCACCCTGGCTCCGGATGTAGGAATATCCGAAATTCTCTCCGAAAGTAGCCCAGGGCTTGATCTTGAAAGAACTGTTGATACGAGCGTTGAACCTTTTGTAGTTGGAGACCGATTTGGCTACGATCCCTTGCTGGTCGTAATACCCGAATGAAGTGAAGTACAATGCCTTGTCGGTTCCTCCGCTGACACTAATGTCATGGTTTTCCACCAGTGCATTGCTGAAAATAGTGTTCTGCCAATTCGTTCCGGCGCCCAGGGATTGGGGATTCTGAAATATGATACCGTTGCCGGCAGCCAGGGAGGATTCGTTCCTCAACGTGGCATATTGAGTGGCGTTGGTGAGGTCTAATTTCCTTTGTGGAGACTGGGTTCCAAAGTAACCTTCGTAGGAAACCTTAGCCGGACCCTCCCGGCCCTTCTTGGTAGTAATGATAATAACCCCGGCGCCCCCGCGCGAACCATAAATGGCAGCGGAAGCAGCATCTTTGAGAACTTCGATAGACGCGATATCGGCCGGATTCAAATAATCCAACCCGCCCACGTCCACGATCGTACCATCCACCACATATAAAGGCGTATTCCCGTTAATAGAGGTGATACCGCGGATGTTTACGGTGGGTGCAGAGCCAGGAGCCCCGTTGGAGGAGGCAATGGTCACGCCTGACACCCGGCCTTCCAGGGCCTGGTCTGCCCTGGTGACGGGCATATTATCCAGATCGGCGGCCTTTACGGAAGATATGGCCCCCGTAACCAGGCTCTTCTTTTGTGTACCATACCCTACAACGACCACGTCTTCCAGGTTGCCTGCCTTTTCCTGCAAGCCAATGACCGGAGCCTGGTCGGTCCCTACCCGAAATTCCAGGGGATCAGCACCAATGTAAGTGATAACCAATACATTACCTTGTTTTGCCTTGATGGTGAAATTTCCTTGACCATCACTGATAGTGGCCTGGTCCGTGCCCTTTAACCGGACAGTGGCTCCCGCAAGGGGGTTTCCGGTGGTTTTTGAAACGATTCTTCCTGAGATCTGTAGACTTTGCGCCCAAAGAGAGACGGGGAGCGCGCACAGGCAGGTAAGAAAAAACAATACAATCGCTTTTTTCATACACAAGCAGTTTAAAATGAATAGTGGTTTAAAAAATTAACATTCCCTTTTAGAAAAACTAGAGAACAAACCTATCTACATTCCTGCATCAAGGAGAAAAAATGACCACATCAATACCACAACAAAAAAAAATATTACATTGATAATCAATGCATATCAACTACAACAATGCTACATCATAATATTTTTTTGCCTAGCTTAGAGGTCGTTATTAAGTTGTCATATGAGAAATTGCTTGCTATTCATCCTGCTTATTTATTCATTTTCCTATAGGGGAAGCGCCCAAAATTCCATAGGGCTCCCGGAAATCACCAACTATGCGAAGTCTCAGTTCCGGGCAGGCACACAAACCTGGGATATCCACCAGGACAAGGAAGGGGTCATGTATTTCGCCAATAATTCGGGGTTGCTGACTTTTAACGGGCACTATTGGAAGATTTATACCATCCCGAACAAAACCATTGTCCGCTCGGTCCAAGTGGATCCGGGGGGAAGGATTTATGTGGGTGCACAGGATGAGATCGGTTATTTCTTTCCAGGGGCCAACGGGGACCTGGTGTATACCTCTTTAAAAGACCGGATACCCGCATCGGAAAGACAATTTGCGGACGTGTGGGACATTTCCATTATGGGAGATGGTATATTTTTCAGGGCCGAAGACAAAATATTCTTATTTAAAGACAGCACCGTCCAGGTCTTCCCGGCCCCGACAGAATGGCGTTTTATGGGCAGTGAAGGCACTCAGCTCTATGCCCAGGACAAGACAAAAGGCTTGCTCCAATATAAAGGCGGCAACTGGCAGCCCCTCCAGCAGATCTTTGGGGAATCGGATACCTTGGTGACCGCCATCCTGCCTTACAGCACGGATACCCTATTGGTGACAACCTTGAAAAACGGGCTTTTCCTGCTCCACAATGGACGACTTACCCGGAAAAGGACGGATGCAGACGCATTGCTGGCGGCCAACAGGGTCTATTGCGGGGCCACGGTCAATGAAAATGGGTTTGCCCTGGGTACTACTTCAGGGGGGTGCCTGGTGATCAATAAGGAGGGAAAGCTCATTCAGACATTTTCCAGATCTGAAGGAATACAAAACAATAATGTGCTCAGCCTGTTCCTGGACAGGGACCATAACCTTTGGATGGGTTTGGACAATGGAATTGACCTAATAGCTTATAACACAGCTATTAAGCATATTTACCCCGATAAGGATAATCAGGTGGCGGGATACGCCGCCAGGATCTACCAGGGCAAGTTATATATCGGAACTTCGGACGGCCTCTATAGCGTCCCCCTCGACCCTGCCGAAAAGGACCTGAGCTTCTCCAAAGGAAATTTCACTCCCGTCCGCAATACCAAAGGACAGGTCTGGAACCTATCGGAGGTGGATGGACAGTTGCTGATGGGACACCATGAAGGCACCTTCCTGATTAAGGATAATAATGCCATCCCGTTGCTGCCCGGGGAAGGAAGCTGGCAATTTGCCCCGCTCTCCTCCATATACCCTTCTACAGATATTATCGTGGGCTCATATACCGGCCTGGATCTGCTGAAATATAATCAGGGGCAGTTCACTGGCCAGGACAAGCCGGCAGGCCTCCGTGAATCCCTGCGCTTCCTGGCTATTGATAATGACAACCGCATCTGGAGCTCCCACCCTTATCGGGGCGTATATAGATTGGCCGTTTCCCCCGATCACAAGACTGTCTCCTCCCGATTGTACACCCATACCGATGGGCTGCCGACCGACCTCAATAACTATATATACAGGGTGAAGAACCGGGTGGTCGTCGCCACAGAGAAAGGGGTATACGAATATGACGAGGCCCACGACCGCTTTATCCTTTCCGCTTTCATGGAGCCCGTTTTCCACCAGGAAAATATCCGTTATTTAAGGGAAGACGACGACGGGGACATTTGGTTTGTCAGCAATGACCGGGTGGGCGTAGTGGACTACCACAAACCTTCCGATGGGAATTCCTTTACCATCGTATATTTCCCGGAACTCACCGGCGAGACGGTGGGCGGCTTTGAATACCTCTATCCCTATGACAACCAGAATATTTTTATCAGCTTTGATAAAGGGTTCTTTCACCTGAATTATACCCGTTATCTGCAGTCTTCCCCCCACCTGTCCGTCCTTATAGGACAGGTAAGGGCCACCGGTCATAAAGACACCGTCCTGTTCGGGGGCTATTTTTCTGATGGAAGACAGGTCATGGATGCACAAGCCGCAAATGCGGATATAAAACTGCCCAACACCTTGAATTCATTTCATTTTGAATACGCCTCTACACTGTATCAACAGCAAAATAATATTGCCTACTCCTACCAGTTAGCCGGATTTGATAAAGGATGGTCAGACTGGACCAGGAAAACCGAAAAGGATTACACGAATATCCCCGCCGGCACCTATACTTTCATGGTAAAAGCCCGCAACAACCTGGGTAACGAATCCAAACCGGCCTCGTACACTTTTACTGTTAATCCCGCCTGGTATCAAAGCGTGTGGGCCTACCTTCTCTATACCCTACTGCTCTGCGGGATATTGTTCCTGATCTCCCGCTACCAGCGCCAGAAATTCGACAGGCAGGAGCAAAAATACGAGGAGGAACAGGACCGGCTCCGCTACCTGCACCAGTTGGAACTGGACAGCAACGAAAAACAGATTGTCCAGCTAAAAAACGATAACCTGGAAACAGAAGTGAATTTTAAGAACAAGGAATTGGCCTCTGTGACCATGCACCTCGTTCAGCGGGGCAAACTGTTATCCAATATCAAAGAGGAATTGATCCGCCTTCAACGCAATATTGATACTCCCTCCAATGCGCAGGAGTTCAAAAAAGTGATCAGGATGCTAAACGATGATGAGAATAATGAAGAGGACTGGGAACAGTTCTCTATCCACTTTGACCAGGTACACAGCAACTTCCTGACCAATCTGAAAAACCGGTATTCCCTGCTGACTTCTACTGACCTGAAGCTCTGCGCTTATCTCCGGATGAACCTTTCGTCCAAAGAGATCGCCCAGTTAATGAATATTTCCTTGAGAGGGGTGGAGATCAGCCGCTACCGCCTCCGGAAAAAGTTGCTGATCCCCACGGATGCCAACCTATATGATTATCTGATACAGGTGACGACGCATTAGCGGTCGGGCCGCCTTGTTTGCAGGCGGGCCGTCGCCTATTAATATTAATAGGTTACTTCGGTCTGGCGCATCCGGTTACCGCCCCGTACTTCCAGTACGACCCTTCTTTTGGCATTGACAACAGACACGTAATAGGTAGGATCCTTACTATATGGTTTTTCTACCCGGACAGCCTGTGTCAGCACGTATCCTTTATACTTATTGGCAACGGCGGCTACCGTTCCGGCCGGCAGTTCATCCGTCTTTATCGTTTGTGAAGTAGCGATCAATTCCCCATCCGTATCAAAAAGAGAAGCGGTATTGATTCCATTCCAGGTAAATTTGGCTTCGCTGTATTCGTCAGTAACAATCCACGTGACATTGGAAGCTCCTTTGTATTCTGTATTAAAACGGGTGGCGATCTTTTCGTCCACGGTGGATCCGCTGAATGCAAAAGCGCGGGTAACGAATGAAGCGGCAACAACGGCGATGGTGATTATCTTTTTCATTTTTGTTTGTTTTATTGTTTTTAATAAATGGCTATACATGATACAATGCCAACGCTTTGCCACAAAATCGGACAGTCTTCAACTATCTGATAATCAACATATTTAACTTCCCTTTAGAAATACACCATTGTTCAGAACCGGACAGATTCATGTTCGGAACCGGACAATTCTTTGACGATGGAAGACGGGTATGTGGACAGGGCGGCCCACGGGGCCGCCGCCCGAAGGGCCATCATTAGCCGTTTTCCGGCGAGTCGATAACTTCTGCGTATCGACTCGCCGAAAGCGGGCCTCCGGCCCGCTGCCCGAAGGGCCATCATTAGCGGTTGGTCCCGGACACGATAATTTTTAGACATATCGGGTCCGGGACCAACAATTCCACTACCTTTGCGACCGCAGAAAAGCTCTTTTGAACAATGATCAGCAGAAGAAACATCCGGGTAAAAGTGATGCAGACCCTATATACGATTGAGGCACTGGATCACAATACCAAGCCGGGGGAAGAAACGAAGATTCTGGAGGCACACCTGGAGCAATCCCGGCAGTTATTTATCTACCTGGTATGGTTCCTGACCGAAGTAGCCCGCTACGCTGAAGAGGATTCCCGTCACAGGGCCTCCAAGTACTTGCCGTCGGCACAAGACCTCTCTGTCAATACGAAAATATCCGGGAACACCCTCTTATGGAATATCCTGGAATTGCCCTCCTTCGCCCTGGCGGTTGCAAAGGACAAACCCCAACTGATCGACAACGAGGACTGGACGCGTAAAATCTACAACAGACTGGTAGAAAGCCCTTTATATCAGGAGTATGTCACCCTTCAGGAGAGGAATAAGGACTCTGAAAAGGAGATCATGGAATTCATTTTTACCGACCTGATGCTACCGGACGAGGATTTTGTGGGCTTTATAGAGGAAAACTTTGTTCATTGGGATGATGACGCAGAGATGATGAACCTCTTACTGATGGGTTTTCTGCAAAAGCCAAAGTCCTATAATTTCCAGGAATTCTTAGGCAAGGAGAAGGCTAAATTCGCCCGGGACCTGCTGCACACGGTGCTCGGCAAAGAAGAACAACTCTCCCAATTGATTAACCCCCGCTTACAGAACTGGGATGCAGAGCGTATAGCAGTGCTGGACATGATCCTCATGAAGATGGGCGCGGCGGAGTTTCTCTTCTTTGAGACCATCCCCACAAAAGTGACCATTAATGAGTATATAGACCTGGCCAAAGACTACAGTACGGCCCAAAGCGGGCAATTCGTGAACGGTATACTGGATAACATACATAAGGAATTGATGAGTCAGCAATTGATCCACAAAACTTCGCATAAAAATTAAAAATTACCGCACAGCATGTTACCTTAGCGCTTATGCAAAAAGTACTGTTATTTATTCCGATTGCGCTGCTGGCCTTGTCTTGTCATTCTATAGACCAGAATGCAGGAAGCGGGGTCGCTATAGTAAAGGACTCCACGCAGGTCCAGGTAATTGATTCGGCTTATGATTTCGGGAAAGCCACCGAAGGAGATAAGATCGATTTCAGTTTCCGTTTCCGGAATGTAGGGAATAAGCCCCTGATCATTCAAAATGCGACCGCTAGCTGCGGCTGCACCAAACCTACCTGGCCCAAGGAACCGATCCCCCCGGGGGGCATAGCCAGCATTAAGGCGGAATTCAACAGCGAAGGACGAATCGGACCCGCGTTTAAGGTCATACACGTCGTTTCCAATGCCAAACCCGCCTTTCCTGCTATGAAACTGACAGGAGTGGTGGTCAAAAAAGGTTCCTGAACCGATACGTTTTTCATTCAATCATTCAATACTTAACAATGATTCATTCTTCAGCCTCTCTATTCCTGATGGCTCAGCCCGGGGGAAGCGGCAACAGCAGTATTTTCATGATCTACATCGGCCTGATGATCGTCGTTTTCTATTTTTTTATGATCAGGCCTCAGGCTACGAAAGCCAAAAAACAAAAATCTTTTCTGACCAGCCTGGGAAAAGGAGATAAGATTGTGACCATCGCGGGTATCCACGGTACCGTCTACAAAGTCAATGATGATAATGCGACGCTACAGTTGGAAGTCAGCCCAGGATCCTATCTGAAGATCGAAAAGAGCGCCATCAGCATGGAATGGACAGCAGCCCTTCAGAAGACGGCAGCTATACCCGCCGAAACCGGCAAATAAATAGCACCGTTTATATTTTTAAAGAGGCTGTACGGACACGTACGGCCTCTTTGTTTTGTATTTTCAAGGAATATACGACGTATGCTCAAAGTAGGCCTGACAGGGGGAATAGGCAGCGGCAAAAGCACGGTGGCCAAGGTATTTGAAGTGCTGGGCATTCCCGTCTATTATTCCGACGAGGCCTCCAAACGGCTCATGAATACCGACAACGACCTTAAACACGCCATACTGGAAACTTTTGGGCCGGACACTTACGTAGATGGAAAATTGAACAGGGCCTATCTGGCCGCCATTGTTTTCTCGGACAAGGAGAAGCTTTCCAGGCTCAATGCACTCGTCCATCCTGCCACTATATTAGACGGAGAACGATGGATGGCTCAGCAGAAAGGCCCCTACGCCATCAAAGAGAGTTCCCTGCTCTTTGAAGCGGGTATGCAAGGACAATTCGACAAAATCATCGGCGTGAGTGCGCCGGACCCCTTGCGGACAAAACGGGTCATGGAGAGGGATGGCATTACGGCAGAAGAGGTCCGTAAACGGATGCGCAACCAGATCCAGGTGTCCATAAAAATGTTGCTCTGCGACGTGGTCATACTTAATGACAACCTCCATCCCTTGATTCCCCAAGTCCTGGCGCTGGACAAGATGTTCAGGGAAAGTCATTGAACCGGCCCCGGCCGTCTGGGGCAAGCCCTTGAACCGGGCCACCAGCCGTTTGGCCAAGCGGAGGGCCTCACTTACGCAGCAGGTAACACCAGCGCTTCAGTTTCCCTTCAAAATCAAACGGGGTCGTCGCTTTTGTAATATCCCGGATTTCCGAAGCCAGGAGGGCTTCCCGGTCCAATTGAAACCGGGAAAAATTGGTACTGAAGTAGATCGTACCCCCTGGTCTCACCGTTCTCAATACTTTGTTGATCAATTTCACGTGGTCCAATTGAATATCGAGAAAATCCTTCATCCGTTTGCTGTTGCTAAAAGTAGGCGGATCCAGTATAACCAGATCGAATTGCTCTGTGGGCAAGGTATCCAGGTATTGCAGGACGTCAGCGTGCACAAAGGTTCTCGAAGGCTCTTCCAGCCCATTATGGCGCATATTGTTTTCCGCCCAGCCGAGGTAGGTCTTTGACAGATCCACGGTCGTCACCGACCGGGCGCCTCCGGCAGCGGCATATACCGAAAAGGATCCGGTATAGGCGAACAGGTTCAGGACGTCTTTCCCCGCCGACTCCGACCGCACTCTATCTCTTGTCAGACGGTGATCCAGGAATAGGCCCGTATCCAGGTAGTCAGTCAGGTTCACCAGGAATGATAACCCTCCCTCAGCCACCGGGATGAATTCCCCTTCTGACGCCTTTTTTTCATATTGTCCCTGCCGGCCGGCTTTACGTTCCCGTTGCCTCCAGTATACTTCATCTTCCGGGATACCCAGGACCTCGCTGATCACCGGCACACACTCGTACAGCCATTCATCGTGCTCCTCCTCTTCCATCCCATGCCTGCGGCGATATTCCGCCAGGTAGAGTTTATCGCCGTAATATTCAATACAGAAAGGGAACTCCGGCAGATCATGGTCATAGACCCGATAGCAGGAAATTCCCTGTCTTTTGGCCTGTTTACCCAGGTGGCGATGCACCTTGGTCAACCGGTTGGAAAACATTTGCAATTTATCGTTCGTGCTTTCCGCCATACGTATATTTCGGAGTGGGCCGTCCACTATTTCAACTTAGCCAGCGCCTCCTTGATACGGCTCCAGCCTTTTTCAATATTGGGCAGGCTGTTGGCAAAGGAAAAACGGATACACTTGGGATCCCCGAAAGCATCTCCCATGACCGAACTGACGTGCGCCGTATTGAGCAGGTACATCGAAAGGTCGGAAGCATTCTTCACGGTCGTTGTTCCATCGGATTTTCCATAATAGGAAGAGACATCCGGGAAAATGTAAAAGGCTCCCTGCGGTTCAAAGCACTTCAGCCCCGGAATGTCTTTGACCAATTCCAATACACGCTTCCTTCTTTTGGTAAATTCGGTGACCATATCAAAGGAGGGCTTCAGGTCATGCGTCAACGCGATGACGGCCGCTTTTTGGGCGATAGAGTTGGTGCCGCTGGTGAACTGTCCCTGTAATTTCTCACAGCCTTTGGCCACGGCTACACTTGCCGCAATGTACCCCAGGCGCCATCCGGTCATGGCAAATCCTTTACTAAGACCATTGACGATGATGATGCGGTCTTTTAAATCCGTGAACTGAGCGATGCTCTCGTGCTTGCCTGTAAAATTGATATACTCATATATCTCGTCGGAAATAATAAACACATCGGGATGTTTCCTGAACACCTCTGCCAATCCTTCGAGCTCCGCCTTTGTATATACGGCCCCGGAAGGATTACAGGGGGAAGAGAACAGGAACGCCTTGGTTTTAGGCGTAATAGCGGCCTCCAGTTGGGCGGGCGTAATTTTAAACTCGCTTTCCAGGGTGCTGGGTATTTCTACCACTTTACCGTCAGCAATCTTCACCAGTTCGGAATAGGTTACCCAATAAGGAGTAGGGATGATCACTTCTTCCCCTTCGTCTACGAGCGCCAGGATAATATTAGCCAGGCTCTGTTTTGCCCCTGTGGACACGACGATATTTTCAGGTAAATAATCCAATCCATTGTCCCGCTTGAATTTCACACAAATAGCTTCCCTCAGATCCAAAAATCCCGAAACCGGTGTATAGTGGCTCCAGTTATCCTGAATAGCCTTAATGGCGGCATCCTTGATGTGCTCAGGGGTATCGAAATCGGGTTCCCCCAGGCTAAGGTCGATCACATCAATCCCTTTTGCCCTCAGCTCACGGCCGAGTTTTGCCATTTTCAAGGTTTCCGGTTCATTGAATTTTTCCAGACGGGAGGATAGTTGCATGAGATTGTCTATTTTTTAGTGCGCAAAGGTACAAAACCTGTGGAATCTTTGATGGGTGCGGCCCACAAAAGATCAAAGGCTATCGAATGTTAGTCGTTTAAGCGCGCTAATTCATGGGGATAAAGGCCGTCGTAAATGCCTTGGCACCTGTTGAATCCAATAGCCCCGAAGCCATGATTGTAAACACCTTCCCGGCGGTGGGGGCGTTTAAATTCACCGTGGCGAAAACCGAGTCTGTTCCGGGATTCATTAACTTGAAAAAATAATTGCCTACCGGAAGCGGAATATATTGGGATAAAGTCGCCGAAGAAGGCGCTGAAGAGGATCCTATATAAGGGGAATTGAGATATGGCGTAATCACTGAATCAAGCACATTGTTATACTGCACCTCAATTCCAGCGGAATTAGGGCAGAAATTCAGGAAGCGGACCAGTATCTGCCCGGTAGGGACCGAATCATAACTGTCCGATAATTGCACCGCGTTTAATCCAACACCGGGTATAAGGGTATCAAACAGCCAGATCGAATATTTGGTATTTGCCGAGAATTGAATATTAGTCCCACTGACCAATAGCTGGTTGACGGAATCAGTAAAAGCTACAGAGTGTACCCCCGCATATTCTGTCAGATATTGTATGGGACTGCCGGGTATTGTCCCAAAATCATAGCTCATATAGGGAAAAGTCGATTGCGTTCCCACCTGGACATTATCCACAAGCACATTGAAGGAGGGGCCGGCCGGCACGACATTCACTACCGTCACAAATGCAGGACTATTGCTGCTGTTATTGGTCACCGTTTTTAAACAGGCTGTTGCACTTACCATTACTAAGGCCATCCCCAAAAGGAAAAAAGGGTTTCTTTTCATCATGATATTTTCAATTATACTACTTATAGAAACGTTAAAGGTCTAGAATTGTTGGGTATTCACGTAAACGAATTTTATAGGCTGAAATTGCATAGGTCTGGTCCTGCATTACATTTCACTCAACGATCGTAGGTGAATTGGAAGGCGGAAAGATCGGGCTTATACTTGCGGGACCTCTGCAATTCATAGCGATAGATCACTTCTCCCAGGTGCTGCAGGAACGGCAGCCCTACGCCTTCGTAGGTATAGTGCTCGTCTCCCAGATGCCCGTCCGGGTTACACCGGATCACCGCACTCAACATAAATTCCACGTCATTGGAGGTATCGATGACGTACGCCACATCCATCAGAAAACCATAGGCCTCCCCTATCTTGTTAAACACACGGATATTTTTAGGGACGGGCACCTTCCGGCTGCCAAACAGGAGGTATTTTACATACGTATCCCAGATCTCCGTTGAATCATAGGCAGGATATCGCGTCTCGCCCGGCAGTTCAGACATGGTGCGGTAAAGCATCTTGTATCCGTCTGCGCCGATATTAAACCGCTCCCTTTCAGGGACCGACTCCGGGAATAATGCACTCCGCAATATTCTATGCAGGTCCGTCAGACTGATCTGGTTCTTCCTGCTGAAATCCACCCCGTCAATTGTGTCCGTTCTCTGGGCATAAGTAGTGGTATCCGCCCTGGCAGGCACGTCCAATATCGATTGGTTGGAAGCGTTCAAGAACCGCACCGGGTTGACATTCCTGTTCTGGTCTTCCCTTAAGACCACGTCCAGCCTATGCCTGATCTGTACGTCGGCGTAATCCCGCTGATGCAATTGGGCGTTGATATAGGTCGGGCCCAGCCACTCATAGAGGCGGTTAAAAGCATCGTTGTCGCTCGTCAGGAACACTTTTTTTATGTATTGACCCACCGAAGGTCGCCCGTCTCGGGAGGTTGGATCGTTTAAAACCACGGTTTCCCCTTCATAAGCGCTATCTGTCAACAGGGTCGTATTCCAATCCAAGCCTGGTAGGTTCAATTCGTTCAGGCGCTGTAAGGCCAGCAGGGTCACCGGCAGTTTAACGGTGGACGCCGGATAAAAATACCGGGAGGGGTCTACATTAAAATAATAGTCCCGGAAAGCCGGAAAATTATTCCGCCCCCGATCAATTTGGGTATAAATGACCTGTACGTCCAGGGAATCCCTGTTTTTGAGTACACTATCGAAATAAGCAGGGTACTTTCCCAGTAGTTTTTCCAGGAAAGCGTCTGTACGCGGAGAAGATTTCGGAACCTGCCTTTCAGGAGGGGCCGTAGAGACCGTGACGGGAGCGGCGGGGGCCGCTTCTACCACCCCCGAACCCGTATGAGGCGGATTCACCGCCGTCTTTCTCGCCGGACTGCAACATACCCCCAGCAAACAACCCACCAGACAGACCCAATGCCTTTTACGAGCGAAATCCTTAGCCATCTGCCAAAAATACGATTTCGAAGGGGTACTTTTCCGCAGGGGTGGGCATCATTTTAGGTAGACCTGCGGCTAATTGGACTTTTTCCTGTAGGTTTGCCCCTCTATAAAATTTTGCGTAAACCCGAAATTGTATGCAACTGAAAGGTTTGGTGTGGTTTTTCACCATTTCACTAATTGTCATTTCTCTGTACCAGCTTAGCTTCACATGGATCGTGAGAAGCCATGAAACTCAATTGAAAGCCAAAGCAGAACGCTTTGTCAAATTGAATTACGCGGACGCCAGTGCCGATACCAAGGATTCTGTACGTGTAGCCCGTTACAAAAGGCTTCAGGACAGTACCCAGGATCAGATCATTGCTAATTTCCTGTTTTATAAGGTGACTTACCTGAAAGCAAAGGAACAGGAACTAAGCCTCGGCCTTGATTTGAAAGGGGGTATGAGCGTTACACTTGAAGTAGGTTTGGATGGTTTAGTCCGGTCGATGAGCAACAATCCCAAAGACTCCTTATTAAATAAGGCCCTGGCCATTGCCGTAAAGCGCAGGGGTAACGGGAACGCAGACTTCATCGACCTGTTTGCACAGGCCTATAAAGAAGTCAACCCTACGGGCAAGCTGGCCGGCATTTTTGCGGGCGCTTCCCAGAAGTCGATTAAGGTGACTTCCAGCGATAACCAGGTATTGGCTGCCATCAGGGATGAGGCCAACCAGGCCGTTGACCGTACCAATGAAGTCATTACCACGCGTATTGACCAGTTCGGTGTGGCCCAGCCCAATATCATCGAAGACAAGACCAAGGGCGATATCACCGTTGAGCTGCCCGGTGTGGAAAATAAAGAAAGGGTTCGTAAACTCCTCCAGGCGACTGCCAAGCTGGAATTCTGGGAAACCTACAATGTGGACCAGACCTTCTACACTCAATCAATCGAACCCCTGGACGGCAGGATCAAGGATTACCTGTCGGGTAAACCCACGCAGTTGGATAGCACCGGCAAACCTATAGTAGACACATCTGCCTCAAATAAAGCCGTCGATTCCGCCGCCCTTGCTGCCGGAAGGTCTAATCCCTTCACCATCTTATTATATAACAAGCCTGCCAACGGAGTCGGCCCTTCGTCCGCCGCTACGGTGGGTTTTGTAAAAGCCAGTGATACGGCAACCTTTTCGGAATACTGCAATGCGCCTGCCGTAAGGGGAACGCTGATGGGTCAAAACCTCCGCTTCCTGTATGGCGCCAAGTCCATTAAGTCTGCCACCAATGCCGACCTGGTGGAAGTATACGCCATCAAGACGCGTCCCGGCTCGGAAAAACCCGAACTGGACGGAGAGCATGTATCGGACGCCCGACAGGACGTAGATCCCACCACCGGACAGGTCGTGGTGAGCATGCAGATGGACAATATCGGAGCCCATATCTGGGAAAAGATGACCGGGGAAAACGTGAAGCACGCCATTGCCATCGCATTGGATGACTATGTATACTCCGCTCCTAATGTAAATGACGTGATTGCCGGGGGCAACTCTCAGATCACCGGCAGCTTCACCACGGAAGAAGCCCAGGATCTTGCCTCCATCCTGAAGGCGGGCAAACTGGCTGCTCCTGCCAGGATTGTGGCAGAACAGGTCATCGGGCCCACCCTTGGTAAGGAAGCCATCCTGGGAGGGGGTAAAGCCTTCCTGATCTCGTTCCTCGTCATTTTTGCCCTCATGCTGGTGTACTATAACACCGGTGGATGGGTGGCCAATATCGCCCTTATCCTCAACTTGCTGTTCACCGTGGGTGTACTGACTTCCCTGGGCGCGTCCCTGACAGCGCCCGGTATTGCCGGTCTGGTACTCACGGTAGGGATGGCCGTGGATACCAACGTAATTATATTTGAACGTATCAAGGAGGAGTTGTCGCGAGGCAAAGGATATGCCGCTGCGGTGCAGGAAGGCTATCGAAGGTCCATGCCCCCCGTGCTGGATGCCCACGTAACCACTTTGCTGACGGCCTGTATCCTGCTTTATTTCGGTCTCGGTCCCGTGAAAGGCTTTGCCACCACGCAGATCATCGGTATCCTTCTGTCTCTGTTCTGCGGAATCCTCGTATCCCGCCTGGTCACAGACACCTATACCAACCGCCAGCGCCACTTCAACTATTTCACTAAGTTCTCTTCCAGGATATTCAAGCATGCGAGCTTTAAGTTCATTGAATATCGCAAGGTGACATATTTCATTTCTGCGGTGGTTGTCTTATTGACCATCTATTCGGTATTTTTCCACGGCTTTAAGTACGGCGTGGAATTCAGAGGAGGCCGCAGCTATACTGTCCGTTTTGACCAGACCGTCAGTACGACCGATGTCTACAACGCCCTGAATAAAGAGTTCAATTCCGAAACCGTTGTCAAAACAGTGGACAACAACAAGAAGCTGAACATCATCACGGACTATCTGGTGACAGAAACGGGGCAGAACATCGACTCTATCGTAGAACATAAATTATACCACGGACTGACGACCTTCCTTCCTCAGGGAACTTCGTTTGACGTCTTCGACAAGCAATACAAGCAACAAAGCCAGACGGTATTGCCCACGATCTCTTCCGACTTGAAGAAAGGCGCTGTGAAAGCGGTGATCTTCGGCCTGCTGGTGATCTTCCTGTACATCTTCATCCGGTTCCGTGACTGGAGGTACTCGCTGGGTACCATCATCGCGTTGCTGCACGACGTGTTCGTGACGTTGATCGTCTTCTCCCTGTTCAGTGAGATTGTTCCCTTTCCCCTGGAAATCGGCCAGCACTTCATTGCCGCGCTGCTTACGGTGATCGGGTTCTCCATGAACGATACCGTGATCGTATTTGACCGTATCCGCGAGGACAGCCGCCTCATGATCGGCGCCTCCAAGGAAAGCATTATCAACAAGGCCATCAATGATACCCTGAGCCGCACCGTGATGACTTCCACCACCGTGTTCCTGACCATCCTCATCCTGTTTATTTTCGGGGGTGAAGTCACCAAGGGATTTGCCTTTGCGATGCTGATCGGAGTCATCACCGGTACCTATTCTTCCATATTTGTAGCGGCCCCTGTACTGGTGGACCTCGACAAGAAAAGAGGGTTGGCTGAACACAAGCATGCGGAAGCCGTCCCTGCGACTGTCAAGCCCAAGACCGCATAAACAACACGTAACTTCAATAGCTTTCAGGTCGTCCCTTCACGGGACGACCTTTTTTTGTATATTACCTTTCGTCAATTACCACATTCCATGGCACACCTTCCCGCGCTCATCCAGGACCTGGCATTGATCCTTTGCGCCGCAGGCGTTTTTACCCTGTTATTTAAGCGCCTGAATCAGCCCCAGGTACTGGGCTATCTGATCGCGGGTTTCCTGGTAGGACCTCACTTTCGCCTCTTCCCCACCGTGACCGACACACAAAGCATTGAAACCTGGGCGGAGATCGGCGTGATCTTCCTGATGTTCAGCCTTGGGCTGGAGTTTAGTTTTAAGAAGCTGGCCAAAGTGGGGGGAACAGCGGGGATTACTGCTATTACAGAAGTATTAGGCATGCTTATCCTGGGCTATCTTGCCGGCAAAGGATTGGGTTGGTCATCCATGGACAGTATCTTTTTGGGAGGCATCCTCTCCATCTCTTCCACGACCATCATCATCCGGGCCTTTGACGAGGCCGGCGTAAAAACACAGCACTTTGCCCGCCTTGTATTCGGCGTACTCATAGTGGAAGACCTGGTGGCCATATTGCTGCTGGTGCTTTTGTCCACCCTGGCCGTCAGCAAACAATTTGAAGGAACAGCCTTGCTGATGTCCCTGCTCCGCCTGGGCTTCTTCATCATCCTTTGGTTCCTGGGCGGGATCTTCCTCATCCCAACCTTTCTACGACGGATGAAGGCATGGATAAACCCGGAGGCATTGCTCATTGTATCGGTTGCCCTCTGCATGGGCATGGTCATTCTCTGCACCCAGGCAGGATTTTCGGCCCCGTTAGGCGCCTTTATTATGGGTTCCATTCTGGCGGAGACCCTGGAGGCTGAAAAAATCGAACACCTTGTCCAGCCCCTGAAGGACCTCTTCGGAGCGGTCTTCTTCATTTCGGTAGGGATGCTCATAGACCCTTCGATGCTGGGGCATTATATCTATCCTATCCTGCTCATTACAGTCATTACGATAGCGGGTAAATTTTTTACTTCAGGAATAGGAGCCCTCTTGTCCGGACAGCCATTGAAGACGGCTGTAAAAACCGGCCTGAGCCTGGCGCAGATTGGAGAGTTTTCCTTTATCATTGCGACCCTGGGCCTGCAGCTCAAAGTCACCAGTTCCTACTTGTATCCCATCGCCGTCGCCGTATCCGCCCTGACCACATTCACCACCCCCTATCTTATAAAAAGCGGGGACCGCTGTTATATGTTGATCAACCGGCTCCTTCCTTCGAACTTGACCGATCGCCTGAATCGCTATGGGTCGGAGGCCCAGGCCATTCAATCTGTTCCCGCCTGGAAGGCCCTCCTTCGCAGGTACAGCACCTTGCTTCTTATATTGACCGTCATATTGCTGGCCATCATCGGGCTCTCCAACCGTTTCCTGGCGCCGCTCATCAACGACCGGGAGGGTCTCGGACCTACCTACGGCCCCATCCTGACGACAGGTATTACGCTTCTGGTGATGTCTCCTTTTCTATGGGCGATGGCCTTCCGTCAATGGGAGATGGGAAGCCCGGATCATCCGGGAGGCCTATTCCCGGCAAAGACGCCCCTCGTGATGCTGGACATTTTCCGGGTCCTCCTTGCACTTGCCTTCATCGAATTCCTGCTGGACATTTATTTCCCTACCTGGGTCGCTCTCGTCACCGCTCTTGTTTGCTGTGCAGGTATCTACTACCTGTTTTCCGGCCGCCTTCAGGCCGTATATCAACGGCTGGAAATTCGTTTCCTGGGCAACCTGGGTGAACGGGAACAGGCAGGCAGGCAACTCGATGCCCTGGCTCCCTGGGATGCCCACCTTGTCCCCCTCGCCGTTCCCGCAGACACCTCCTTGCACGGGCAAACCCTGGCCGAACTAGCCTTGCGTGAACAATACGGCATCAATATCGCCCTGATCGAAAGGGGGGGACGTGTTATTCAAAGGCCTACTGCCGGAGACCAGCTCTTTCCCCACGATACCCTGTCTGTGTTGGGTACAGACGAGCAACTGGAGGCCTTCCGCCAATATCTTGCCTCCACCCACGGACAGACTACCGGTGCCGCCCACCCTTTACAAGACGTCGTTCTCAGGAAAATAGTCATTCCCCCGAAATCCCCCCTGGTGAATGCTTCCATTAAATCCTCCTGTATCAGGGAAAACATCGAAGGATTGGTGGCAGGCATAGAAAGAAAAGGAGAACGAATCCTGAATCCACCCTCCTCTTTTGTATTTGAACCGGGGGATGAAATTTGGGTCGTAGGGGAAGAAGAAAGGATAACTACGGTGCTGGGCATGTAGTAAACCTGACCATTTCCCATTCTTTAACAACCACATAACAGGTATCAGGCATGATAATACGCGTTTTATAGTTAAACGTATGTACTTTTCAGGTCTGAAAGATCCAATAAGTTAAGTGCGCTGATGACTCCTATGCTAAAATCTTTTCAAAAGGGCCTTTTGGGCTGCTTATTCCTGTATGTTTTACTGGCTGACTCTCCTCCGGCATACAGCCAGGCGTCCGGCTTTCTCGTCGATATGGCCAATTTAGCCTACGCCAAAAACGAATACAAACGCGCCTCCCTCTTATTTGAAAAGGTAGTCTCCGGCCGGAAGGCCTCCGCAGATGTGATGGAGAAGCTGGCTGATTGCTATATGGAGATCAACGATTATGCAGCGGCAGCCAAATGGTACAAGCAGATCACCTACCAATTCCCCCTGAACTGCACAGATTGGATACACTACGGGGATGTCTTGAAGAGCATGGCCCAATATTCCCAGGCAAAGATCGCCTATGGGCATGTCCCGGACAGCCTGTATAATACTGTTCAAAATAAAATATCCGGCTGTGACTCCGCCCTGTCCTGGATCCAATCACCTGCCGGATACAAGGTCTCCAACCTGGCCGGTTTAAACACCAGCTATGCAGACTGGGGGGCCGTCTGGTATCCACCGTATTCCATCGTATTCTCTTCAGACAGCCTCCGTGCCCATACGCTTGACAGGAAAAGCAGGATCAGTGCGGAAAACGATCATAGAACAGAGCGACCCTTCCAGAAAATTTTCGTGGCGGATAGCAGTGCCCGTGGACTTGGTCCGATAAAGGGGTTCTCTCCCTCAATGAACTATAATATCTATCATGATGGTCCGGTCGTTTTTACCGCGGACGGTGATACCGCCTATTTTACCCTGACCAATCCAGGCAATATTAACTACCCCCAGGACCGGAAGATCGTCAAAGTCGGAAAAAGGACCGTTTCCCTGAGCTTCCGGCGCCTTGAACTGCTGATGTGCGTCCGGGATAAAAGTGGCAATTGGGGGCCTCCGAACCCCGTTTCCTTTAACAAGACCAATGAGTATTCCGTAGGACTCGCCGCCCTGAGCAGGGATGGCCGGATCCTTTACTTCACCAGCGATATGCCGGGCGGGTATGGCAAAACGGATATCTGGTATGTGGAAAGACAATCAGACGGAACCTGGTCCGCGCCCATCAATTGCGGGCCCATGATCAATACGGCCGATGAAGAAGCATATCCCACTATCGGTGTAGATGGGACTTTTTACTTCGCCAGTAAGGGGCATGTAGGGATGGGAGGATATGACATTTTCAAAGCCACCGGAAGCGGCAAGACCTGGCAAAATCCTACCAATCTTCAATATCCCATCAATTCCTCGGGGGATGACTTCTATTTTACCACCAAGGATTCCGTTTCCGGGTTCCTGTCTTCAAACAGGCCCGGAGGAAAAGGCGGCGATGATATATATGTATTCATGGAGGTTCCTGCGGCTCCCGGCCAACCTCCATTCAGGGTCATCCTGTTAAGGACAACGGTGGTCGACCAACGATCCGGGGAGCCCATTAAAGGCGCTACGGTGGTACTCACACATCTCAAACGGGACGCCCGGTGGACGGACTTCACGGATGAAAATGGGAACCATCACCAGGTCCTGGAAGGAGAGGCCCATTATACTGACAGCGCTTACAAAGCAGGATATTCCGGGGCCGTCACCCATGTGAGTACGGCAGGTATCAAGGGGTCCGACACCCTGAGCGTACGCCTGTACCTTTCTAAAAATCCGATCGCAGGGGATGTATTCGTACTGAAGAACCTGTACTACGATTTCGACAAATCGAATATCAGGCCCGACGCCGCCCGGGAACTGGACCGGCTCATCGCCTATATGGGTCAGTATCCTCATATGGTCATTTTCTTTTCTTCCCATACCGATTCCAGGGGTAATGACGGTTACAACATGGCCCTGTCCGAAAGGCGGGCCCAGGCTGCCAAACAATACCTCTTGCGGCACGGCGTAGCGCCTGAACGCTTAACCGTGCGGGGCTTCGGAGAATCCAGGCTGGTCAACGGCTGCAGTAACGGCGTACCCTGTTCTGCCGCACAACACCAGGCCAACCGGAGAACAGAAATTAAAATACTTCACCCATAAAGCCTTTTCCTATTTTTGCTGTCAACAAAAACGTTGATCCTCCTATATGTCTTCAGAGAATTTGCAGATCATCCTGATCATCCTCGTCGTATTCCTTATCCTGGGTTTGATAGCCTATATTCTTTTCCGCCCCAAAGGCGCAGCAGACGCCAGGGTTCCTCTTAGCGCAGGCGCCAGTTCCCTTCCCCTGCAACTGCAACTGCAAGCCTACGAAAGGCTGATCATCCTGGCCGAGCGCATAGGGCTCCGTCATTTAATTGGGGGCTTCCCTACTGAAGGTTTCAATGGCCGGGAATACCAGGCCATACTGGTAGATGCGATCAAGAAGGAATACGAATACAATGTCAGCCAACAGATCTATGTGTCCCCCAAAGCCTGGGACGCCGTTCAGAATCTGAAAGAGCAAAACATCTTCGTGATCAACCAGCTCGGAAGCTATATCGGCACCGAAGCCTCCGCCAGGGACCTGGGCAAGGCCATCGCGGAATACCTGTCCGGCAATGAAAATGCCAGCCTGCAACAAATTGTAACAGAAGCCCTGAATATTGAGGCGAAAAAACTAATGCGCTAGGACGGGAAACAAAAGATTCCCGTCCTGCGCATGGAAGAGTACACGTGAATAAAAACGGGTCATTTCACTTTTTCAAAAGACTGTTGCAAGTCTGCTTTAATATCATCGATATGCTCAATACCCAGGGAAATACGCAGAATTCCGGATTGAACACCAGCGGCTTCCTTTTCGGACTCAGATAATTGCTCGTGCGTCGTCGTCGCCGGATGTATAATCAGCGTTTTGGCATCTCCCACATTGGCCAGGTGACTGACCAGTTTCAGGTGGTTTACAAAGGCATCCCCTGCCTCCTTTCCCCCCTTGATCTTAAAAGACAACACCCCTCCGGCCCCTCGTTTTAAATATTTCTGGGCCAGGGCATGGTATTTATTGCCGGGTAGACCCGGATAGTTGACAAATTCCACCTGGGAATGCCCCTGGAGCCATTCTGCCAGGGATTGTGCATTCTCTACTGTCCGCTGTACCCGCAAAGAAAGGGTTTCCAGGCCCTGCAGGAACAGGAAAGAATTGAAGGGGCTGAGGGAAGGCCCCCAGGTTCTCAGGCCTGTCACCCGGAGCCGTATGATATAGGCAATATTTCCAAAGGGGCTCGCCGACCCAAAGACTTCCCAGAATTTCAAGCCATGGTAGGCCTCATCCGCTTCCGTGAACTGGCTGAACTTGCCGTTCCCCCAATTATAATTGCCCCCGTCCACAATCACCCCTCCTATGCTGGTGCCGTGGCCCCCAATCCATTTGGTGGCCGATTCTACCACGACGTTCGCTCCGTGCTCCAGGGGCCGGAAAAGGTATCCGCCGGCGCCAAAAGTATTGTCCACAACGAGGGGTATATCGTGTTTGCGGGCAAGGGCCCCGAATTTCTCAAAATCAGGAACGCTGAATCCGGGGTTTCCGATGGTCTCCAGGTAAATCGCTTTCGTCTTTTTGTCTATCCGCTTTTCAAAATCAGCCGGATCTTCCACGTTGGCAAAACGGACCTCCACTCCTATGCGCTTAAACGATACCTTGAATTGGTTATAGGTTCCTCCGTATAAATGGGAGGAGGACACAAAGTTATCTCCCGGCAGGAGGATATTGTGTAAGGCAAGATGTTGGGCGGCCTGCCCCGACGCCACCGCAACCGCCGCTACTCCTCCTTCCAAAGCGGCTATGCGTTTCTCAAACACGTCCGAAGTGGGGTTCATGATGCGGGTGTAGATATTGCCGAATTCCCTGAGACCAAACAAATTCGCCGCGTGCTCGGAACTGTCGAACACGTACGAAGATGTCTGGTAGATCGGCACGGCGCGGGCATGCGTGGCCGTATCCGGTTCCTGGCCTGCGTGGATCTGCAGGGTGTCGAAATGCAATGGATGGTTAGACATGAAACAGCATTTTATGTGAAATAATAGTCTATAAATTTAGTAGATTATTGCACAACCGCAAGAAAATTTACACAGGGTTGAATTTCCATTCCAGTAGAAAATGTTTACATTGCCTGGCAAACCGTCGCTATGTCATCTGTTATCTCCAAACTCCGGCAGGCCTATCATTTGTTCAAAGAAATAGACCTGGATCAACTGAATAAACTGGCCTCCAAGGTAGACCTGGGAGAAGTCATGAAAACAGTGGGCAAACTGGACGACCGCCAATTACAGGGACTCATGAAAATGCTTAAGTCCGGTGATCATCACCGGGAGCTTCCCCCTATAGACGGAGACTTCTATCACCTGGGACATACCCTTGATGAACGGGAACGGGGCCTCCAACTCAAGGTAAGGCATTTCATGGAAACGGAAATAAAACCTATTGTCAACCGTTACTGGTTGAAAGGAGAATTCCCCTTTGAGATCATCCCCAAACTGGCCGAACTGAATATCTGCGGCGTAACCTATGAGGGGTACGGCTGTCCTCACCTGCCCTTCCTCATGGAAGGCGTCCTGGCTATGGAAATGGCCCGGGTAGACGCCAGTATCTCTACCTTTTTCGGGGTTCAGAGCGGCCTTGCCATGGGTTCCATTTACCTGTTGGGTTCAGACGAACAAAAGCAGGAATGGCTGCCCGGCATGCAGCAATTAAAAACCATCGGCGCCTTCGGCCTGACGGAACCGGAAGTCGGGTCCGGGGCAGCAGGGGGTTTAACGACCACAGCTAAAAGACAGGGAGATACCTGGGTACTGAATGGGCAAAAGAAATGGATCGGAAACGCCACCTTTGCCGACGTCCTGATCATCTGGGCCAGGGACCTTGACGACAACCAGGTAAAGGGCTTTCTCCTACGCAAGGGTACCCCGGGCTTTTCGGTCGAAAAGATGGAAGACAAAATGGCCCTTCGCATTGTCCAGAATGGCATCATCACTTTACAGGATTGCGCCGTCGCAGAATCGGACCGGCTACAGAAAGCTAATTCCTTTAAGGATACTTCGCTGGTCCTGCGCATGACCAGGGCCGGCGTTGCCTGGGAAGCCGTGGGCTGTGCCCGGGGCGCCTATGAAAGCGCCCTGGCGTATACCCGGCAAAGGAAGCAGTTCGGCAAACCCATTGCCTCCTTTCAGCTTATACAGAATCATCTCGTGGAAATGCTGTCCAACCTGACAGCCATGCAGACCATGGTATTCAGGTTGTCGCAGTTGCAGGACGAAGGCAAGCTCACCGATGAACACGCGTCCCTGGCGAAGGTATTTTGCACCCTGCGTACCAGGGATATCGTCGGCAAGGCCCGGGAAGTCATGGGGGGCAATGGCATCCTTTTACAATATGACGTAGCCCGCTTTGTAGCAGACGCAGAGGCGATCTACAGTTATGAAGGAACCAAGGAGATCAATTCCCTGATCGTGGGACGGGCGATTACGGGGTTCAGTGCGTTTGTGTGAGGGGGCGCGCGATTCAGCGCGCCTGGATCGGGCGTCGCCCCTCAGCCCATTTGTGGGATAGGATTAACAGGCGGTTTTATTTACATTTACTCATCATAGGTCCTTCCTTCACCCCTAACTGCCTGATACCATGCGATCATTCCTGTTACTGCTTATCCTCTGCCTCCCGGGAGCCCTTTGGGCCCAGGACATCACCAAACTCATCGCCCAGCAAACGGATACCCTTTTGCCTCATGTCATCGAGTGGAGACGATACCTCCATCAGCACCCGGAACTTTCCGACCAGGAAATACATACGGCTGAATTTGTAGTGTCCCACCTGCAACAACTGGGCATGGAAATACATACCGAAGTAGGCGGCCATGGGATCGTCGCCATTCTGAAAGGAAACAAACCCGGGCCCGTCATCGGCTTGAGGGCCGATATGGACGCCCTGCCGGTCACCGAGCGGGTGAACCTTCCCTTTGCTTCCCATGACAGCGCCGTCTATAATGGACGGGAAACCGGTGTCATGCATGCCTGCGGACATGATTCTCATACGGCTATGCTGCTGGGAACCGCCCAGGTGCTGGCCAATATGAGGGACCGGCTGGCAGGGACCGTCGTATTCCTCTTCCAACCCTGCGAAGAAGGAGGCCCCGTCGGGGAACCGGGAGGCGCCGAGCGGATGATCGCCCAGGGCGCCATGGACAATCCTAAGATAGATGTTATGTTCGGACTCCATATTAATTCAGCCACGCCCATCGGAACCATCAAATATAAAAGCGGCTCCTTCATGGCCTCCGCCGACATGTTCACCGTTCATGTAAAAGGAAAATCAAGCCACGGCTCTCAACCCTGGCTGGGCGTGGACCCCATCGTGGTATCCGCCCAGATCATCGAAGGGCTGCAAACCATTGTCAGCCGGCAGGAAGACCTGACCAAGGCGCCCGTAGTGATCACGGTAGGCGCCATCCACAGTGGGATCCGGTTCAATATCATCCCTGAAGAGGCCGAACTGCTGGGCACCATCCGCACCCTGGACACCGGCATGCAACAGGAGGTCCACGGGAAAATACAGCGCATGGTGGAAGGCATTGCGGCCGCTTCCGGCGCCCAGGCCACCGTCAGCTTTGAAACAAAAACCCTCGTCACGTATAATAACCCTGACCTGACCGCGCAAATGCTGCCTTCTTTACAAAAAGCCGCAGGCGCCAGCCACGTCATTCCTACGGAATGGGTCATGGGAGCCGAGGACTTTTCCTTTTATGGGAAGAAGGCCCCCGCCCTATTCTTTTACCTGGGCGGAATGCCGCTCGGGATGGACCCTACCAAGGCGCCGGCGCATCATACCCCTGATTTTTACATTGATGATTCGAGATTGGATGTGGGGGTGAAGGCTTTTTGTCAGTTGGTGTTTGATTATGAAAGGCTGCATCCGGTTCGTTAAAATGGAGGACTGCCGAAGAGATTATTTGAATTTCCAAAGATAGCCGTAAGACAAGCTGTTTTCTCTTTTCAAAGCTATGCTGATGGTGGATGGGGAACAACGTACTGCTTCTGCTGCCGCCTTCACGCTGGGATAGGTTTTAAGATATCTACCCCTTGGCGTGTATTGCATTACCGGCTTCCATTTCCTTTGTGCACGCAGCGCTTCGCCATATACCAAACCTTTCACATTAATGGTGGGTTTACCTGATCCTTTTTTCCAAATAAAACCACCGGCTGTCTTTTGTTTGCCACTTAATGCACATGAAATATCTCCACCGCTGAGTCCATTATCCCTCCCCGCATCTGCAATGGTAAGATAGGTAGCCACCCTTTTGCCTTCCAGATCATATTGCGTTACCCTCTGTCCCCTCACTTTCTTAAAATGTTCCAGGTTATTTTGTCGGATCGCAGCCACATCCACCCTTGACTTCTTCCCATAACCCCAGACAAATCCGAAACTGCTTATCTGTCGTTTTTTTAACACGCTTGAAATTCCTGTTTCAGAAACTCCCACCACCATTGCGGCTGCCTTTATACTTGGAAAAGTCCTTATCAACTTACCCTTTAACGTATATTGACTTACCTGTTTGCAAAACGGGTTAAGGGATTTATCGGAACCGGTTTCCAGGAATTCATCATACGTATAATAGTAAGCTACGTGCATCCGGTCCCTTTCAAATATCCGCTTTTGTTTGTGGTGAATATCAACCAGAGCAAGGTTTTTTAAGTCCAGGTTTTTACCATTCCCATCCCTGGCAAGGACTACCCGGGAATAATCCTGCAAATTGAATTTCTTCACAAATGAGTAATATAACAGCCTTGCAATGCTATATTCATAGTGTATGCCTTCCCTCATTATCCTAACCCTTAAAAAATAAAGGGTATCCCCTACTGACCTATTGTTTCCCTTTCCAACCATGGTTTTCATCATACGTTCAGGTAATAAGCGAATGCACCTAGGTTTGTGCTCGATTTCAAAGGCATTCCGTTTTACCCTTCCCAAATTGGAAACACAATAATAGCCTTCAAGGCCAGGGAGATCAGACCATTTCTCTCCTCGTAGATTGGCAAGGGAGCGATCCTGCCAGGGGTAGGTTTGTATTTTGTTGTTCAATCCCACTATTAATCATTGATTGTTTGTTTTCGGAGCAGTAAGGTTTGGGAACTGACGGCGGCCATTGTTAGACCGAACGGATAATAGTGCTCTTCCTCTGTCAGAGGCCTTTTAAGACATCTAAGATATTTCTTAGCGACTTCGTAGGGAGAAATAAAATCGGTTTTACGGATAATG
>Ga0302312_10000421_pt1 | contig 33211 bp, 28 predicted proteins | sample III_Palsa_N2_1_FD_200529 | JGI IMG/M metagenome (GOLD analysis project Ga0302312, IMG submission 200529) | Peat permafrost microbial communities from Stordalen Mire near Abisko, Sweden - III_Palsa_N2_1 | ecosystem: Environmental > Terrestrial > Soil > Palsa > Peat permafrost | place: Sweden... | reverse complement strand
TGGGATCGGCGTCGTTCACCGTCGGCGGCCGCTTCTACCGCGAGTCCCTAACCAACAACGTGGAGATAAGCGGCCTGCTCGCCGGTGTGGCCCCACCCAACTACGCCGGTGGCAAGTCGATGAGGTCCACCGGCTTCAATCCCAAGGCAGCGGCGACCTACCAGGTGACCGACAACGTCCTCTGGTACGTCAATGCAACCCACGGCTTCCAGTTCGGCGGGCTCAACGCGCCATCGCCCCATCCGGCCGACCAGTTTCCGCTGGTGTACAAGCCGAGCACCGTGTGGAGCTATGAAACCGGCGTGCGCACCGACGCTTTCCACAAGACGCTGCAGTTCGACCTCACGGCGTTCCTGCTCAACTGGAAAGACATGCAGATCTCGCAGAGGACGCCTGACGGCCTGAGCACCTATACCGCCAACATCAGCCGGGCGCGCAGCAAGGGCCTGGAAGCCTCGGTGCGCTATCTGACGCCAATCCCTGGCCTGACGCTGATCAACGTGGCTTCGTACATCCACGCCAAGGTGGCCGAGTCCTATACGACGGCCAACGGCACTTTCATTCCGGCCGGCACCGATCTGCCGGCGGCGCCGCGCCTGCAGACCGCGACGACGCTGGTCTACAACAACATGTTCGGTCCCCTGCATGCCGGTGCCGCGCTGACATTCTCCCACCAGGGCCGCGCCTTCAACGATATCACGCATGACGCCGGCATCTACGGCTACAACACCCTGGACTTCAACCTCAACGCCTCCTGGCCGAATCTCTATTTGTCGCCGGCGGTCTCGCTCAACTTCATCAACCTGACCAATACGCGTGCGCTGGTTGGAGCGGACACCACCCAGATCGGTAACACTATTGAAGCCTCGCAGGGCATCTACAACCGGCCGCGCGCCATCGCCATGCGCATCAGCGGCACCTTCTGAAGGCCCGGCGACGGCCCGTTCGGATCGCCGCTGCGATTGTCCCCCGCTCCGATGATTTGTCGAAGTGCGAGCGTCGCGGCGCGCGGTTCGAACGTCTTAGCTCCATAAGAATGGGATCTACGAGTCCCGGACAACAAAGGAGGAGAGAAAATGAGATCTGCCATGCAGGGTGGCCTTGGTTTGTTGTGTGCGCTGCTCGGGGCGGGAGTGCTTGGCGCCGGTATCAGTCCGGCGGCTTTTGCAGGGGACGCACTCGACAAGGTAGTGAACGTCGATATTCCGGCACAGCCGCTGACCGGCGCGCTGATCATGCTGTCCAAGCAGAGCGGCGCACAGATCCTCACGCCTGCCGATCTGGTGGGCGAGCACAGCACGGCGGGTGTTCATGGCCAGATGTCGATCCGTGATGCCCTGTCCGGGCTGCTCAAGGGTAGTCCGCTGGGTTTCCATGTCGCGGGCGAAAATACCGTCGGCATCGACGCGACGTCTGCCGCGCAGCAGGACAAGGATGGGGGCCCGCATAGCGGCGCCGGCGCAGCGGCAGCGGGCCTGGCGCAGATTCCGGTCGCAGACAACGCCTCCGGGGGCAACGGTTCGGGCACGGGCAAGACGCCCGTCTCACTCGGCGAAATCGTCGTCACAGCCACCAAGCGCGAACAGTCAGTGCGCAAGATCGCCGGCACGGTGGACGTGCTCAGGGGCAAGGACCTGGAAGATATCGGCGCGCGAGAGATGGAGGATTTCCTCAAGTACGTTCCCGGCATCACCCTGCAGGAAGGCGCTACCAATACCAGCCGCACCATCTCCATTCGCGGCATCGGCCCACAGCCAGGTGCGAACACCACAGTCGGCGTGCTGATCGACGACGTCTCTATGTCCGATCCCTATGCCAGCTATCTGGTGCCCGATCTCGATCCCTTCGACCTGCACGATCTAGAAGTGCTGAAGGGACCGCAGGGCACCCTGTTCGGGGCTTCGGCGCTGGTCGGCGCTATCCGCTACGTACTGAACAAGCCGCTGCTGGGCGAATGGGAGGCCAAGGGCTTTGCCGACTTGCTGCACGTGCAGGGCGCCGGCTCCGGCCCGACCTTCGGCGGCATGGTCAATGTTCCGCTGGGCGAAAAGGCGGCAGTGCGGGCGGTCGACGTGGTACAGGAAATTCCCGGTCTGTACGACGACGTCAATGCCAACGGCAAGAACGAAAGGGACGCGGACAACGGCTACAAGCGGATGTCGCGCATCCTAGGAACCTGGCAGCCTCTCGACCAGCTCAGCGTGAGCGCGTTCTACCTGCGGCAAACCAACCATAGGAACGACCTGAGCATCGCCAATAATCTGAACGGCGACTTCATGCGCACCGATACGCCCGGGCCGAGTACGTCGAGACAGGCCTTTTCCGTTGCCAATCTGGACATACGCTACAACTTCGACTGGGCCACGCTGATTTCCGAGACCTCGCACAACGCCAAGATGCAGGACCTCGATATCGATTCAAGCGCCGTGGCGGAAGCGCTCGCCACTCTCGGCGTGCAGACCCTGCGTACGCATGGCTTGATCAACAGCCGTTCGACCGCGCAGGAGCTGCGGCTGGTTTCGGCTCCGGGAGACAGTCCCTGGGTGTGGATCGCCGGGGCTTACTACAACCGTTACAAGGCCTCGCTGGTCGACGATATCTATCTGGCAAATACGCAGGAGTTGGCTTCGGTTCTTAATGGCCTGGGCCTGCCGCCGGATCTGACCTCGATCGTGACGCCCTCTTCGCAAGGCATCTCGGTGATCTATGTCAACTATGATCCGCTGGAGGCCAAGGAAGAATCGCTGTTCGGCGAGCTGACGCGCAAGTTGTGGGACAACCGCCTGCAATTCACTGTCGGGGGCCGTCTCTACCGCGAGGAACTGAACACCGATGTGGTGCTCGGCGGCCTGACCGCGCCGCTGGGCCAGCTGGAGAACTACAACGGGCTGAAGACGATGAAGTCCGAGGGTTTCAACCCCAAGGCGACGGTGTCGGCCCAACTAACCAACAACATCCTGTGGTACGCCAATGCATCGCATGGCTTCCAGTTCGGCGGCCTCAACTCGCCGGCGGCCATACCGACCGACAATAACTTCCCTCTGGACTACAAGCCGAGCACGGTGTGGAGCTACGAAACCGGCGAGCGCCTGGATGCGTTCCACAAGATGTTGCAGTTCGATCTCACCGCATTCCTGCTCAACTGGAAGAACATGCAGATCCAGCAACAGACGCCCGACGGCGTGACCGATTACACGGCCAACATCGGTGCGGCACGCAGCAAGGGGGTCGAACTGTCGATCCGCTACCTGACGCCTATTCCGGGCCTGCTGCTGATCAACACCGGTTCGTACATCCATGCCAAGGTCGCCGAGCCTTACACCACCTCCAGCGGAGTGTTCGTGCCGGTCGGTGCCGACCTGCCGGCAGCGCCGCGCCTGCAGACCACCACCACGCTGGCTTACAACATCGCGCTCGGAACCGTGCGCACCGGCGCGGGCGTAACCCTCTCCCACCAGGGCCACGCCTTCAACGACATCGAGCATGACGCGACTATTTATCGCTACAACACTCTGGCCTTCAACTACAACCTGAGTTTTCCGCATATCTTCATGGCGCCGTCGTTCACGCTCAATGCCACCAACCTGACCGATACGCATGCCCTAGTCGGGGCGCAGCTCAACCATGTGGGCAACGTCACCGACGGCGCCTTCGGCGCTTTCGTTCGCCCGCGCGCCATCGACCTGCGTATTAGCGGCCAGTTCTGAGAATCTGAGAAATGACAACCGATCGACGGCCGCTGCGGTGACGACCCCCATGATCGCCATCGACCTCTTGTCGATGTTCTGCAGCGCCTTCTGGATGCTGCTGCCGCCGCGTCTGGCGCATGGGCTCGTCGGCGGAATTTCCGTCGGTATGGGATTCAGCGTGATCGGCAGAACACCGCTGCCGGAGCGCGCATTCGGCATGCTCACGTTCCTTCAGTTCTGGCTTGCCGGCCGGGCCGTGATGCTGTTGCCTAGGATGATCGAACGATTGGGGCGGGCGTCGTGTTCCTGGGGCTTTCGGCCATTGCCCTGCTAGCGCTGATGGTGCTGCCCATGGTGCCCTACTATGCCGAAGCCAGTGCGCCGCTGCTGCTGGCGCTGCTGAGGCTATTCCCGTTCCAGGCGACCAAGATGAGCCTCTACAGCTATCTGTTCGGCCTTGGACGCTCGCTCGATATTTCCACAGGCTTTTTGTCGACGGTCGTCGGCGCTTCCGCCTGGCACGGCTGCCTGAGGTTAGTTGCCGTCGTCGCCATCGGGCTGCGTTACGGTAGGGACCGGCCGCTGGCTGCCATGGTCGCCGCCGCGGTCATCGCCTACATGGCGGTTCTGTTCTTCGGTGAAATCTGCGCGGTATTCGCCATAGCAGAAATCATCGTGGCCATGATCTGGGCTTTCGTCGCACCCCATCTGTTCGGCATGTGCTCCGCTTTCGATTCAAAGGGGCAGATGGGGGCCTGGAGCAGTTTCTTTTCCAAACTGGGCACGGCCACCGGACCAGTCATCGGCGGAATCGTGCTGTCGGAAACGCATTACGAACGGCTGATTTGAATGGCACTTGCCGGGAAAGTCGGGAGCGGCCTTTGCGTGGCATGGCCAGCGCTGATCCTCGACCGGCAGGCGGCGGCATGAACGCGGGACAGGCAGGCTCATCACCAAATAACTCGGTGGCCAGGTGGGCACGCCGGACTGCGGGCAGGAGACATACACAATGAATCGAAAAGCTGGCATTGCGGCGCATATCGTCATGGGGATCGTCCTCGGCTTGTCGCCATTCGCCGGAGGCAGCGTCGCTCAGGCCGCTACCGGTACGACTGTCGAAGGCCTGCCGCCGGTGATCACCCAGTACGGCGCGGTGCAGGGCAGCCTATCCGCCGACGGCTCGGTCCGGATCTGGCTCGGTCTGCCTTACGCCGCGCCTCCGGTTGGCGAGCGGCGCTGGAAGGCACCGCAGCCGCATGAGCCGTGGAACGGTATATTGAATGCGCGCTCTTTCGGCAGCCCCTGCATGCAGATGGGCGCCATGTATGGCCCGCCGCCCGAGGGAAAGGCTTGGGGAATTTCCAATGTGGAAGTCTTCGGCAAGCCGGTTGGTAGCGAGGATTGCCTGACTCTGAATATCTGGCGCCCCAATAGCGAGGACCGCGACCTGCCGGTTCTGCTCTTCGTGCACGGCGGCTCCAACGTCGCGGGATATTCCGGAGACCCCATGTATGACGGGGCGAAACTGGCGGCCACCGCCCGCGTCGTCGTCGTCACCATCAATTACCGGCTTGGAATATTCGGCTGGTTTACCCATCCCGCGCTCCAGGGCCCAGACCCGCTGAGCAACTCGGGAAACTTCGGCAATCTCGATATCATCCAGTCTCTGCGCTTCGTTCAGTCTAATGCCACGGCGTTCGGCGGCGATCCCGGCAACGTCACGTTGATGGGGCAGTCGGCGGGGGCCATCAACGTCTACAGCCTTATGGCATCGAAACTGGCAGACGGCCTGTTTCAAAAGGCGATTGTGCTGAGCGGACTGATCGGCTCGGGCGCCAAGGAAAAGGATTACTCGTTCGCCAACGATCTCACCGCGCAACTGGCGATTCAGGATGGGCTGGCCGCGACGCCCGAGGCGGCGACGAAGGTTCTGGCGAAGAAAGGCGCGCCCTGGGTGAGGCAGTACCTGCTGTCAAGAACCAGCAACCGGATACTGGATGCCTTGCACCGCAGTCCATCGCTGCGCAAGCCGCCGCCGCCATTTGGCGACGGCGTGGTCATTGCCGCCGATATGCAGGCGGATTTCGATAAGGGACGATTCATGCACGTTCCCCGACAAGCCGATTCGCGGAAAGGCGGCCATTGCCCTGACGGCGTGGCTGACTCGGGCGGGAATTACTGAGGGGCCGATCTTCCGGCGGCTTTGGCGGAACCGTGTCGGACCCTCCCTTTCCGGGGCGTCCGTCGCGTCGGTTGTGAAGCGCCGCGCCAGGCTAGCGGACATTGAAGGAGATTGGGCTGGTCACAGTTTACGATCGGGCTTCATCACCGAGGCTGGAAAGCGGAAGGTTCCCCTTGGGGATGTTATGGCGCTGACGGAGCACCGGCAGGCGGCCACAGTTATGGGGTACTACCGATCGGGAGAGCTGTTCGAGTCCGAGGTGGCACAACTACTAGGATGAGCGCGGGATACCGCTAACTTCACATTCAGCAGCACGTTCAAGATGTCACGGTAGAAGTTCTCGGCAAATACCGACAAATCTGTGTAGCCCATCGTGTTGCGCAGCTTGACTTGCTCGGCGATGGTTGACAGCTCGCCGATAAACGCGCCTCTGGTGATCATTGGATTTGGTCCTTGCTACCGTTGTTTGGGGTTGTTGCGTCTGCGTCTGTTGCGAGGGGCTTTCCCGAAGCGTCCGTAGCCTCCACGACGCTTACGCTGGTTCGCATAATAGATATTATGTAAACTTGAGTAAAAGATACTTTTAGTACAAGGTACTTTTATGAAAGGCCCCATAAACACAAACGGTTTCACCGCCTGCTGGAAGACACGAAGTCGCGCTCGCTGAGACATCAACTTAGGCTCGCGACAAAAAGGTTGGCCGCGACAACAACTTGAGTCTGTCTAACTTGCTGAAAGACCCTGCTTTTTGCTGACGGCGTTCCCCGAAAAAGACGCATCTTCCTGTCGCGATCCAAAAAAATCAGGATTCCCAATAGATTGCAGCGGGGTTCGAGGCGTTTTCCCGCCTCAAGATTTCCCCGAAAAATTGGGCTTGTAGACGACATTTCTTTGGCGGTAGCTTCCGTAGGAAGCTAGTTGAGCAGCCAAGAAAGGAATCCAAAGATGCGCACGCCTCTCGAAGCTACGGATTTGGGAACCCACCTCTCGAACACCGACATCCGATCCCAAAATGTAATTTGGCTTTTCAACCTATCCATTCAAAATGTTGAGGTTCTAGATCGAGATAGCTTTGGATCGGTGATTGAGCACCACTGGGAACGTCGCTTGTTTGTTGGCGCCTTGCAGTTTGGCGTCGACGTATTCCGCGGGCTTATGCTACTGCAGGAACTCTCGGCACGAGATAAATTGAAGGCGAACATGATTGGCCGCACTTGTCCGTTCACGCTTCAACTGCCGGCATCCCTAACTCTTCGATCTGTAGAGTGCATCTTAGGGAACGTGGTACAGACCCAGACACTTTCATTCACGCCGCTCATTGTTCGAAGCTTTGCCCCGACTGTGTAGACAGATGCACCGCAGACGACAACCTCACACCAGGAATCCGATCAAGGACCCTTGACCCTTCTTATGGTCGGCATACCGCCTCAGGTCGTGCCGCGAGCCCTACGCCGGCGCAGCGGCGCGGCAGGTGCTGCACGCTTGTGGCTGGCGGCCAATGCACCTTCAGCGAAGCTACGTTTCTCTCGCTCGCCGGTTAGCTCGCGCTGTGCCGATTCGATGGCCCCCCGCAGGGCCGCACGCTCCTTCGCGCCAGCGGACAACCGTTCCTCGAGGTCCTGGATCCGCCCCTGGAAGCTCTTCTGCGCCCGGTCCTGTTCGCCACGCCACCGCTTGGCCTCATCGCGCAGGTGGTCGATCTCGCCCAGCCAGCGCTTTTCGTTGCCCTGCCATTGCTCTCGGACACGCTCTAGTTCTGTACGTGCTGCCGCGGCCGCGCGCTTGTGCTCATCTTGAGCGCGCTTCAATTGCTCGACAGCGAGGCTTGCTTGGCTGCGGGCGCCGTCAACGTTGGCTTGTTGCTGCGCGACCTGGCGGGTCAAGTCCTGGTTGGCCTCCTGCACGCGGGCGAGTTCGCCGCGCAGGGTGTCGATCGTCGACTGTAGGCCGGCCTTTTCGATGACCATCGCTGCTTGGGCCGCTTCGAGGGTCTGTTGGGCTTCCTGGGATAGGCGCTGTTGCTCGGCCAAGTCGCCCTGAGCCTCTTTGAGGGCCTGACTCCTGATGTCGTCGTAGAAGCGAGCGCAGGCCTGCAGGAACGCCGGCGGCAGGCCGGGCGCCTGTACGCCGCCAACCCGCTTTCCCAATGCCTTCCACCAGGCGTCAAGATGCGGATTGATCGTGTTGGGAGAGCCGCCGCCGAGCTCCTGGCGCACGCGATCGATGGTGGGGCGTTCTTCGCGCGCAAGTAGAGCGTCGGCGGCCTCGAAAACATCGTGTTCAGTTACTCTGCGTGGCATCCGAAGGTCTCCGATATCCAATTTCAACGAATCGACAATCGTACCGACGATAAGTGATGCTTATCGCTAGTACACTCTCATTTCTGTTATATTTTATACAGCATATGTATTGAGAACGACGAAATGGCTGCCGCCAAGCGACTCTCGAAAAAGCGTCAATCTGCTGAGGATCTGATCCCCTACCCGCCAAATCAGCCGTTGTCGACTGAAGAATTGGGCGAGCAGGCCCGGCGCGCCGCCGAGGAAATCCTGATCGCCGGCCAGGCGGAAAACACGCTCCGGGCCTATCGCAGTGCCATGCGCTATTGGTGCGCCTGGGCCCAGGCTCGATACGGCAAGCCCCTCGCCCTCCCCGTCCCGGTACCCGTGGTTGTGCAATTCATCGTCGACCATGCGGCGCGTGTGAAAGACGGCAATGTCGTCTGCGAGCTGCCGGCCGAAATCGATCGGCAGCTAGTGGATGCTGGGTTTAAAGGCGCACTCGGGCCGCTGAAAATGGCGACGGTGACGCACCGCCTGTATGTGCTGTCCAAGCTGCATCAACTCAAACGAGCAGCGAATCCCTGCGAGGACGCCCAGGTCCGGCACCTGATTTCGAGAGCGAAGCGCGCGGCGTCCAAGCGTGGTGAAGCGCCCACCAAGAAGACCGCTGCGACCCGCGAACCGCTTGAGGCCATGCTTGCTACTTGCGACGATTCCTTGGAGGGTGTTCGGGATCGTGCACTATTGCTCTTTGCCTGGGCCAGCGGTGGGCGCCGACGCTCAGAGGTTTCGGCGGCCACGATGGAGCAACTCATCAAAGTTGATGAACAGACCTATCTCCTACGGCTGCACCGATCGAAGACCAACCAGTCAGGATCGAGGTCCCGAAATGCCCTCGCTGTCCTGGGCAATATGATAAATATCCATCAGATCGGCGCTCTGAGCCTGTAATGCAACCACGGCACCTGATTCGCATGACGTTCCGCAGCAGACGTTTCGGTCATTTCTTTGGTTCAGACGCTAGCAAGTCGACGATCTGCCGGACCTTCTGTTTAGTGTCCTCCGACAGACCTTCGTATCGCCGAAAAAATGCCTGGTTGGCCAAGGGAACGGCCAACACTGGCAATGACACACTGATTTCCAATTCAGGGGTACGCTCGTTGCAGGTGCAGGGGGCGATTTGATTTATGCGGTCGGATCCGCAGGCGAGGTAATCGGAGGCGCAGGTAGCGATACCATGAATGGCGGCAGCGGAGCCGACACCTTTCTGTTTAACGCCGGATTCGGCAGCAACACAATTGTCAATGCAACCAGTAATGACGTCATAGAATTCGGATCAGGCATCGATGCAGATGACCTGACGTTCAGCGTGGTGCAGGGCGGTACTAGCGCTTCATCGGTGGTGATTTCTGGCGCCGGCGGCTCCGTAACAGTTCAGGGCGGCGTGGCATCCGGGGCGAACACCGAGATCGTTTTTGGCGATGGGACTTCCGAGATTCTCCAGCAGGCGATAGCTCCTAGCGGGCGTCAGACGATCGCCGGCGCCAACGGCAACCTCATCATCAGCACAAACAATGCCGATTCGGTCGTCGGAGGCGATGGCCAGGACACAATCTCCGCGAGCGGCAGTAACGATAGCGGTCTCGAGCTGGAATCTCCTTCTGCAAGCTAATGAAGTCTGCATCTAGCTCCAGCAGCGGCATCAACTCTTCCAAGGCCATATCGCGCGGAGAGTTAATCGGGGCGTATTGGCGTCCGCTCCAAACCACGCCGATGCGGGGCCTGGAAGACTTCCCGAGCCGTGCATTCCAGTCATTTACTCTCTCAGAGTCGGCCTTGAGATACGGCGTTGTCGAGGGGACTGTATCGAGAGTTGTTCCGAACGCCAACGGCAAGCTCATCAAAGGACAACGTAATTCGTGGAACGGCATACCACCACCGTCGAGTATCGGCATGCTGATCTGGACCCCGATTTGACGATCACTGGCATTCGTCCCATAGTTGTCTGGATTGATGATGTTTCCAGATGAATAGTTTCTTCCGACTGATGCCACGAGATCGATCGTGGGCACTCGCTGGAATTCGGCTTTGTAGATTTCTGCCTGCGCGGCCTTTACCGCGGCAAAAGCCGCTCGAACCGAAGGGTTCTCTGCTTTGGCCTGGGCCATCCACGGTTCGATGCGCTCCGGATCAGGCTTTGGCGCAATCACACCCTCCCTGAGGGAAGCCAATGCCGCCGGAATCGGGCCTATAATTGCTTCTAGAGCGGCGTGCTTCGATTCAAGATCGTCCAGAGCGGCAACGCGTTGCGAGCGGGCCTGCTCGGCCTGGGCTTTGGCTTCATGTACGTCGGTAACCGCTACAGTGCCAACGGCGTCGCCTTTGCTGGCCTTTCGGTCCAAGTCAAGGAGCGGAGCGTTGGTCCGCCACAGGGGCTGGGCAGACAAAGTAGCGCCCGGGTAGCGCATCCGATCTGGGTGGTCAGGGCTATGAGTGTCGCGCGGGCGGACCGCGGATGGACCCGTGATCGCTGCGTGGATGGCGGCGCCGCTGCGCTCGAAGGTAAGCATGTCGTAGTGATAGGGTGCGGGATGTTAGGCAGCCCTATCGCCGAAGGCTTGGCGCGCGCCGGCGTGGGGTGCTTGACCCTCATCGATTCCGACGAGCTCGATGCCGCTAACATCGGTCGCCACGTACTTGGCGCCAGCTATCTGGGGCAAGGCAAGGCTGAGGCCCTGGCCCACCACATCCGGGCGACCATTCCCACGACCAAGGTCATGCCCATCGGCGAGGACTTGGTGGCGCAGGAAAAGTGCAACGTCTTTGGACCTGGCATCGACCTAGTGATCTGCACGACCGCCGACAAGCGCTGCGAGCAATATTTAATGGCCGAGCGCTTCTCGCATGGGGCGCCAGGGGTACTGCTCATATGTTGGCTGGAGCCCTATGCGGTGGCTGGGCATGCCCTAGCATCCTCTTCTCCCTCGGAGAGTCTTGCAGACCTATTTTCGTCTCGCGGTAACTTCCTGAAACCCTGCGTGGATTGGCCCAATGGGATTCCGGCTCATCGGGTTCCGGCTTGCCAAGCCGCTTTCCAGCCGGCGGGCATGGCTGCTGCCGTGCCGGCGATCGCGATGTGCACCTCCGCAGTCCTGGACTATCTCCTCCATCGCCGCACGGGGAGCGCCCATCTCTCCTGGTGCGCCGACGCAAAAGCCGTGCAGTCCGCGGGCGGCCGCCTCGCCGCACACCAGCAGTCCCTGCCGGGGCTTGCCGTCTCGGAACGACCACTCTTCTCATGACAACCGTGTTCCACGATTCCAGCTCGGACGGAATCATCGAATTGACCGCCTCTGTTGTGGAACTCCTGGCGAGCTTCCGGCAAATCCGGTGGCGCGAGGTAGAGCGGGGCGGATTACTCTTTGCGAACCCGGACTATGTCGATCGAGTGGTGATCGACGCGGCGTCGCCACCACATCCGGATGACCGGGCAACTCGCAATTCCCTCTCGCTGAACCATGATCGATGTATCGCGGAAATCCGCCGAGCCAACCAAGATGGGCGCTGGTTCGTTGGTTATTGGCATACGCACCCGGAAAAATGCCCCAGAATCTCCTTATCGGACCGAGTATCTCTCGACGACAATTTGAGAGCTGGGGGACACCAGTTGTCGGCATTGCTGGCGGTTTTGGTAGGAACCGATCAGGGAGCTGACGGGTTTTCTGCCTACGTCATTAGGGATGACTCGTGCCAGAAGCTGCGGGAGCAACTCGAGGCAGAGCAGCGAACCGGAGAGCCTTTTTGATTGAGATCCCCGTTTTCGAGTCGGTCGATGAATTCGCGCACTTCGGAATCGACTACCCCTTGCGCGGATGCATAATCGTCATGCTCAGAGGATACGAAAGCCGGGACCCGAAGCACTTCTATACCAACGAACGGGTCGGCTGGGCCTTGGGGGCGTTAGGGCGCGCGGTCGGTGCCGAGCAGCGTATGAAAAGGCTGATGCAGTTCGACTCCATCGCCGACGCCCATGCCTGGATGCGCGATCATCCACTGAAGCAGCGTGCCCCTGGGTATACCACCGGCTACATGGTCGAAGAGGAAAAACGCGGACGCATCTACATGTTCGAGCCTGCAGCCTGGATCGATGTCGAACGGCTGAAGGCCAAGGTCGAGGCTTGGAACAAACGGGTCGGCGTACCGAACGGCAATCCTCGAATGATGTCGACAAGTACAGTATTTCCAGCTTGTTCTCGCCAAATCGTAGTACGCGGCCCCTTATCTTTTGCATAATTCGGCATTTAATTATGGTCTTTCTAAAGAAATGGCAGTTACGCAGGCCTAAGATTGTGCCATGTGCGGCCATCAGATTTCGTAACCAAAATCTCGAATTGGCTTTCTAGCTTGACCCGTGACGCTGCCCGCTTGGCCTTGGCAAGAATATCCTGCTTGTCCTCGATGGGACCCGAGCTTCCAGTCCGCTCGCTACGCTTTGGAGGCGGCAAAAGAGAAAGAACCGCAGGCACTTTCGGCTTTACTACCGGCTATCGGGGCAACCGCCACGGATGGACATACTCTTGGCAATACCCAATATAGCGGCACACCATTGGTGCAACGTGGATTTTCAAGCTATACCTGGACGGTGCAATTGACTCAACCTCTGCTCAGTGCTCAAGGCAAAGCAGTTTGGGACGAGTCCAAGGCCATTGCGGAGCAGGCGACGGCGCAATTCCAACTGGCAGAACAAGATCTTATCTTGCGGGTGTCTCAGGCCTACTTCGATATCCAGGTTGCCAAGGAAGCCCTATCGGCTGCCGATGCACAACTGAAGTCGACCGAAGAGCAACTGGCCGTTGCTCAGCGTGGATATGACGATGTTCGTGTGCAGACCAACCCTACTGCCGGCAACGGCCTCGATGCGATCAACGCATTCGATCACCGCCTTTTGGAAGGCCCTGACCGTTGCCGGAGACTGCACCACGGTACGGCCAGGATTCACTGCCCTGATTTCGGCGATAGCCAAGTTTTTATCCGGCACGGAGCTCATGATGCGATCTTCAGTGACTGCGGCCGTAGCCGAGATAATCAAGGCTACCCCGTCCGTGGAAACGACAGACGGGCAGCGGACCTCGAATTCGGCGGCTGGCCCATCCACGTCGGCAAAATCACAGGATCCGCTGGTGCGGTCGTACTGGAACAGTTCCAGCTTCTGCTCGTCACCCAGAAAGTACCCGAGCAGAATCAGGGAAGGCATCTCCGCCACCGCGAACACCGCCAGGGTCCGCTCCTCATGTTTGTCCATGCGCATTGCGGTATGTACTTCCTGGCGCAGCGCATTGGCCTGCCCTTCCCACCAGAACTGGGTGCCGTCCTGAGCGTGGTTGTCGGGCAAGGCGATTTTGAAAGGGGCGCCCAGAGGCAGATAGCCGGCCTGCACTGCGGCCCGCACAGCTGCGGTTTGGTCGATGTCGCAGGCTCGGCCACGGATGTTGCCGGTGCAGATCAGCAACCGCGCCCTGCGGTTCCCTTGGATCTTCCCGAGCATCTCCACAGCCGCTTCATGAGCCAGCTTCCAGCTTCGGAGGAGCTCCTCCGGGTACAGCCTGGCCCCGCCCTTGTCGACCTCGTTATGGCAACCCGGGCACATCATGATCAGGTTTTCGGGATTGTCCACCAGGATCTTGGATCGCACCACATCGCCGCGCGGACCTTCCTCACTCGCCGCGACGTTATGCGCCAGTTCGCCGAAGGTCCCCGGACTAAGATAGTTCGAGTCGCGATGGAGAACCTTGCCGCAGCCGGGCGCTGAGCAGATCCCACCGGAGCGCGCCCATAACCACATCACTGGCGCTGTTGATAACAAAAAGATCATTGCCGGATCCACCCACCAGGGTGGCAATTCCGGAGCCAGCCGTCAGGGTATCGCCGCCGCTATTGGCGACCAGGACATTGCTGAGTGCGTTGCCGGTGCCAGAGATGCTGCCCGATCCTGTAAGGGCCAGGTCGGCGACGTTCGTGGCGAGCGTATAGCTCACCGAAGATTGGACCGTGTCAGTGCCGTGACTGGACCCCACGCTCACTACATCCGACGCGTTGTTGACCTCGAATAGATCGTTGCTACCGGTTGTTGTTCCACCGACGAGGGTGTCTGCCCCTGAATTTGAAATCAGGGTGTCGTTGCCAGTGTTGGCATTGCCTTTGATGGCTGCCGTTCCGATTAGGTTGAGTATATTGATGTTGGTGAACAGGGATGCACCCACAGACGACTGGACGGTGTCGACGCCATAGCTCGATCCGACACTCACAACATCACTGCTTTTATTGACGATGAAAAGGTCGTTACCGCTTCCGCCAATCAGAGTATCCACCCCTGTGTTGGAGATCAGGGTATCGTTGCCGCTGTTGGCGGTCCCTTTGATGGCCGCCGCCCCAGTCAGATTCAAGATATTGACGTTGCCGACCAGTGATGCACTGCCCGAGGACTGTATGGTGTCAATCCCGTAGCTCGACCCAATGCTGACGACGTCGAGTGCGCTATTGATCACGAATAGATCATTGCCAATGCCACCGACCAGGGTCGCAACACCGGACCCAGCTGTTAACGTATCAGCGCCACTATTGGCAGTAATTGTGTCGGAATCTGACTATAGTTTTGACTACCGCCAACTCCCACAATGTTGGCACTACCAATCAATGTTAACGTCGCGGCACCACCAGCCAATGTATAGCTCACCGACGATTCGAAATTAGTTTCAGAATTGATGCTAGAGAGCACGACATCGTTTGAGTTATTAATAACAAATGTTGATGTAGCCAGACCACTCAATACATCGATGCCGCTGCCCGAAACAATTGTGTCGTAACCACCACTAGAATAAATATAATCATTGCCGCTGTTACCGGTTCCAACTTGATCGTTTGGACCCGTCATATCAAGCTGATTGCCACCTATATCACTACTTGTGACACCACCAAATAGGCTGTCACTGCCCGCTCCACCAATCACAGTTGAGTTGCCAGTCCCGGCAAACAGAAGGTCGTTTGCCGCCACCACTGATCATCGTAGTAGCGTCGGTACCGGCATCAAATTCATCGTCGCCGGATCCGCCAATCAACGTATCAGCGCCGCTACCGGCAACGAGATCATCATTACCTGATCCAGCAATTAAGCTGTCATTTCCGTCATTACCGAACAGTGTATTGACTGCGTCGGAATTCCCGGTGGCTGTCAGATTAGCCGATCCCGACAATATGATCGTATCGATGTTGGTTTGTGTGGCATAGCTGACGGATGACTGAATAATACCGTCGCTAGCAGTCGATGTATCCTGCACAACATCGTTTGAGTTATTGACAACAAAAATGTTGATCCCCGTCCCGCCAATTAGGGTATCGACACCTGTACCGGCCACCAGGACGTCGTCGCCGGAATTGCCGGTAATCACATCATCGCCACTGTTTCCAGTCGCTGTAAGGTCTTGGCTACCTACAAGAATTAGTACATTAGCGTTGTTTGGCAGAGCTATATTGGCCGACGATTCGATCGTGTCGTTACTCGTGACATCCTGTAGCACGTCGCTTGCGTTGTTGACGATCAACAAGTCGCTACCGTCGCCGCCGACTAATGTGTCAGTTCCACTCCCTGAGTCAAGCGTATCATTGCCTGAACCTGCGACCAGAGAATCATTGCCAGCATTATCGATAATCAGGTCATTGTCGCTATTCGCTACAGCCACCAGATTTGCTGTACCGGCAAGAATCAGGGTATCGACATTCGATGGCAGCACATAGCTCGCCGACGAAATAATGGAGTTATTGCTCCCGGGCGACGTTGCCTGGACGACATCACTTGAACTATTAACGATATAGGTGTCAGCTCCAGCACCACCGATGAGCGTGGAGATGCCCGCTCCGGCCGCCAAGGTATCTGCTCCGGAGCCGGCGATGAGGGTATCGTTGCCCGCGTTACCAGATATGAAATTAGCTGCATCGCCGTTTCCAGCGGCGGTCAGATTTGCCGATCCGGTTAGTTGAAGGGTGTCGATATCTGCCGGTAAAACATAGCTGGCCGAAGATTCGATGATATTGCTGGATCCAGCTGACCCAGAGGCGACAACATCACCACTGTTATCGAGAACAAAGGTGTCGCCGCCACTACCGCCGACCAGGGTCGCAATGCCGGTGCCTGCAGTCAGCGTATCATTGCCCGCATTGGCAACGATGACATCATTCTGGGCGTTTCCAATGCCCGACAGATTGGTAGAGCCTGTCAGAATCAAGGTATTAACGTTGCTGGGCAGAACATAGTCCACCGCGGATTGAATCGTGCTGTTTCCACCCGAGGAAGAGTCCTGCACCATGTCGCCGACGTTATTGACGACAAAGAAGTCGTCGCCGGCACCGCCAATCATGGTGGTAACGCCGGAGCCGGCAATTAGCGTGTCAGCCCCGGAGCCAGCCTGAAGCGTGTCGTTACCGCCATTGCCCATCAGGGTGTTATGAGCGTCGTTGTTGCCAGTACCGATCAGAGCGGCCGAACCTGTCAGGTCCAATGTATCGACGTTCGCCGCCAGAGCGGTATTCACCGATGACTGCACAATATTATTGCTTGAACTCGATGTATCCTCTACGACGTCGTTGACGCCTACAAGGACGAAGGTCTCGTTACCGCTACCACCGTTTATGGTATCACCTGATCCTAAGGCTTCCAGCGTGTCATTACCATTGCTTTGTAAGACGTCATCGCCCGATCCAGCGACAAGAGTGTCAGAGCCGGTGCCCAGCAGGCTATCTGTTCCGGTTGTGCTGACGATAAGGTCGCTGCCTCCGACGGTATCCACCAGAAAGCTGCTGCCAATTCCGCCGTAAATCGTCGTGAGGCCAGTACCTGCATTGACGTAGGTGGGCGCCGTTTGGCTTCCGCCATCACCCGCATACAAAACGTCAGTGCCAGAACCACCGAAGATGCTTTCAGCGCTTGAGCCGCCATAAACCGTGGTGTCACCCGCTCCGACTACGATGCTGGTAGTACCATCTCCGCCATAGATGACTGCGTTACCGGCCCCTCCAAATAGCTGATTGTCTCCGGCACCGCCATAGATGGTCGTATTGGCTGTCGAATCCGTTGAACTCGCAACCACTTGTGTAGTATTGCTTGTGGTGCCGCCGTCACCGGAATAGAGGATATTGTTACCTGACCCGCCCTGAATAAAGTCACTACCATCTCCACCGTAAACGACAGTAGTGTTGCCTATAGTGCTATTCGCGTAGATCGTATCTTCACCATCTCCGCCAGCATCGATGGTGTCATTGCCACTTCCGCCCACGAGATAATCGTTGCCACTGCCGCCGTAAATAAACTCGGTACCTGCTCCGCCGTAGATTGAACTGTTACCACTTCCGGCATTCAACGAGTCGTCGCCATCCGCTCCAAAAATCAAATCGTTGCCGGAGCCACCTTCGATATAGTTGTTGCCGGTTTCTGAGGTCTGCCAACCTGCGATGTCCGATAATGTAGTCGCTGTTTGATAGCTGCTTCCTGGATCACCGGCAAAAATCGTATCGTTGCCGGCTCCGCCAAAAATTGTATTGTTTCCTCCAGCTCCTATTAGAAGGTCGCTTCCTGAGCCTCCATCTATATAGTCGTCGCCACCTCCACCATCAATGGTGTCGTTGCCTGAGCCCCCTAGTAGCGTATCGTCGCCCTCACCACCGCTTACCCAGTCACTCCCCGTCGCACCCTGAAAATAATTGTCGCCATTTGACAGGGCGAAAAAACCTTGTCCAGCGCCACCGAAGATCGTGTCATTACCCGTCCCGACAGGCTCGTATGAGCCGGTAGTCGTATCCTGAAAGGTGTTGCCTTCATAAGTAGCGGGGCTAAGCCCAGGTCTGCTATATGGCGCCGGCCCGGCAACGACGCCTGTATACAAAAGTGCGAGCGCAAAAGAGTCGGACGAATCAGGTGTGGTGCTCATCCCCCAACTGGAAGAAACGCTCGTAACTGCCACACCCCCAAAGAATACATCGAGGCCGGGACCGCCTACGATCACATTGTTTCCAGTTCCGACAAGTATTCCATCCTCGCCGTTGCTGCCCACAATCGTGTTATCGCCATTACCGGTCGCGAAAAGATCGCCTTCAACATTGGTGGGTGTACCACTCTCTCCCTGACTAATTTCAGTTGCCAGGTTGGTAGTTTCCGTAAGGCCATAAATTTTATTATTGCCGTTCCCGACCAGAACCTCGTCCGGAAATCCATTAAGCGTGATGACGCTATTACCTCCTGTGGTCAGTACGTTGGTTGATCCGGATTGATCATTGATTACATCATTGCCACTGCCGCCATAGACATAGTTGCCAAATGGCGCTTTAGGGAGGCCAGCGACGGTAATCAGATCGCTATTTCCGTCTCCGAAGTAATCGTTTTCGTCGGGGTACTCTATGCCAGTGATCGTGGCCGAGGTTTGGGGATCAGCGTTACCTGGTACATAGGCGATTTCTATTTCATTGCTTGTCGCCGAAGGGACGGACGTATCTCCAAGGGCAGCGCTGAACTGTAAATTGGCACCCTGGCTCAATTGGGTGGAGCTTTCCAATGTAAGCGTGACACTATCCTGTCCAGCTGGAATGATGACCGTGGCAACATCATTTGTGAAAGCGATTGTTTCTGCCCCGTTAACTAAATCAAAATCGCTCGAATCCGCTCCTGATAAAGTAATCGTTAGTGTCTGCTCAGTTGGACCTGGAGTTCCCAAAGAGGCCGTAAATGTCTGCGATGACCCACCGTAAATCGTGCTGCCACCAGGCATAGTGCTATTAGACAAGGTCAGCGTCGATGGAATCTTAATTCCGAGAAATCCACTCTGATTATTCTCCGCATAATCGAGATTAAATCCCTGGATATCGATCTCGTCGCCATTGCCCAACATGTTGCCGGTAATTTTTAGCGTCCCCAAATCGGCACCAACTTCTGCCGCTTCTGGAACGAACTGATACTGGATGCCGTTACTATCTTCCCAGTTGTCGTTACCATTCTGTACAAGACCTGAACCTAATGTTGTTGCCGACCCATCAGTTCCATCGACAACAATTGTCCCATTTCCGGAATAGTCGATTATCGTGTCGGTCGCAGGACCGACACCGCTTTGCGGCACTACGAACTGAAAAGTATGAGTAACACCCGGTCCGGCGGTTTCCGTTTGGTTGATCGAACCATTCGCATTGAATATCTCCGTACCAGTTGCGCCATCGGTATCGCGGTAATCAACTTGTTCGATTATTCCGGTACTAGCGCTAAACGTCTCATTTATGTACGCCCCATCTCCAGCAACGTACTGCCATACATTTTCATTATTACCAGATGTCGTAATGATGCTGCCGGTCGTTGTAGACCCAGTATTCGACTGAGTTAACGCCGAAACCTCATTAGATAGTCCATCGCTGCTCTCAGAGCCGATCGTTATAGATGATCCGCCTGAACTGACGGTAATGCCTCCTCCAGAAGAATTGATTTGCAGTTCAGACGGATCGGTGGGCGACGAAGCGCCAACGGCATATCGGCCATTTGGCAAAATGGCATACTGCTGACTCAGCGGTATGAACGTGCCAAGAAAATGGGCCTCTGCTGCCTGAACCACGGCGTTGAGCAGTACACCATTCGATACAACTCCCGCAGCAACTCCAATAAGTTCTCTATTGAAGCTAGACGACGCAGACGGAAGTATCGTAGGGGCAGCATCGAGATAAGGCTGATGGAAAAGAGTTGAATACTTCAGCGTTGCAATATCGCCGTCAACATTGGTTTCAATAAATTGATGGTTACCTTGGTACGTTGAGATTAATCCAGCAACGGTTGAACCTGGATTCGAACTGAGTAGGGCATCCAATACTCCTTGAGATACAGGCAAAGCATTCTGTCCGAAACCACTCAATTTATTTTGCAGCGCAAAATCCTGCGCCATTCCTCCGCCAAGGCTATGACCATCTGTATAGATTGTAGCGTTGGGATACTGCTTTTTTAGAGCGGCTAATACAGTTTGCGCTGCCGATGACACTTGCGCGAATGCACTGTTACCGGAATTGAACAAATCACTGTACCAGTTTTCAAAATTATTCAATCCCTGCCCCGCAGTTGGATCTGGCGGCGATGAACCCTTAAATGCAATTACGATCTGATTACTTCCGTTAATAAACACGCGAAATTGGTTGACGAGCACATCGCCAATACCAACTTCAACGCCATCCTGAATAAGTAGCTGGGAAATCGACTGATTCGTACCAGGAACGTTGTTAATCTCCGTCCATCCCACCGGAATTGGCGTAGTTGAAACAGCACTACCTATCGGCAAATAAGCCAACTGCGAAAGAAGTGCTGCAGTTTCGGCATTCAAGGGAACAGGCGTTGTGGAAGTAGCCATAAGCAATTATTCCCTTTTCAATTAGCGCTTTAGAAAGTCAACGAAAATGTGACTGCCGCTATTACTAGTTTTCCAACGCAATCCGGCAAGTACATCAGGCTGTTCAGTCGCAATTCCATCAACGAACCATCCATCACTCCACGGCCTGAAGAATCGGTACGTCGCAGCAAGTGAGCCATCCGCCGCGTATTCAATTACCGTAGGAATAAAGAATCTCAGCATGAGCGGGGACTCGGTAGATCCAAAGAGCACCAGCGCTCCATCGGGATAGGCCAGCGCACCACCCTGCAAAGTCATATTTTCAGGTGAATATGTCTTTTTGCTTGTAGTCTGAAGTTCCGAGCCGAGGTCGATAACTTCGGTTTTCCGATATGCGGTCGCACCAGCTTGCGTGCAGACATAGCGCAGAGAGTCATCCGTGGGTGCGATCCGGTCCGCTTGGTGGCAAATTGGTTCTAGCTCTTTTTTTGCCAGCAACTCGCCATCTTTATCCAATCGAAATGCCGTCCAGTCTATCGTAAGGGACAATCCACCATCTGCTCTAACCTGCGGACGGCTTATGCGGGCAGTATTGGCAACTTGGATGAGCTTCTGTGATTCAACGGAGCCATCTTCGTGCAACCGCATGATCACAACACCCCAAGCGGTTTTTCGTTCTGGATCGTCATAAATGACTTGTCCAGTAACTACAAAACCATCTCCCCACTGACCGCAAGTATTGAGTTGGGTCGAGAAGCTTTTTTGAATGCCGTTGTTGAAATCGTACTGATAGTACAAAACCCGGCTAACCTCGTGGCCATCCCTGTCAAGTCGCACTATGATCCCGCTGCTTCTGCTGGTGGCGTGATCGAGCAAGGTTCCGCAAAGCAAAACGCCGCCATCTCGTGCCGCGACTGCGCCATAGAAGCCGGTCTCGATCCAACGATCGCCTTGCTGTCGTTGAGGTGCATTGGGATTTTGCGGTGCCTCATTCTCCCAAATAATTTTCCCGCTTTCATCAAACCTGATCGATACGGTTGGTGCCTGGTATTCCCACAACACATTGCCGTTGCCATCCACCTTGACAGCTGTGGCGTGCCAACCTACACCGGCAATCAAATAGCGATTATCCGTAGTCTCAACTATCGTTGTCGGTCTCTGAATACTGACTTGTGCTAGTTCAATTTCCCGCTCTAGTCGAAGCCGATTTATTCTGTGACTCAAAAACGCACTTCCCACAAGTAGGACAACTATGCATGCCACTAATGTCCATATAATCTTCATTATGCGCCTCGCCCATTTACATCGATTTCGTTTCTTCAACATCACAATCGGCATCTAATTGCCCTGCGGAAAAGTGCGCACCATTTGATAGTCAATTCGAATTACTCATCACACAGTCACATTTCCCATGGCGCTTGGCATTTGTAGTTCGGAAAATGCTGAGATAGCGTCGATTAGAGCCTCGTTAGCACACTTTTCAACTGCTTTTCTATTCAGACAAGTGCCCATGCCGACATGTTGTCGCCGACTAAATTGCTTTGCTCGTTGATGAAGCTGTTCATCCCTTATCAGCACATCGATTAATGATGCCAGCTCCGTTCCAGTACGCACTCCGTGCAAAGTAAATCCCACCCCTATTGATTCAATCCGCCTTGCAGCCATGTGCGCCTCTACCTGCGTAGGTGATATCAGTTGCGGAACGCCGGCCAGCAGGAATTTCGCCATTGTTCCTTCGGCGCCGTAAGACACACATAGCGATGATTCAAAGGCAAGGTGATCGAGATCTACTGGCTGAGTAAAAAACTGCATACCGGAGCGACGGTAGGGATTTAGGCTCTGCCTCGTAAATCCAGGAGAAAAGCACACAACGCTCGCCGTACTGACAAATAATCCACTAAGGATAGCTTCGACATTTTTCGTGTCGGGCCGCAAGCAAGCAAAAATCCGGCCTCTTGATCCCTCAGGCCATTCCGCGCGTTCCACGTATATCTTCCCCAGCAAAGGTCCGACGTAGCACGCATCTTCCCGAGCACCGTAGTGATCCAATTCCGGGAGGGTGGCAAGTAGAACAGCGTCCCCAGAGATCGCATCACGCAGAGCGTGCGGACCTGCTTTTTTGAACGACCGTGCTATGGCACAAGCGTTGGTGATCGCTATGCACTCTGACATCGAAGCCTTTTCTTGCGTAGCCCAAGAGAATCCAGGGAATGGGGGTAACGGATCTGTTGCCGGAGGTAGCTCGAAGCCATTTCCTACAAGGATGACCGGCAAATCTGCTATGTACGCAGCCAGCCTAGCGGTCGGTGAGTAATCAATTATTAATGTATCTGGTCGAAACATCCTGTATAGATTGATCCAGCCCTGAGTCAGCCCCCACAATGTGTCTCGGTCAGCCCATCCTTGGGATAGCAAGATATCGGCATAGCCCGTTGGTCGGTGCGGCAGTGGAATGCCCTGCGGTAAATGCGGCGCCTGCACAAAAGATATGCCCGCTGGTCCCAGAACTATAGCGGCAGCTGCCAGATCCCTGGCTGCGACGAGCACCGCATGGCCACGCTCCTTCAATTTCTGCGCTACCGGCAGTAATCTGGCCAGATGGCCCAGATTCATACCCAATTCCCAAGTGAGCATGATGCGGCTCATAAAGTTACTCCAGTGTCCCTCACTGGCGCCGCTTTGATATCCAGCACGAGTGTGTTACTGCCGCCAATCCGGACGATTTCATCGACCTGTAAGCTTTTGGGTAAGGCATGAGTAATAAACAACATCGTTACCTTGCCCTTGAGCTGGTTAATCGTGGCGCTGAAATGCTCCGCAGTCTGAGCATCCAAGCTGCTGGTGGCTTCGTCAAAGATCAGTATCTTGGGCTGCTTGAGGATGGCTCTGGCGATTGCGAGGCGTTGCTTCTGTCCACCAGACAGCCCGACTCCTCTCTCGCCAATCTCGGTCTGGTAACCCTGCGGGAGCTTTTCAATGACCTCATGCACCTCCGCCACCTTGCAGGCATGAACAATCTGCTCAAAGGTGGCATGGGGGTTGGCCATCAGCAAGTTTTCATAGAGAGTGCCCGAGAACAAAATAGTCTCCTGTGGCACCACGCCGAAATAACTGCGTAGCTCATTGGCCGCCAGGTAGCGTATATCATTGCCGTCCAATCTCAAGATGCCGCTGGCCGGCTGGTAAAAGCCCTGCAGCAGCTTGGCCAGGGTGCTTTTCCCGCAGCCCGATGGACCCATGATGGCGACGACCTTGCCGGGTTCGACGGTCAGATTGAAATCTTGATAGAGAAACGGCAGGTTCTCGGCGTAACGAAAGCTCAAACCCTCGATGTCAATTTTGCCTACAGGCTGCCGCTGTCGGTTAGGACTGATCGAATAGGGTTCGGTGGGAGTGTTCATGATGTCGCCCAAGCGGGTGACCGACATACTGGCCTGCTGGAACTGCTGCCACAGACCCACCAGACGCAGCATAGGCTGGGATACCCGGCTCGCAAACATCTGGAAAGCGACCAGCATACCAATAGTGAAGTCGGTTCCGTTCATCACCAGATAGGCCCCGACGACCAGAATCAGCAGCGTCGTGAGTTGGTCAACGCTATTCGCGACAACGTTGTACGTATTGGCGATCTGGCGCACACCGAAGCCGGAACGCAGGTATTCGGCCAAATAATCGCTATAGCGACTGCGCAGCTGGGGTTCCATCTGCAGGCTTTTGACGGTTTCCAATCCAGAGACGTATTCCGTAGTGAAAGCCTGGTTTCTGGCACCGAGCAGAAATTGCTCGTTGAGCCTGCTGCGGAATATCGGAGCGACAATGAAGGTGAGGATGACGATGCAGCCAATCAGGGACAGAACCAATAGCGTCAGCGGCACGCTGTAGCTGAACATGATTCCTACGAAGATAAACAAGAACGGAAGATCGAGCACCAGGGTGACAGCGGCACTGGCGACGAATTCACGGATGTTTTCGACGCCGCGCAGGCGCGCGGCAATGACCCCGGTAGGTCGGTGTTCGAAGTAACGCGGCGGCAGTTTGAACAGGTGCTCGAAGACCGCAGCGCCAAGTACGGCGTCGACCCGATTGCCGGTGTGCAGAACGAGATATTGCCGGATCCAGGTGAGCAGGGCGGTAAAGACCATAAATACGGCCAAGCCGACGCCGATGACAATTAGGGTGCTCTGGGTGCGATGGACGACAACTTTGTCGATAACGACCTGGGTGAATAATGGGGTCGCTAGGGCTAGTAGCTGGATGATGAGGGAAGCGGTGACGACTTCACGCCAGACGCTTCGATATTTGAGCAACTCAGGAATAAACCAGCGAAAGCCGAAAGCCTTGCCTTTGGCCAACGCGCGGTCCGGGTCATTGACCGCGATTCGGTCCAGAGCCAGGAGATAGGCAGCACCTGTGAATTGCCGGCCGAATTCTTCAATGCTAAGTGTGGCAGGTGCGTTGGTTCCAGCGAGGAATAAGACCATGCGATCTGCATGGGCTTGGACTAGGATGGCCGAGCGCGCTGGCGGCAAAATGGGCATTGCCTGGGCGTTAGGTTCCGTGAGGGAATCCTCCCGCGGCGTTTCGCCATACATCAGGATCAGACACGGCAGCGTAAGGGCACTGAGGTCGACAGCGACACAGTCGATCCGTTTGATACGCAAGCCGATGCCTCTAGCCGCGCTGATCAGGCTATCGGAGTTATACGGCGGGGGAAACTGCTGAATCAGTAACTCGGGATCGAATGGTTTGCGGTTGAGGGCGCAAAAGCTGCCCATTACCCAAACCAGGTCGTGCAACTGCAAGGTATAACGGATATTTGAAATTCGGCCCGGACTGGAGCGGATACGCGCAATCCATCCATTGAGCCAGGGTCTCATCTCGGATGTCTCCCGGCTCGCTCATTATTCGACCTTTCCGTGGATCGATCCCGAAACACCCGTGACATTCCCCGCCCCCTGTTACGGCCACTTCGTCACGAACGACAGGAGCCACCGCCCCTGTTCCTTGGCCACTTCTACACCCATTCGATAGCCACGGCGAAGGCAGGGTCTCGCGCCAATTGCGTGCGCGGAAAACCAACTTCAAAGGATTATCTAGCTGGACATTCAGCACCAACCGAAAGATCGCCGAATTTCACGAACACGTCTTCCAAATATTTTTATAGCCACTCCGATAATTCAGTGTATCGGAGATTCAAGAGCGGGATGTGCGCACCCTAAAAACATTTTGTGACGCAGATCACGCTTTTGGATACGAACGAGTAATAGCCCGTGTGACAAATAAGAACTGGAATGTACCGTACCTATTCTAGGGGGTCCTACGATAAATCCGAGAAATTGCGGGCAAAGCAAATTCCGAGCCGCGCCGCAATGAGGGGCACGGCACGATTGGGAACACAGTCAAAGTAGGTTTAGCTAGCGCATTCAACGCGGCCATCCTGTGAGATCAGATTGGCTTCGAGCAGATCAATGACTCCGATAAATTTGTTACATTGAATGCAGCAACTCAGACTTACTTGTACCGACTGCCAGCCACAACGACTATCCACACAATCCTGGCTTGGAATACCAATGAAAGTTCTTTTTGTCCATCAAAACTTCCCTGGGCAATACTTGCATCTCGCGCGTCACCTGGGCTCAACTCCCGGAAACGAAGTTGTGTTCATCACACAACGTCAAGACGTTGAATTGCCGGGGGTCAAAAAGATCGTCTACAAGCCTAGACGGACTATCGCACCCCAGGTGCATCACTACCTGCGAGAATCGGAGGCTGCGGTCTTGAATGCACAGGAGGTTCTGCGCATCGCCATCGAGTTGAAGCAGCAAGGATTTATTCCGGATGTGATGCTCGGCCATAATGGCTGGGGAGAGATCTGGTACCTGAAGGACGTGTTTCCCAGTTCCCCCCTCATTGGCTATTTCGAATTCTTCTACCGCATGCAGGGGGCGGATGTCGGGTTTGATCGAAATGATCCCATCACCCCTGATACGGCTCCCCGCGTGCGGACCAAGAACCTGGGCAATCTTTTGGCATTGGATACGGTCGATTTGGGCCAATGTCCGACCCATTGGCAGAAGTCGGTATACCCCAAGCGTTTCCACCCGATGCTGCATGTCATCCATGAAGGGATAGACACTCAGGTCGTCCAGCCCGACTCGAAAGCCCGCATTCGGCTGGCGGAGCAAAATGTCGAGTTGAGTGCAGGAGATGAAGTGGTCACTTACGTCGCCCGCAATCTCGAACCCTACCGTGGTTTTCCGTCATTTATGCGCAGCCTGCCGGAAGTCCTGAGGCGACGTCCCAAAGCTCAGGTGCTGGTGGTTGGGGGTAATGACGTTAGTTATGGAGCACGGTTGCCTGATGGGCGAACATTCAAGCAGGAGATGCTCAAGGAACTCGAAGGTAGTCTCGATCTGAGCCGAGTGCATTTTCTGGGCAAAGTGCCCTACCAAAGCTTTCTGAAAATCCTTCAAGTTTCAAGGGTGCACGTTTACCTGACGCATCCATTTGTGCTGTCTTGGTCAATGCTCGAAGCGATGGCGGCAGGCTGCCTCATTGTGGGTTCGCGGACGCCGCCGGTGGAAGAAGTGTTGCACGACTGCCAGAACGGCCTGCTGGTTGACTTCTTCTCCCCCGCAGAAATTGCGGATCGAGTCATCGACGCGCTGGAGGATCGGCGGGCACATGAATCAATGCGTCAAAATGCCCGCCAGACCGTGGTTGATAACTATGACCTGAAGACAATATGTCTACCCGCGCATCTGCGGCTTCTAAAAGCAGCGGCCAAGCGGAATCTCGTGTTGACTGCGTGATCAAGGATTGGCTCGGAAGGAAATGATTGAGCAACCTTGTCTTCCTAGAGGAACATTTGACTGACGTAGTGCTCAGAGTTCTGCCCGAGCCATGACAAAAGGGTCTTGTCGTCAATATGTTTACCCACGATAACGGCATGAAATCGCCTGTTTGATCATGCCGCGCTTTGGTCAATCGATGCTACTTGCGAAGGATTAGTCGTGCGCTCTACCACGGCCATTCTTAGCTGATCTGTGGCCTGAATGAAATTCACAGCCGCTTCAATTGATGGCTCAAGGTTTGGATCGCTGGCCTCCCGAATGCTCAAGTTCCTTAAATCCTGGAACAAATCAATCTGATCCGGATCTAGCAACTTGAGTTCGGTCAATGCACGCGCGAGCCCCGAGGCGCGTCGAGGCAAGACGGATTCCGGAAGATTGCGACTTCTCAGCAGATCCCGCACTGAATCCTCCAGCTCAGTCCAAGTGTCCCTAATCAGCCGGCGGGTATCACTGTGTGGGAATGTCAGCGGCTGCACTACTGCATCATGGTTTGGCGCCGGCGTCTGCACATTGGCTGGCGGAAGCTCCAATAGAGCCTTCTCAAACTCAAATTCCGCAGCGCCGACCTTGCCCTTCTTCATTTGTCGGACCAAAGCCTTCAATTCTTTTCTGAACGAAAGCATCGCCACGATTGCCGCAACAGGCCATAGAGAAGCTTTGGCCAATTCCGAAATGAATGTCAGCCAGTCCATAGGGGCGCACCAGTATCAGATGCGCTCATTGTATAACTGTACATTTGTACAGTCAATCTAATAGTGATGCACCTGGCCCCGCTCCCACTCTTCAAGCTACCAGCGGCATCCTCCGCACCACCTCATATTCCCTCACCCAGCTGCGCACCCGCGCCGCCACCTTCTCCGGCGTAATGCCCTCCATGCACGGACAAGCCTGTCGCCCGGCATCATCGTCGCAGTCGCGGCGCAGGAAGTCACAGCTTCCCGCCATCTGCAACGCCTCGCCCTTCGTCCCCAGCGGATACCAGCGCCGCGCATCCATGCTCGCCCGCCGCGGAAACAGCCCCAGCGCATGAATCCCCAGTGCCGCCGCGAGATGCAGCGGCCCCGTCCCGCTCGCCACCAGCCCGTCCGCATTCGCAATCAGCGCGATCAACTGCTGCGGACACGTCGCCCCCATCAAAACCATCACCTGCCGATGTGCCAGCAACTCCGGGCATTCCGCGGCAAGATTGCAAAGCTCACCTTCCACACCCGTCAGCAAAATGCGGATGCGTTCTCCCTCCAGCAACTGCACCAGCCGCAGGAAATGCCTCGCCGGCCACTCCCGCCCGTTCTTCATAGACTTCGGATGGATCACCAGATTGAAGAAATCCCCATCCAGCCGGCTGCGCAACCCCTCCTCCAGCGGCGTCACCCGCGACAGCCGCGTCAATGCCTTCAACTCCGACAAAGGCAGGCGACACCCCAGCCCCAGGGGCTTCAGGTGCCGCAGAATCAACTGCGCCTCATGCAGCGCCGACCACTTCCTGCGCCCCCATACAAAGCGATTGCACCAACGCACCGTCGCCGGCCGATCCAGATCGCCGATCCGCACCGGCACCCGCGCCAGATAAGCCGCCCGCGCCAGCCCCACATCCGCCAGCGGATTCAGGAAAGCCGCCACCCCGCGCTCCTTCAGCAGCGCCGGACGCTCCAGTACCGCCCGATCCTCGATCACCTCATCCACCCACTCGCAACTCTCCAGCAGCGGCGCCGTATAAGGCGACGCCACCATGCACACCCGGACATCAGGACGCTGCCGCTTGATCATCGCCACCAGCGGCAGGCACACCACCAAATCGCCTAGGCCCCCACGTCGGCCCAGCGCAACCGTACTGCCCAATGCCAAATTCATAAAATTCCCTGCTGCGAAGCCCATATAAAGGCCCCATCCCCTTCCGGCGTCGGCCTGCAAGAGCCCTCAAAACGCTCCAGGTCACCACCCGCAAAAGGCCTGTCCCCCCGCTTCTTCGCAGCGTCAATCAGCGCGACGTGCTTACACCCAGCTTACACCAATACACGCATGGCTTTAAGCACGCAAGGGCCGCACTCCCCGGATCGAGCAATGACGTGGCAAAAGTTACCGAAGCCTAATCATTCAGCGGCATCCCGCGCCGAAAACTGAGTTTGGGTGAGCAGGAACTACGCACCCTGTCCGTAATTCGCAACGCTAGTCCGGACAACGCATGGCAACACACCATAGGCGGCAGTAAGGTATCGTCGATAACTGAGGCGCGCCTGCGCCGGGGCTCGATTTGATGAGGCAATAAATTACAGGGTGAAAGTTCGGCGCCAGGCGCCGCCTAGAGCGGAAGTTCGCCGCCGGAGGCAGAACGGCATGTCGAAAGGATGACAGGGAGCACTCCAACGCCAGTCAAAGCGGCGGGTGCAACCTTCTGTTTTTATTGGATTAGTGCTCGCGCAAACGGGGATGGCAGTCAACTTTTATAAGCCGACAACCGCTCAATGGCCTACGAACCAGACATCCTCGCTGTTGGCCTCGATGCTGTGTTCTGCGGCATCAACCCTGCCACCAGCGCCGCGGCGTCCGGACACAACTTCTCGCACGGCAGCAATCGCTTCTGGCGCGTGCTGCACCTGGCCGGCATGACCGACGTGCAATTGCAGCCCTGCGACGAGCGCCGCCTGCTCCACTATCGTTATGGCATCACCGCCGCGGTACGCCGGCCGACGGTGCGCGCGGAAGAGATCCCGGCATCCGAATTCCGCCTGGCCCGAATCGGGTTTGAGGCAAAGATGCGGCTGTACGCACCGCGCTCGATCGCCTTTCTCGGCAAGCGCGCCTTCTTGGCCATGACCGATCAGGCCGATGTGCCTTGGGGTCGGCAATCCTTTGGATTCGCTGGCGCGGAAGTCTGGATCCTGCCCAACCCGAGCGGTCTAAACCGGAGTTTCACGTTGGAAGCGCTGGTCGAGGCCTATTCGGAGTTGCGGATGTGGCTGGCCCGTTGATCGGCCATATGACACGCCCTAAGGGGCGAGCACCGCTTCCGCGTACAGGGGCAGATGGTCGGATAGCCGCGACCAGGGTTTTGCCCTCAATACATCGCTGTGCACCAGGCTGGCGTTCCTGAAGTAGATGCGGTCGAGCTGCAGCAGCGGCCACCGTGCCGGGAAAGAGGCCGCGGCCTGTCCGCCGCCTTCGATGAAGGCCTCTTTCAAGCCGGCGGCGCGCTGCAACACCTGATGTGCCCGCCCGCGCCAGTCATTGAAGTCCCCGGCGACGAACAGCGCAGCCTCCGGCGGCACCTCGGAGGCGATGATGCCGCACAGTTGCTGCAACTGCCGCAGACGATGAGCCTCGCGCAGGCTCAGATGGGTGCAGATCAGGTGAACCTCCCGACCCGTCTGCGGCATGCCGACGACGCAATGCAGGACGCCGCGCCGTTCCATGCGGTTCAGTGAAATGTCGTGATTGCGGTAACGCACGATCGGGTATTTGGACAGGATGGCGTTGCCGTGATCGCCATGCTGATACACCGCATTGCTGCCGTAGGCCACGTTGCCCCAGATCGATTCGGCCAGGAACTGATACTGCGGCTGCGCCGGCCAGTTGGCGTGGCGGGCGGCGTGCCGCTGGTGGATGCCGATCACTTCCTGCAGGAACACGATGTCGGCGGCCACATCGCGCACGGCTTCGCGCAGGTCATGCAGGACGAAGCGGCGGTTGAAGGTGGTAAAGCCCTTGTGGGTGTTCAAGGTCAGCAGCTTCAACGGCCCGGCCGCTTGCACGGCTGGTTTGGTATTGGTTTTATTTTCCAAAATCAATAGTTTGAAAACAAAAATTCAAGTTGATTTCCGATCCTGATCCGGCAGCGCAGGCCGGCGCCCGCGCGGGCTGATGCGGGCGTATCGCAACCTCGCCGACTTTTCAGATGCAGGCGCAATAAATGATGCACAGGTCGCAGAAAGCCATTGCGCCCCATGATAAGGTGTTCACGTCTCCCGTCGCCGAATAATAAAGCCGGAGCTGTTTATGGATGCTGCGGTCGATCCCGCGCTCTTCGTCAATTACATCCCGCTCAACGCCCTGAGGCCTGAAAGCCAGCAAAACCTGGCGCGCAAGTCCACGCTAGTGGAAGCCGGAGCGGGTGATTATCTGTTCAGGATCGGCGATGTGGCCGAGGCGGCCATGTTTCTGGTTGCCGGGGAAGTGCAGCTGGAGGATGCGAGCGGCAAGAGCCTGGCGGTGATCCGCGCCGGCGAGCCCAGTTCGTTTCACCGCATTGCCCATCAGTCGCCGCGCAAGGTCGCGGCGCGCTGCCTACGCGAGACGCGCTATCTGGCGGTGGACGCCAGCCTGCTCGACGTCATGCTCACCTGGGACCAGAGCGGCCGCTTCGAGGTCGGCGAGCTCACCTCCAGCGGCGCCGCCAAGGACGGCGACTGGATGACCAAGCTGCTGCAGATGCGCGTGTTCCAGCTGATTCCCCCGTCCAATCTGCAGGCCATGTTCATGCGCATGCAGGAAGTGCGGGTCGATCCGGGCCAGGTCGTGGTGCGCCAGGGCGAGCCCGGCGATTTCTTCTACGTCATCATGGAAGGACGCTGCATGGTGACGCGCGAGGCGCCGAACCAGAAAGCGATGCGCCTGGCCGAGCTGGATTCCGGCTCCTGTTTCGGCGAGGAATCGCTGATCGCCGATGCCGAGCGCAACGCCACCGTCACCATGTTGACGCGCGGCCGGCTGATGCGTCTGTCGAAACAGGATTTCCGCCTGCTGCTGAACGATCCGATTGCGCGCCGGCTCGCCTATGACGAAGCGCAGAAGCTGGTGCAGGCCGGCAAGGCGAAATGGCTCGATGTGCGCCTGCCCAGCGAATACCAGCGCGCGCACCTGCCGGACAGCATCAATCTGCCGCTGTACATGCTGCGCATGAAATTATCGGCGCTGGATCCGCAGCAGACCTATATCGCCGTGTGCGATACCGGCCGCCGCAGCTCCGTGGCGGTATTCGTGCTCAGCGAAAAGGGTTTTGACGCCTACACCCTGGAAAACGGCCTGCCGGCCAGGAACTGAGCGTCCCAACCGAGCCGGCGGTTTCCTACATGGTGTGCGTCGGCCGGTCCGCGACCACGCCGGCCAGGTAGACGTCGATCTTCTTCTGCGTTTCACCGCCATCCTGGCTGCTGAACTGCACGCCGATGCCCTGCTGGCGCTTGCCCTGCGCGCCGCGCGGCGTCAGCCAGACCACCTTGCCGGCCACCGGCAGCCGTTCCGCGCCATCCATCAGGGTCAGCAACAGGAATACCTCATCCCCCAGGCGGTACTGCTTGTTGGTGGGGATGAACAGGCCGCCGTTCTTGATGAAGGGCATGTACGAGGCATACAAGGCGCTCTTGTCCTTGATGTTCAGCGTCAGCATGCCGGGAGCGCCGCCGGGGCGCGTCATCGTGCTCATTTCTGTCGTCGCTCTACCCTATCCATGGCTGGTGCCGCACCCGCTCTGCGGGCCATTCTGGCCCATTCTTGCCCAATATTGCTAAGTCCGCTGGCCTAACGCAACCAGCGCGCGCCAGCGGATCAGCACCGCCTCCAGCACCAGTTGCGCCTTGGCATTGAATTCGAGCCGCCGCAGGTTCTCCTGCACTTCCGCGACGTAGCGGTCGAGCGCATGACGCGGCAGTGTCCGGGCCAGCGCCTCAATGTCGCCGCCCGGTCCCGGCAGCAGCCCGGCGCGCAACAGGTCCAGCAGCCAGCCGTAGAGCCAGCGCAGGAAGGCCTGGGCCTGCGCCTCGCCCACCCCGGCCGCCGCCTTCAGCGGCTCGCTGCGCCCGGCCGCCAGATC
>Ga0302312_10000415_pt1 | contig 34035 bp, 26 predicted proteins | sample III_Palsa_N2_1_FD_200529 | JGI IMG/M metagenome (GOLD analysis project Ga0302312, IMG submission 200529) | Peat permafrost microbial communities from Stordalen Mire near Abisko, Sweden - III_Palsa_N2_1 | ecosystem: Environmental > Terrestrial > Soil > Palsa > Peat permafrost | place: Sweden... | reverse complement strand
GCGCCAGCACGTCGCGCGCTTCCTGTTCCCAGGCTGCTGCCATACGGTCAGGCAGGCGAAGAATCACCACATTGAGAAAACTTCCCACCAGCAAGCCGAGCACGCCGCCAAAGGCGATCCAGATAAGTAGCGGCATTTCGGGCATGACCTGGTCCTGACCAAAGAAACGCCGCATTGTCGCCTGTTACCGGCAACTTTGCGGCGTTTCAGAACAACAGATTTTAGAATGTGCCAGCGAGCTTGAAGATCGGCAGATACAAAGCAATCACGATGCCGCCGACCAGCGTGCCGAGTACCACCATGATGAGTGGCTCGAGCAGGGTGGAAAGTGTATCGACAGCATTCTCGACCTCTTCTTCATAGAACTCGGCAACCTTGAACAGCATATTGTCCAGCGCACCGGATTCTTCGCCAATCGCCACCATTTGAACCACCATGTTGGGAAACAGGCTGGTCTGCTTCATTGCCATTTGCAGCTGATGACCTACCGCAATGTCCTCACGCATCTGGCGCACCGCGTCACCGTAAACAATGCTACCGGTGGCACCGGCCACTGCATCAAGCGCCTCGACCAACGGCACGCCGGCACGGAAGGTGACACCAAGCGTGCGCGCAAAGCGTGCGATTGCGGAGTTGCGGACGATGTCTCCCATTACCGGTAACTTCAACGCAACCCTATCCATAAAGTGCGCGAACTTCGGCGAGCGCTTTTTGGCGATCACGAGCGCCGCGATGCTGCCACCGATAATGCCGATAACCACCCACCAATAGCTCTGCATGAATTTGGATGCGTCGACCAATATTTGGGTTGGCGCAGGTAGCTGCGCACCGGCGTCTTCAAAGGTCTTGGCGAACACAGGTACCACAAACAGCAACATGATCAGGATGACGACGAAAACCACTGCCAGCACCATCATGGGGTAGAACAGTGCCTTTTTGATCTTCTTCTTGAGCGCTTCCGTGCGCTCCTTGTAGGTCGCAACCGTATCGAGCACGGTATCCAGCACGCCGGAAGTTTCACCCGCGTGAACCAGATTGCAATAAAGTTCATCAAACTGCACTGGATATTGGGCCAACGCTTCGTGCAACGCCGCACCGCCCTCAATGCTTTGTTTCACATCCAGCAGAATATTCTTGAAACGGATGTTTTTCTGGCCATCGGCGATGATGTCGAACGACTGCACCATCGGCACACCAGAGGCCATCATGGTCGCAATCTGCCGGCTGAAGATAGCCACATCTCCAGGCTTGACCTTTTTGCCGGTGGATCCAAATAGTGGCTTCGCGCGTTCCCGCACGGTTTGCGGGTTCATGCCCTGGCGACGCAATTCCGCCTTGACCAGTGAAGCATTTTTCGCCGGCATGTCGCCTTTCATGCGCTTGCCGCGCTTGTCCAGCGCAACCCAATCGTAGGTTGTCAGCTTGCTGACTTCCGCGCGTTGAGCGCCGATTGCACGTGCCTTGTTTACTGCCGTATTAGCCGTGGCCATAACCGTTTCCCCTGTGGTCCAGCTCAGACCTGCCGGTGATGCAAATCGACAGGCTATCTTCTAAATCTATCTTACTTTGACAAACGCAAACCGTGCAGTGCGCGCAAGTTCAACAACGCGTACTACCGCTCCCCATGACCTAATCCTTGGTTACCCGGTCGATTTCAGCCAAGCTGGTAAAGCCGTTTTTCACCTTCAGCATGGCCGAGGCGCGCAAATCGTTGATGCCTGCTGCTTTGGCCACTTCGGCAATCTGCAACGCATTGCCGCCCTTGAGTACGATCTTCTGGATGTCCTCGAGCATCGGCATGACCTGGTAGATACCCACGCGACCCTTGTAGCCCTCATTGCAACCGTCGCATCCAACCGCCTGGTAAATAATCATGCCGGAATCAATATCAGCCTGGGTAAAGCCGGCCTTGAGCAGTACCTCGGGCGGCAGTTCCTGTGGCTTCTTGCAGTCGTGCAGACGCCGCGCCAATCGTTGCGCGATGATCAAGGTGACAGAGGATGTGATGTTGTAAGGCGCAATACCCATGTTCATCAAGCGCGAGATGGTTTGCGCAGCGTCGTTGGTGTGCAGGGTGGACAGCACCATGTGGCCGGTCTGTGCGGCCTTGATCGCGATCTCGGCGGTTTCCAGGTCGCGGATTTCGCCGACCATAATCACGTCCGGATCCTGGCGCAGGAACGAGCGCAGCGCGCTGGCGAAGGTCATGCCGCGCTTCACGTTCTGCTGAACCTGGTTGATCCCCTCAACACGAATTTCGACCGGGTCTTCAACTGTCGAAATATTGCGCTCGGCCGTGTTGAGCATGTTCAGTCCGGTATACAGCGATACCGTCTTGCCCGAGCCGGTCGGGCCGGTCACCAGCACCATACCGTAAGGCTTGTGGATGGCATCGATATAAAGCTGTTGCTGCTCCGGCTCGTAGCCGAGCTTCTCGATGCCGATCTTGGCCGACGAACCATCCAGGATACGCAGCACGATCTTTTCGCCGAACAGTGTCGGTAAGGTGCTGACACGAAAATCGATCGCGCGGGTCTTGGACAGGTTTAGCTTTATGCGGCCGTCCTGCGGCGTACGCTTTTCAGCGATATCCAGCTGTGCCATGACTTTCAGGCGTGACGAGATACGGTTGGCCATCTTCATCGGCGGGCTGGCAACAGCTTTCAGCATGCCGTCCATGCGCAAGCGCACCCGATATTGCGTTTCAAAAGGCTCGAAGTGGATATCCGAGGCACCGCGACGGATGGCGTCCACCAGAATCTTGTTGATGAACTTAACGACCGGTGCATCGTCATTGGCATTCGCATCGATGCCCGTTTGTTCGGCCTCGTCATCGCCACCCTCGAGATCCAGGCCTTCCAAATCACCACCGCCCAAATCGGGCATGGTGTCCCGCATATTGTTCAGCAGGCTTTCGATCACGCGCGTCAGCGAGCCACGCTCAACAAGGATTGGTTCCACCATGCAGTTGGAGTGAAACTTGATTTCATCCAGCGCATGCGACTGCATAGGATCGGCAATGCCGACAAACAGGCGTTTGCCACGGCGAAACAACGGTAGCGCCTGATGCTTGCTAATCAAAGCCTCGCTGATCAGATCGAGCGGCATATTGGCCTGATTGAGCGACGCCACATCCATCATCGGCATCCCGAATTCGGCCGAAGCAATCTGCGTCAGCTGAATGCTCTCGACGAGGTTGTGATCGAGCAACCAGGATGCAAGGGTAGCCTTGTTCTGGATGCTATCTGCCATTGCCTTGCGCACATCGGCTTCGGGCAACATGCCTTCGGAAACCAGTCGGCGGGCCATCCCCGACAGGCCCACTAGCGATGGCTGCAATTGTGATGACATGGTTTCTGGCCCCTTACCTGTATGTGATTGAATCTACCGCAGTTCGGCCGTCAGGTCATCCATTACCTACATGCGCAAATCACGCTTTAGATTTCGTTTTTATAGCAACCAGCGGGTTTGCCCCAGAGTTGGAACCTAAATAATGTGTCCTAAAAGTCTTTCAAAAACGCCATTTGCCAAACTTTGTGTAGATTTTTCAAAGCAAAGGATGGTGCCGGCATTAGCGACATGTTCAATCGTTTTTAGACCAAGCTAGCGCAGGCGCGCATCGCTCACGGTATGATTTGACTGATATCGCAAGGGGATTTGTCTGTTGAACCGTTTGAGCATCATTTTGCCCGCCAAGAACGAAGCATCCGCGTTGGCGGGACTTTTACCACGACTGCGGGCGGCCTACCCTGACGCAGAAATCATCGTGGTCGATGATGGCTCTACCGACGAGACGCCTATCATCTGCGAAAGCAACAGCGTTGGTTGCCTGTCGTCACCGTACTCCATGGGCAACGGAGCTGCGATCAAGCGCGGCGCGCGCGCGGCAACCGGCGACGTGCTGATATTCATGGATGGCGACGGCCAACACGATCCCGCCGATATCGCGCGACTGACCGCCGAGCTTGAGCGTGGCTACGACATGGTCGTCGGCGCTCGTGATTGGGGCAGTCAGGCCGGCGTTGGGCGTGGTTTGGCGAATACCCTTTATAACTGGCTCGCCACTCGCATGACCGGCCATCCGGTGCTCGACCTCACTTCCGGCTTTCGTGCGGTGCGCGCCAACCGGTTTCGGGAATTTTTGCATCTGCTGCCCAACGGGTTCAGTTACCCCACCACCAGCACCATGGCCTTCTTCCGGAGCGCCTACCCGGTGGCTTACGTGCCGATCAAGGCGGCTCAGCGTATCGGCAAAAGCCATATCAAGCCCATCCGGGATGGCCTTCGCTTTCTGCTGATCATATTCAAGATTGCCACGCTGTACTCACCATTGAAACTGTTTGTGCCCGCCAGCACACTGTTTTTCTTGCTTGGTTGCGCCAATTATGCCTGGACTTTCTTGCACGAAGGCCGCCTAACCAACGGCAGTACACTGATGTGGAGTGCTGCCGTGATCGTGTTTCTTATCGGGCTGGTGTCGGAGCAGATCACCGCGCTGACGTATCGCCGGGATGCGTGAAAATAGCGGCCAACGTCCACTAGCGTTGCTGGTGACGCGCAATTTTCCGCCGCTGTTGGGTGGCATGGAAAAAGTAAACCAGCACCTGCTTGCAGCATTGCAGCCGAACTGGAACACCGCCCTGTGTGGACCTGCGGGCTGCGCTGCTTACGCGTCAGCTCAAACAGAGGTAAAACAAAGCAGGACCAAGCCATTGCCGGCATTCCTGCTATCCACCCTATGTTATGCGCTTGGTGTGGCCACGCGACGCCGGCCCGAATGGATATTGGCTGGCAGTGGACTCACTGCGCCAATCGCGTGGATTGCGGGCCGATGCTGCGGGAGCAAGGTCGCGGTCTATCTGCATGGGCTCGACGTATTGGCTCCGAGTCACGTTTATCAATGGCTATGGCTGCCCTTCATTCGACGCTGCGATGTTGTGTTGGTGAATAGTGCCAACACGGCACGGCTTGCGCAGGGCCGTGGTGTGGGGCTTGGCAAGTTGCATGTACTACATCCAGGGACTGAGTTGCCGAAGATGGACGCCAAAGCTGCCCTTGAGCTTCGTGAGCGTTTCGACTTTGGGCAACGGCGGCTGTTGCTTTCAGTGGGCCGGCTGACCCAGCGCAAAGGCCTGGTCGAGTTCATCACCAAGGCGCTGCCGGCCATTCTCTCCCGCTACCCGGATGCTCTGCTGGTGATCATAGGCGATGAGGCCGTCGATGCGCTGCATGGCCGAGCAGGTTCGGAGCGTGAGCGCATTCTCGTTGCTGCACGCATGGCTGGCACCGAACAAAGCCTGCGCTTTCTTGGGCGTTGCGATGAGGCAACCCTTGGCGCCGCCTATCAGGCTGCTGATGTGCACATCTTTCCTGTAATTGAGTTGCCCGACGATGTGGAAGGTTTCGGCATGGTGGCGCTGGAATCGGCGGCGCATGGCTTACCTACCGTAGCCTTTGCTGTGGGCGGCGTACCGGATGCCGTGCAAGATGGGCATACCGGTACCTTGGTTGAACCGGGCAACTATGTCGCTCTGCACACTGCAGTGGTCCGCCAATTGGCGCAGGTGCGCGATGGTGCGAGCATTACTGCTTGTCGTGCGTTTGCCGCTGACAAGGCTTGGCCGCTCTTCGGTGAGCGCCTGTGTGGTCTACTGAGTGAGTCGCATCGCTGACATGCCATCGAACCATCAAGGAAAAGTTGGGCCTGATGCATCCAGCGCACTAGATACACGCCAGCCTCATGCCGTACTTGACCTTCCGTCGCGTCGCCTCAAGGGCCTGAAGATTGAACGTCTGCTCGATCTTACCGCCCGTCCGCAGCCCATGCGGATGTTGGAGGTGAGCACTGGTTCGGACGGCATTGCAAATTACTTCGGCACGCACCCACAGTTGCGCTGCGAGATGGATGCGGTGGATGTGTATGACAACCGATTGATCGCCGAAGGCTGTTGGTACCATCAAGTCACGGGCACGCAACAGCCGTTTGCCGACATTTTTTTCGGTGTGGTACTTACCAATCACATCAGCGAGCATGTCGGAGACGAGCAGGCACAACGTGCGCACCTCGCAGAGCTGCACCGCGTGCTTCGTCCCAATCGAATCGGTTATCTCGCCGTGCCCAACGGCTGGATGCTGGCCGAGCCGCACGAAGGGCTTGCCTTCCTCAGTTGGCTGCCAAGTCGCTTGCGCTCTCTGTATTTGCGTTGGAGCCGCGGCGTCGCCTTTCACGATTTCAAACCTTTGACCAAGTTGAAAATACAGAAACTGTTGCGCGAGTCAGGGTTTGACTATCGCAACCTGGGTGTTACCGCGCTTTGCTGCACGCTGGAGCTGGAGCGACCACGAGGATCACCTTTTCGCAGCATGTTCGATCATTTGCCTGATCCGTTGCTTAGCACGCTCGGTGCGTTGAACCTGACACTCATCTACAGATTCTGGTCCGAAGAGGCAAAGTCGTCGCATGTTGTGGCGTCTCCGTCATGACATGGGATGCCGCATTGCCGCAGAAGATTTTACGGCCGGCGGCTTCGCTGGAAGATATGCGGCTGGCCGTGATCACGGTAACGTTTCATCCAGATATCGAAAAATTGAAGCTTCAACTTGAGGCGCTTCCGCGGGAAGCGACATCAGTCATTGTCGACAATGCTTCGAACGAGGATGAGATAGCGGCGATCAAACGTCTTGCCATGGAGCGAGCCGGCACGCACCTGATTCAGAATGATCAGAATGTTGGTCTGGCGACTGCTGTAAACCGCGGGGCAACCTACGTAGCGGAACTCTCTCCGGCGCATGATTTTCTGCTATTGATGGATCAGGATAGCCAGCCACGACCATTTTCGATTGAGAATCTGATGGCGGCCTTCCTTCAGCTGGAAGATGACGGTCATCAGGTGGGTTGCGTGGGGCCGCGATTGGTAGACGAGACAACGGGGCTACAGCATGGGTTTCACTGCATTTACGGTTGGCGCTGGGTGCGGATATTTCCTCCCTTGGAGAGCATGAAGCCTGTTAGCTGCACCAATCTCAATGGCGGAGGCACCTTGGTTCGCACGCCGTTGTTTGGCAAGCTTGGCGGCCTGGATGAAACGCTGTTCATTGATCATGTAGACACTGAGTGGGCGTTTAGAGTATTAGCCGCTGGCTATGGATTGTTCGGCATTCCGCATGCAATTTTCGATCACGGAATGGGTGAGCGTGGGTTGCGCTTCTGGTGGTTTGGGTGGCGGGTATGGCCGCAGCGGTCCCCGCGGCGTCACTACTATCTTTTTCGAAATGCAGTTCGTTTGCTTCGTCGGCCTTATGTGCCGGGGGTTTGGAAATTCTGGGCAGTGATAAAGTTGTTTCTAACGATGATGGTACATGCAATTTTCGACCCTCGGCGGGGAGGGCAAATAAGTAATATGGTGAGCGGGATTCGTGATGCATTTCGTCGATCTTTTGACAAGTAGAGGCCCGGATTATTTTTGGGCGATTAAGCACTCTGTCTTGAGAAATTTATTGATGTTAGGCCGGAATGGTTTCCGCATTAATGATGAGTGCCATATGATGGATTTGAAAAATGACAATACAAGATAAAAGTGGTGTCGAATATTGGAGCAATGGGGAGCTTGAGTCGGTTAAAAACTGTCCTGCTTGCGGTGAACCTGCCGCAGCCTTCCGTTATGAGGGCTTGCTGGATCACCTGGAAGGCGTGCCAGGGAAGTGGAATTTCCGTGCCTGTCCAAACTGCGAAAGCTTGTTTCTGGATCCACGACCGATACCTATTGCGATTGGTAAGGCGTATGCAACGACTTCGTATTTTACCCATCAGAGTGGAAATGCTTCGCATGCTGCGGATAACGGCAGCTCACTTGCTTGGCGTTTGGCCAATGGCTATCTAAATGCCAAATTTGGGTGCCGGCGGAAGCCGGCTAATTCGATTGGGCAATGGTTGATTCCCTGCTTGATACCAATTCGCCAGCAATTTGACTATTTTTACAGACATCTCCCACGGCATTCGGGGCGCTTGCTTGATGTGGGATGTGGCAATGGGGCATTTTTGCTCCGTGCCAAGGAGGCGGGCTGGGATGTGGCGGGGATTGAGCCGGATCCAGCGGCCGCCAAACAGGCCAGTGCCTCGCAGTTGCTTATCCATAGTGGCGATATTCACACATATGATTCGGCAGGTAAATTCGACATCATCACTATGTCGCATGTGTTTGAACATTTGCATGATCCATCTGCTGTCTTGTCGCGTTGTTTTGAATTACTAAATCCCTCTGGGGTTCTATGGATGGCCATGCCTAATGTAGATGGTCTCGGACAAAAAATTTATCGAAATGCTTGGTTCGCTCTTGATCCACCGCGCCATTTATTGCTTCCAAGTCAGCACGAATTGAAGCGACTTTGTCATCAATCGGGATTTTCTGAAATTCGCTTGATCAAGCGAGGGAGAAGTGGTTCGGCTGGCATGCGCTTGTCGGCAATGCGAGCATCCCAGCTTGGAAGGCCATCTAGGATGAGTTGGCTATGGCACACATTGGTCAATGTGATTTCGGTATTTAGTACGAGCTGGTCTGATGAAATTGTCATCATTGCGAAGAAATAAAAATGATTAATACTGTCGGAGAACATCCAACTTATGGAAGTGAGATGCAATGATCAACAATACTGGTGCGATACCGAGCTAGAGCTTCCAACAGTTTGCGTTGCTTGTGGAGGTGTGGTGTTGGAGTTGGTCTACACGGGATTGGAAGATTACGAAGAAGGCGTTCCAGGAACATGGAGCATGCTGCGTTGTAAAGCCTGTCATTCCTTGTCGCTGAGCCCTCGTCCCACTCGCGCAGCCGTTTTCAAGGCCTATCGTAGTTACTACACGCATCTATCGCCGGTCGAGGAGAACCGGACATATGAGGGGACCTCGCTAGCCTGGCGATTAGCTGGTGGCTATCTCCGGCGTCGCTTCGGGATCAAGTCGGGTATGTCTTTGTCCGTAGGTGATCTGATCGTTCGACTTCTGTTGCCGTTGAGGCTACAGATGGACTATCTGTACAGGCATTTGCCGCTGAGGCCGGGTCGGCTGCTGGATATAGGGTGTGGCAATGGCGCATTCCTGCTTCGCGCGCAGGCTGCTGGCTGGGATGTGGAGGGTGTCGAGCCGGATGCTGTTGCCGGGGGGCAGGCTCGAGCTCACGGACTTGCTGTATTCGAGGGGGACATTGCCGATTTTGTACCAGCGGATCGATACGACGTGATTACGTTGGCGCATGTGATAGAGCATTTGCATGATCCATCAGCCATGCTTCGCGTCTGTGCTGACTTATTACGGCCGGGTGGCATGCTCTGGATCGCGACGCCGAATATCGAGAGTACCGGGTATCGACTTTTTGCGGCTGCATGGCAGCCACTTGAGATCCCACGCCACCTTGTAATGCCTTCGCCGATGGCTTTGGCTAACATGCTGCGCGATGCGGGTTTTGTTGATATCGATTTCGTGCGTCGTGGCCGTGGTTCACGAAAACGGTTTGATGCATCGAACCAGCGTGCTTTGGCTCTCGGGTTGCCCATGCGATCGACGCTATTCTGGTCGACTCTTGTAGATATGCACGCATCGTGCAGTGCCTTTGGAGCGGAGGAGATAGTGGTCATGGCTCGTCGCCCAGGCATCGCGGCATGAGCCATCCAGTCATTGCTCTTGTCATCAATTTCCGTGATGCGCGCCGTACCCTGCATTGCGTGCGATCCCTTCTCGATAACGATGTCTGTCACGTAATTGTTTGGGACAACTCGGCGGATGGCGGGGCCTCAGTGGAGGAACTCGGTGTTTTTCTCGCTGGAGATGAAAGGGTTAGCATCGAGGTGAGTCCATGCAATCTGGGTTTTGCTGCCGGGGTAAATCGTGGGATCCAAGCGTGTCGTCGGCGCATGGAGCAGGCTTGGGTTTTGCTGATCAACAATGATGCGATAGCGCCACTGGGGCTTGCCGGCAAGCTTGCAAATGCGCTCGTTGCAGACAATCGCACGCTGCTTGCGTTTCCTGCTTTGATGCATTCAGGCCATAGACTTGAGGAAGTCTACTATCTCCGCTGGCTTGCCATGCTCTCGGAAAGGCGCTTTCCGGGCGCTGTCCGGGTTCCTCGCGGTTGTTGTTTGATGCTGGCTACAGACCGTTGGTTAGGACCGTTGTTTGATGAGGATTTCTTCATGTATGGAGAGGAAATCGAGCTTGGCTGGCGGTTGCGCGCAAGGCAGGGCGCCATGGCTTATATCAATGGTGTACTCGTTGAACATGAGGGTTCTGCCAGCAGCAGGCCGGGTTCACCGTTCTATGAAGCACGCGTGGTGGCGGCGCATCTGATCCTTGCGCGCAAACTGGCTCACAACCGTTTCGATGCGTGCTTGCTGTACGCAATCCGTGTGCCGGTGCTGCTGACGCGAGCATTGCTCCGTTCGCTGCGATTTCATTCGGTGGCGCCTTGGTTGGCGTTGTGGCAAGGACTCCGCATTGCGTTGGGCAAAGACCCATTGCGTCAACGATCCACCCACTGACGAGTGCGTTGCCATACCAGCCACCATCCAATCACCGTCATGCTGCTCTCGCTGATGAGCAAAGCGAGTGACAGCCCGCGTATTCCCAACATGGGGCCTAGCAACAGCATGGCAGCCACCAATACAGCGATACCGCTCAACTCGAAACCCAAGCGTTCCAGCGGTCGACCAAGCGCCACGAGTACGGTGCCACCCGCGAGGCGTAGGGAAAGTGGCACGGCTATTACGGCTAGCCAAGGCATCAACGGTGCCATTGCGGCAAAACGTGACCCGAAAAGCAATGGCAAAAGTGGGCCGCATAGGCTCAGTAGCAGCCAGCAAAGTAGACCCCAACCGAACGCCAACAAGGCGATTACCCGGATGAGTCGGTGACCTTGATCGGTAGGTTCGTGGGCGTGGCGGAATAGCCTTGGTTGCGCAGCTAACAGCATGGCGATCACTGGCATCACCAATGCGCCCATTACCCGGGCCGTGGCAGCATAGATACCGGCGTCATGTTCACCTACCAACCGTACCGCAAGCACCTTGTCCAGCTCCGAGGGGTTTACAGCTACCAGATGCATGGCCGCATACGATGTGCCCTGGCCAAGCTCTTGCTTGTCTGGCCATCGAGGCCGCCAGTGCAAGATGACCATGCGTTTCGTGATCACGAAACCGATACCCAGGCCGATCAGTGCGGCAAACATCTGAAGCAGCGCATAGGTTGGCAGTCGCGCCGACTCAGCAATTGCAAAGCATGGCAAGACTGCAAACACACGTAGACTCAACGGCAGCCATTGCACGAACTGGCTCATTGGTACACGTTGATGGGCCTGCAGTGCAAAACTCAACAACATGGTGAATGGCGTTGCCAGCAGTTCGGTAATACCAAGGCAACACAATACCGGCCATGACAGCGGGCTTGCGCCACCGATGAGGTATGCGGTCGGCAAATATGCAGTTAGCAGAAGCAATCCAAGCAGTACGGTAAGCGGCCATGCGTAGCGCCACACTTCATCCACAGCAATGGAGCTGCGCGGTGCACGCGCCATCATCACGTAACCGGAACCCAGGTTGGGCAGAATGCCCAGCACCACGGCTAACGAAGAGGCGGATGCAAAGCCGCCATACATTTGCGGTCCCAGTAGCCGAGTGAGCAGTACCAGTACTACCGCCTGAGTCGATACCCGCAAACCTAGAAGGACACTCGTCTGCAGGCTGCTGCGCGCAAGTTTGCCTTTCACTTGAAACTCGATGATCCGCTTTTCGCGGCAGGCCCGGAGATGCGAGCGTGAAGTTCGCTCAGACTACTATCCAATCGGCCGCCGAAGTTCAATGAATCCAGTTGTTCCAGTGCCAGATTGGCCTCAGCCTTGCGTCCCTGCGCTGCTAGCATACGGATCAGCGAGATTCGATACGCTGGTTCGTTCGGACTGGCTTGGACGGCGGCCTGAGTCATTCGCCGCCCCAGTTCATGGTCCTCAAGTACATTCCACGCATAGTCGCCATACATTGCTAGCAGCCGCGCGCTGGGCGCGGGATGTGACAGCGCAGCGAGATAGGCATCCATCATGCGCTGCTTGGGTAAATCACATTCGCCATCGTGAATGCACTGAGTGAGCGCGGCCAGTGAACTCTCATCTTGCACGCCGGATTTATGAGCTTTGAGTTTGGCAATCAGGCTGTCCCACCAGGCATCCTTTAGCGGCAGATGCATGCGTGCATTCATGAAAATCAATGCTTGCTCCGGCAGGATCGATGAGTTGGGCAGCGTGGCGGAACGTTCCAGCGGCGCATAGGCTAGTTGGGTGAACGGTGATGCCGGGTCGTAGTGCGAGTAGATGATGTACGTGCGTCCCAGCTCGTACTGAGCACGTGGTGATTGTGGTGCACGTATTGCCAGGTCTTCCGACAGCCGCAACGGATTGCCCCAAGCGTAGGCAGTGAGGGCGGTCAGCACCGCCCAGCACAATATTAATCCTGCGAGTAACGTGTAGCGTGGCAGGGCAAAGGCGGATGTTCGTGGAACGGCGAGTAACGGCACGATGGCCAGCAGCAAGCCGAAGCTGGCGAAGTAGTTGCGGTGTTCGTAGATCAATTCCAGCGGCAGGATGGTTCCGGTCAGTAGTTGGCAACCGAGAAACAAGGCTACTCCGAGCGCGGCCAGTGGCCGGCGCGAACGCAGCCACAGCATCAATCCCACAAGAGCAGCCAGCGTTATGCTGCTGGCCAGTGTTGTCCAAGGCGTCAGCAATCCGGTCGAAATATGAAAATCGTCGTGATAGAACGACAGCGCACCTGGTGTTGGTAGCAGCGTCCAGCGGATGTAATCAGTCACGATACGCGTCTCGCTGAGCAGGCGCGTGCCCAGCGTGAAGTCGCGTGCGGCCCAAGTTCCCGGGTTCAGAGTGCCGGGCAGCAGCCACGCCACGCCAAGAACCGCTGGTAATAGCACCACTAGTACGAAGAGGCCAATGATGGGACGGTCCCGCACGCCGGCGGGTGTCTTGAAATCAAACAGCATCCATTCGATTAGCAGCGCATACAGCGGCAGCATCACGGCGGTTTCCTTGGCCAGCAAACCAACGGCAGCAGGGACGGTAATGCTGATCACGCATAGGATGAACCCGCGGACGCTGGCAGAAAGCCGCAATTCGGTCCGCTCCCCATTGCAGTGTTGTGCGGAGATTGCGGCGGATTTGAACATGCGGCGACGACCTGCGATATAGCCGATCAGCCCTGCCAGCACGAATAGGTTGGCCATGCTCTCCATGCGCTGCACGACATACAGCACAGCTGTCAGGTTGATCGGCAGCAGCATCCAACCCGCGGCAACCAGTGCAGCCACAATGCCGATATGACGTGGTTCGCCCGAATCGCGCAGGTTTCCTGCGTCCGCAACCGCTGCCATTTGCGTCGGTGTTGATCGCAGCAGTATTCGCGTCAGCAGAAATACCAATAGTCCGTTTATCAGATGAAAGACCAGGTTGGTCAGCTTCATCCAGTAGGGATTGAGCCCAGTCGCGAGATAGTTGGCAGCAAAGCTCAGCGATGCCAGCGGTCGCTTGAATTCGCTCGACGGTGATGACAATGCGGCCCCCGCCAGCGATGCCAGGCTGGCGTTGTTCGGTTGCACGCCGTGGTTATCGACAATATTGGGGTAATCATCGAACAAGAAGCTGCCGTAAAGGCCCGGCCAGTAGATCGCGGCTGTTATAACGAACGCGGTTGCGAGCAGCCAGCGATACAGTGTGGGGGGGCTGCGCAAAGTTTGATGCATTAGTGTTTTGATTCCGGAGTCACTACGGATGGCGAAGTATTGGTGCTGCGAGCCTCGACGTCGAGCAGCAGCTGCTGATGTAGATGAAAAATTTCATTCGGCCAATAGTTTTCCTGCGCCAGCACCCAGGCGTGTAGCATCGGCATGCCAATGCTTGGCGTTTCGGCGCGACCTTGTTCCTGCTGGTAGTGATCAAGCAGTTGCAGGCCTTGGTTGGGATAGCCTGCGGCACCCAGCGTAGCGGCGGCTTGCAGTGCCAAGCCAGGGCGCACTTGCAGATCCAGCCCTCTGATGAAGTCGTCCAGCGCCGCGTTGGGTTGATGCTGCGCCAGCGCGATGCGGGCCAGTAGATAGGTCAGATCCTGGCTTGGGCCAGCGGTGGCGAGCTTCGGGTTATGCAAGCCTGCTTCGATCAATCCGCGCAGATTTTCCGGCGTCAGGCCGGGGCATCCGCCGGCCATGACGGTTGGCAGCATGCGGTCGAACCAGTGCACGAACAGCGATCCGGCATTCGCCGTGCTGGCCATGGCGATATAGGCGGCTTTCAGGTCGGCACCATCGATGCCGCCGGTCATGCAGCGGGCGCCGATCAGGTTGAACACGAGCTGCGACTGGTTGGGCTGCGTGGCCAGGGTAACGCGCAGGCGCCGGATCGCATCTTGCGGAAGCCCCTGCGCCATCTCGATCTGGGCGGCGTTGGCCTGCGCTCTGGCCGAGTCGGGATTGATCCGTGCCCAGATCAGCGCCTGTGTCTGCACGTCGCCCCATAGTTCGGCGCGCGCGTGTGTCATCAGCGCCAAGCTTAACGGCAGAACGACGAGCAGAAGACGTTTGGGTATCTTCAGCGTGCGCATGTCGGCAAGCCACAGCCCGAGCGGCCAGAACATCAGCAGGGCCGGAATATAGTTGCGATGCTCGAAATACATCTCTAGCGGAATCGAGCTTGACTCAATCAGCTGACCCGCAAAGTAGAACAGGATGGCGAGACTCAGTGCGGGATGGCGCCGCCGCAGCAGCCAACCGGTTACGATCAGACCCAGAACGGCAAGCAGAGATGGTAGCGTGGTGACGGGATGCAGCGGCGACGTGGAAGCTACGTACTGGTCGTTGAACAGGCCGCTGGAAAACGGCCGCGGCAGCCACAGCAGCCTGAGATAATCCATCAATACCCGCGGTTCGGTGAGCAGGCGTTCGCCGATGGTCCAGGTTCGCGAGGCCGGGCAGCCGCTAAAGATTCCATGCGCACCAACCCAGATGAGCCAAGCCATGATTAACGCTGTCGGCAGCCATGCCAGCAGCAGCATCATGGTGTTATGGGCACGGCGGGCCGCGATGCTCGTGATAGGTTGGTGTGGTGCCAACACAATGATTTCGATCAGCAGCGCGAAGAGCGGCAGCAGCGCGCCGTTGGCCTTGGCCAGCACCGCCAACGCGGTGAATCCGCCGATACCGGCAATGCTCCAGAGCAGGCCGTCGCGCATGCATCCCTCTGCCAAGGCATTGCGCCCATGCAGCCAAACCAGTAGGCCCGCCAGTACGCAGGTAGCCGGCAGCATCGCCTCTCGCTGCACGATGTAGAGCGTGGTGGAAACCAGCAGTGGATGCAGCAGCCACGCGGCGGTACCGAGCACGGCGGCAAGCCGGCATCGTTGCACGCAGACGCCCAGTACGTCGCCCACCCGCACGAGCAGGAGATAAAGCAGGACACCGTTGCACAAATGCAGGATCAGGTTGGTACGCTTGAACGGCAGCGGGTCGGCCGGCCAGTTCCGTGCGTCCAGCAGAAAGCTCAACAAGGTCAGCGGCCTGCCGGTGGGGTCGGCGGTACCGGCGGTGATATAGCGCCAAAAGATCGCCCAAGTGTATATCGGCCCGTCGGCACCCAAAGCGGGCAGGTTCGCAAAATCGTCAAACAGGAAGCCGCCATGCAGGCCGGGCGCGTAAGCGCACCACGCCATCAACAGCGTGACTGCTAGAAGCAGATACTGCAGTGCCCTGCTAACCGTCACTTGCGAACATTCCAGGAGATGATGCACATATCAAAAAGAAGGGCCGCGCAAGGCGGCCCTTCGAGTCAGACAGTGGTACGGTAATTCTTAGTTGCGGCAGGAAGCAGGCAGATACTGTCCAGGTACGTTTGTGCCCGTAGTCGATCCGCATGTCCAAGACACGCTGCCGGCGTGAGTCGTGGGCGAGAACACCAAGATGTCGGCGGCGATTTTGGTGTTGACTTTGGCCCCTGAGAAAGTCGCCTGGATTTTTCCTACTGCGGGAGATCCAACGTCCACCTTGTTGACATAACTGCCGCTGATAGAGGTATCTGTTGCAAGCCCAGCCGAGCCGTTGTTTTTGGGAAGAGTTCCGTTATTGCTGTAAAACTCAGCCACGCCGGTCTTGGCGGCGTCCGCCAGCGACGAACCTTCAGTTACCTGCGTGCGGATCAGATAGTTCTGGTAAGCCGGGATGGCAATGGCGGCGAGGATCGCGATGATCGCAACAACGATCATCAGCTCGATCAGGGTAAAGCCTTTCTGCATGGTCTTCATGGTGTTCCTCTATTTAGGTTAGCTAACCGATTGTGATGCCCCCGAGCCCAGCCACCCAATCCCCTGACGAGACCGGACCCCTTTTATCCTTGGCCAGGACCGACCAGGAAGCTCGCTAGTGGCTAAAGCAGAGAACGTGCCATCGATGTAGCGAAGCGGCTTTCACTTGGATTGATGCTCGCCGCCATGCTGCCGGTCACGAAAGGACTCACGGCCGGCAAGATCGCTGCTCGCATGGGCGACCCATGCCGACGATGCAGCGTTGTGACGATGTGCCATTCACGGCAATTTGTGACCTTTTTGGTCGGTTTGTTGCGGCTGCGGGTCTTGCGAAAGTGCGTGAAGGAACATCATCCCGTTTTTCACTGCGCCATGGTCAGTTTCGGCACGACGTCGGCAGATAAATCGGCGCGACGCTGGAGCGTTCGCAGCTCCATGCAATGGAGCCGCTGCGGGTGATCGCGGAAAGTACGAAGGTTCCGGTATTGGCGATTTTTGGATTTGCGCCCGCTCCGAATGCCGCGGTAATTTGGCCGCCTTTGACTGTCACCGACTTGACATAGCTGCCGCTTATCGACGCTGGGCTGGCAGGAAGCCCTGCGGAGAGGTTATTCGGCGGATAGCTGCCTGTATTGACATAATATTCCCACACGCCGGTCTTTGCCTCCGTGGTTAAAATCGCTCCTTCGGAAACTTGAGCACGGATCAGGTAGTTCTGGTAGGCCGGTATGGCGATAGCCGCCAGGAGCGCGATGATCGCTACGACGATCATCAATTCGATCAAGGTGAAGCCTGCGAACGAGCGCTGGCGTTGCATGTGTTATCCCCGATGGCCCTTGCTCCGAGGTCTGCACGTTATGTACCAAGGTATCCACGATGCCGGCAATGCCGATGAACGCTCGTGTGAATGCGATTGCCGTCACTGAAGTCGTCTATGCTCAGGACGGCCGCGCACATGACCTTCACAAAAGCGCAACGGCCGCGCTTGCACGAGAGGCGGCGTAGGTGGCCAGTACAATTTCCAGGCCGCGGAATGGCACGGAGTAGCGTGGCTCCGCCTGCAGGATGCTGTAGATCAACGTCACAAACAGCAGCATCAGCGCGGCTGCTGCCGGCCCCGGGGACGTCTGCGCCTTGGGCAGCAATGCCAACACGGCCCCGGCGATGGCAAGCACGAACAGCCACGGGTTGAGCGCACGACATAGTGCAGCTATCGCGCGAAAAACCGGCTCGGTCTTGAACGGCGAGTTTCGGGTTGGATATACATAAATGTCACCCTGACCAATGCGTATATCCCAATCCCATAGCAACGCCGGTTTGCTTAGATACCACCATACATACTCTCCCGGGCGGCTTGTCATACGGTGTTCGATGAGCGCCAATCCAGCCGAGGGGGAGGACTGGAGGGTCGCAATCTCACGGTCAATCGCTGCCGAGATGACTACGCCGTCCGGCTCATGTCTCATGGCAGCTTGGTAGGCAGGGTGATAGCTGGGCCATGATCCCTGCACCAGGTTGACCAGTGCGCGACCGGAAGATGATGACTGGCCCGCGCCGGCTGGAAGAAGGCCGTTGCGAAGCATCCAAGGGCCAATGACCGCGATTGCCGCGATCGCCAGGGCGGCGCACAGCTTGCGGCTGGCTTTCTTCCGAGCGAGCAGGTAAGCCGCCAGCATCGGCGAAAAAGGGATCAGGATCGCATTGGTCAACGCTGCCAGCGAAAAGCCGATGCCGCTTATGGCGGCCCATCTCGTGCTGCCTCTCTCCAGCGAGATACGCAGAAGAAAAAGGCCGAGCGCAGCCAGAAACCCGAATAATGTTTCGGAAAGCAGATAACTGCTCATGGCAACACTGTGCGGCCATATCGACATCAGCAGCCCGGCCAGAGCAAGCCAGATCCCGGGCATCCAGTGCCGGGCCAATGCGACCATCAGGACGACAGTCAGCGAACTCAGCAACGCCTGCGATAGCAAAACTGCCGCATACCAGGAGTTCCACTTACCATAAATTTTCATCCACGCCGCAAGTAAGACGGGATAGCCGGGATCGCGAAAACTGTCGGAGCTCGGCGGTTCTTCGCTGGGAGGAGCCTTGGAGAACGTGGCGTACCTAGAGAGATTCAAGGCGTAGTCGTAATACTCGACGGCATCGGCGCGCGCATTTATCACATTGGCCGGCTGAAACACCTGCGCATGAACAACGTAATGGTAGCGAATACCAAATGCGAAACCCCATAGCAAAAATAGTAGAAGCGGCCACTGCCAGCGTTTGCGGCGCACCGAATCAGTCATAAGCGTGTACGGGATGGTCGGAAAATGGCATCTAGTATGTACGAGCATCAGGTGCGCCTTTAACTTGGGACGACCAGGATTGGTCGCGAGCGCGAGGAAGCGCAGTTGTTCTGTTGGCGGTTCGAGGTCAACCGGTTCGTGTGGCGTTTTGCTGTTCTGTGCAACGCCTGATCCGCATTGTTGCGCCTTGGCTGGAGATCACGCATCTGAGTCCCGTTACGACGGTGGCAAGGATACAGGCGTATGGATAGGGGAGAGACAATTCACCATAGAGGATCAGCTGGCTACCCTGATGATTCCAAACGTTCGGCTGTAACGGCGCATCGCCCAACTTGTTGCCGGTGCTGATGATTTTGAGTCGTATCTGGATGGGATTTTTTTAGGTCTTTTGCCAACAGCTTGCCACCAGCCGAGTTCGCGCCTACCGTCGCTATTTTGACCAAGCCGAGGATCACCGATGAAAACCTTGATTGCTGCGCTGTTGACGGCTTCGTTCGCCACCACGGCGATGGCTGCCGATGCGGTCAACACGAACTTTGTCAAGGCAACAGGACCGCATCCGTTCAACGTCCGCGACCTGGTGATGATGGACCGGGTCAGCGATCCACAGCTTTCGCCGGATGGTCGCTACGCGGCGTTTGGCGTGCGCAGTACGGACTACGCGGCGAACAAGGGCGTCAACGCCATCTACGTGCTGGATCTCGCCGATCAATCGAAGGCAGGTGGCAAGCCGGTGAAGGTGCTGGACAAAGCAAGTTCAGCGCGCTGGTCACCAGACGGGCGCAGCCTGTATTACGTGGCGCCGGCTGATGGCGTTGCCCAGCTGTGGCGGGTGGATCTGGGCGGCAAGGGCGCATTCGATTTGACGAACCATGCCAGCGGGGTGCAGGTCAGCCACACGCCACTGGATATCAACGACTACAAGCTATCGCTGGATGGCAAGCGTGTGCTGCTGTCGTATGAGGTGGTTACCGATTGCTCTACCTTGGCCTGTACGAAGGAGCGCGTTGATATGCGCGACACGGACAAGGCCAGCGGCGCGCTCTACACCAAACTGTTTGTGCGGCACTGGGATACCTGGGCCAACGGCCGTCGCAATCAGTTGTTTGTTGCCAGCTTTGATGGCAGCGGGCAATTGCCTGCCGAGCCAACGTTGCTGAGCCGCGGCATCGATGGGGATATTCCGAGCAAGCCGTTCGGCGATGAGAGCGAGTTCGCTTTTTCTCCGGACGGCAAGAGCGTTTATTTCGATGTGCGCATTGCTGGCAAAGGCGAGCCGTGGTCGACCAATTTCGACGTGTATCGCGTGCCGGTGGATGGTTCGTCCGCGCCGAAAAATCTTACCGCGGACAACAAAGCCTGGGATGCGTATCCGGTGCCTTCGCCAGACGGCAAGACGCTGTACTACCTGGCGATGAAGACGCCCGGCTTCGAGGCCGATCGCTTTGCCATAGTGGCGCTGGATCTGGCGACGGGAACGAAGCATGAGGTTGATCCCCGCTGGGACCGCTCGCCGGGGAGCATGACGATTTCCGCTGACGGCAAAACGCTCTATGTCACCGCCGATGACGAAGGGCAGCATCCGCTGTTCGCGATCCATACCTCGAATGGCGAAGTCACGCGACTATCGGGTGAGGGGGCGGTGGAAGGTTATTCGATAGTCGCTGACAAACTACTGATGGCGAGCGATGACCTCAAGCATCCGGCCGACTTGTATCTTGCATCGGCGACCGGCTCGTATACAGAGCAGGTCACGCATTTCAATGCGGAGGATCTGAAAAACGCCAAGGTCGGTGATTTCGAGTTCTTCAAGTTTCCGGGCTGGAATAACGAAACGGTGCAGGGTTACGTGGTCAAGCCGGTCAACTATAAGCCCGGCAAGACCTATCCCGTGGCCTTCATCATTCATGGTGGCCCGCAGGGGGCGATGAACAACGAGTGGAGCTACCGCTGGAACCCGCAAACCTATGCCGGCCAGGGATTCGCGGTGGTGACGATCAATTTCCATGGTTCCACCGGTTACGGGCAGGCCTTCACCGATGCGATCTCGGGCGACTGGGGTGGCAAGCCGCTGGAGGATTTGAAACTTGGCTGGAAGGCGGCATTGGGTAAATACAGTTTCCTCGATGGTGATCGTGCATGCGCCCTCGGCGCGAGCTACGGCGGCTACATGACTTACTGGATTGCCGGTGTGTGGAACCAGCCGTGGAAATGTCTGGTCGACCATGACGGCGTGTTTGATGCGCGCGCGATGTACTACGAAACCGAGGAGCTTTGGTTCGAGGAGAAGGAAAATAGCGGCACGCCGTTCGACCATCCGCAGAACTACGAGAAATTCAACCCGGTTAACCACGTCAAGGATTGGCGCGTGCCGATGCTGGTGGTGCACAGTGGTGACGATTTTCGCATCCCGATCACCCAGGGCCTAGGCGCGTTCACTGCTATGCAGCGCCGCGGCATCCCCAGCGAATTCCTAACCTTCCCGGACGAGAACCACTGGGTGCTGAAGCCGCACAACAGCGTGCAGTGGCACGATGCGGTCAATGCATGGCTAAGGCAGTGGACAGATCGCGTCAGTACCGACAGACCTTGACCTGGTGGCCCATGGCTGTTGCCGCCGTGTTGGTTGAATTCTTGAGCGTGCTCTATTTGCCGATGGCTTTGGTAGTACGCGATCAGCGTGACGGCTGGCCAATCTTTATCGGTGCGTGGCTCCGGCCTTTTTTTATGGCCTGCTCCAGCGTTTGGCGGCTTTCTTCGCGTGTGGCCGAAGGCAATAAGTCCAATGCGTCCTGGCCGCTGCTTCTTGCTTCCTCGACGTTACCCAGCAGCCCCAAAGTAATTGCCAAGTCATATTTGGTTTTTGCGTCCAGGGGATCCATCTTTGAAGCTGCGCGCAGCAGTCCCTCAGCTTCAGTTAGCTTGTTTTCCATCAGGGATACGTGGCCGCGCGCGGCAAGGTAAGACTCGAATGCACTCTTGTCGCTTGCGAGTGCTGGGATAGTCTGCAGTAGATCAAGAGCCTTGATCGCCGTATTGATATCACCCGAAGATATGGCGGCAGAGGATTCGTTAAGCAGGCAGTTGAGGCATTGAGTTTTTTCCTTCAAGAGCCGGTCCCCGATGGTCCGTGCCTTGTCTATCTCTCCAGCATTCAAATACGAGCTCATGAGAAGGTCTGTGGCGTAAGACGACTTTGGATAGCTGCGACTGACCCACTCCCATAACTTTACATTGTCGGACCATAAAGGGATGGTCGATCTTATGTTGATTATTCCGATAACCAGCCACACGCAGAGCAAAACCATGGTGGCCATGGTGACGGTTTGACTCTTTCGGAATACCTGGGCCAAATCAACCAACGCCAACAGCGGACACATCATGGCCAGCGCGGTCAGCACGTAGCGTTCATGATAGAGGCTGGGATCGAATTCGATAGGAACGATGCCCAGCACAGGTAGCAACGAAACCGTTGCTACAACAATCATTTGCCCTACCGCGGATGGTCGGCGGATGCCTGCATAAAAACCGGCTGCTGCTATCAACACCGTCATCGCTACATCGGCGGCAGCCGTCCATGACACGACTTCGAACTGCGCTTGATCGTAAGGGTGGATCGGACCTTGACCTGACATCGGCCAGATCAGCAGTTTCCAATATTGCATGTAGCGGCGCGAGACTTGCTGCACATGACCAAGCAACGAGCTGGAACTGAAGGCGTGGTTGCCTATGAGATTGTCAAGCGCCCAATGGCGAAATACGAGGTAGGCAATTCCTGCCGATAAACAGGCCAAGAAGGTAAGCCAGTTGCGCTTGAATAAATCAATTAACCTGGGGTGTCTCTTGTCTGGCGACTGGCGCGCCATGACAAGCCAATCAAAGCTCACCAGCAATAGTGGAAAGACCGCGGCGGCTTCCTTTGCACACGCAGCGAGAAAAAAACTGCATCCAACCAATATGGCGCGTAGTACTCGTCCATGGATATAAAAGTTGGCAAGCAGGCCGAGCAGGGTGAAAAGCACAACCACCAGTTCGAATTGGCAGTTGATCCATACAATGGCTTCTATCAAAACTGGATGCAGGCCATACAGGAGCATGGCGATCCCGATCGCCCAGCGGCGATCTCTTGAAGCAAGCCCTGGATCAAGCGTCCTCAAGCGCTGGGCAAGCAAGCCTACCAACAAGGTATTGACGAGATGCAAGCCCAGCGACACTGCATGCATTGGCCCAGGCATGCTGCCAAACGCTCTAACCTCTATGGTGAAAAGGCCGACCACAAGAGGGCGAAAGTAGTAATTCCAGCCATTGAAATTCTTGAAGATATATTGCTGCCACAGATCACCCTGGCGTAGCCATGGCATATCCACAAAATCGGTGAAATCGAACCATACAAAGTCGGCATGCAGTACCGGCCAATAGACGGCTCCCGTGAGGAGCAGAACAAGTGCCACTACGCCAACGATGGACTTTGGGTACGTGCCATTTGCGGAATTCAAGGATATTTCCGTGCCTTTCATAGCGTGATCGTTTGGGATCCGATTGTTATGGATTTCTCTGATGGTAGATAGCGAGGCTTGATACGACGCTGGCTTCCACGGCGTGGGAGCATCGCGGCTAAGTTAGGAACGACTTCCGTCGCGATCATGCCGGTGCTGGTAGCGATGGGCAGCGCGGGGCTGAAGCCTATAGCCACTTCGCTCGTCTGAGGCCGATAAAGAGACCGATGACGACGACTGCCACGACACCAATGACGGCGGGATAGGCCCATGGTTGGCTGAGTTCCGGCATGTGGGTGAAGTTCATGCCGTACCAGCTGGTGAGCAGAGTGGGGGCGGCGAGCATGGCGGCCCAGCCGGCGAGTTTTTTCATCACTTCGTTCTGGCCGAAGGTGACGAGTGAGAGGTTGACGTTGATGGCGGCGGTGAGCATTTCGCGCATGGCGCTGATGGCTTCGTTGACGCGGAAGACGTGATCGTAGACGTCGCGGAAATACGCGCGCAGCTCTTTCGGTATCAGGTTCGGATGCAGCCTAGTTAGCTGGCTGATGATGTCCTGCATCGGCGCGACGGCAAGGCGCAGCGTCATCAGATCGCGTTGCATGTTGTACAGCCGGCGCACGGTGCTGCGCTTGAAGGTTTCGGCGAAGATGTCTTTTTCCAGCTGCTGCAATTCTTCACGCGACGCGCGCACGATGGGCAGCAGGTTATCGACGATGAAATCGAGAATGCTGTAGAGCGCATAGCTTGGGCCGAGCGCCATCAGCTCGGGCGTGTGCTCGCATGCGCGCCTGGCGGGTGCATAGGAGAGCGAGGCACCATGACGCACGCTGACCAGATAGCGTGGGCCGATAAAAATATGGGTTTCGCCGAACGCGAGGTCGCCATCAATCTGTTGCGCCGTCTGCACGACCAGAAACAGCGAGTCGCCGTAGGTTTCAATTTTGGTGCGCTGATGCGCGGTGTGCGCATCTTCGATGGCCAGGTCGTGCAGGCCGAATTCTTCCTGCAATTTAAGCAACAGCACTTCGTCCGGTTCGTGCAGGCCGACCCATACGAAGGTGTCGGGTTGCGCCAGCACGTCGCTGATCTCATCGAGGGTGATGTCACCGATACGACTGCCATCTTTTTTATAGGCGATGCAGTTGACCACCATGTTTTTGTCGGCGACGGCAGGTACGGGCGGTGCAGGTGTCAGGTTCATGTCACGCATGATGCCCGGCGCCTCAAGACAGGGCAATTGCAGTTGCGACTATGACGAAAGGCGGATTTTCTGCCGAAGGCTCCAGGCCAGTACCAGCCAGCATGGCAACGCGAATAGCAGCCAAGGCTGATTCTGTTGCACGACGCCGGGTAGCAGGTGCAACGCCGCGGCAATTGATATGGAGAGCGGCTGAAGCAAGAGCAGCACTTACATGAAAAGCGAAGCCGTCATGTCGCGGCGCGCCACAGAGTCGGCCGCAGGAGGCAGCTCAACGGATTGAAGAAAAGCGGGATCGCGTGGCGCCACGCCGACCAGGCCTGCCGCCATCAGATAGAGCTGGTCAAGTATCGCGCATCTGGTCAGCCAGAAACGCCGCGCGAGCAGCAAGACCACGTGAAAAACAGCCGGCGGCGACCGAAGGTTCGTCGGCAACGCGTCGCCGTGAACATGCCTTCTCGATATTCATGCCAAGGACAGTTTCACACGCTTCGCCAACAATCGCCGTGCCGCCATCCACGCTGCGCCAAGGCCGCCTGCGGCAAGAACCATTTCGATGGGACGATAGGCGATGGCGTAGCGTGGCTCGGCTTGGAAAACATCGTGTAGGGCCGTGATATAAAGAAAAAATAGCGCCGAAGGTGCAACACTCGTCCCTCGCAGGAAATGCAACAGCGCAAATCCTGCCGCGAACACGAAAAGCCCAGGGTTGAGCAATTTGGCGAGCGATTTCCAGCTACCCAGCAAGCCTCGGTCAAGCGGCGAGTTCTTTACTTCAAGCGTATACGGCCCTCCAGCACCCATTTGTATGCTCCAGTCCCACAGCAGATACGGCTTCTGCAGTGCGTACCAACGCGAGGTATCCAGCGGGTGCTCAACCAGCCGCCTTGCCATCATGTTGAGCCCCTTCGGGTGGTCGCGCAGGAGGATCGCCGTCTCGGTGTCGATCTGATCTCGAATCTGGAGCGCATGGGCGTCCACTCGCCAGTACTTCTCCGCGAAGTACAACTCGGGCCAGGATCCCTGTTCGAGATTTTGCCATGCCCGTGTATTGGCAGTTGTGCCTGCGTAGCTGTTGCGGAGGCTCCACGTGAGCACCGGGATGGTGGCAATCACCAAGATCAGCAGTCCTACCCGGAGTTTCGCTTTCGTCCTGCATACCGCCAGAAGTGCGACCGGGAAAAGGGCAGTTACGGGATTGACCAGATAGGACATTCCCAGTGCGACGCCGGCGGCTACGCCAAGTTTTGACGATGACCTGCCGATGGCCAGTGTCGAGAGCAGGATGGACAACGTGATGCAGCAGCCAAACACCACTTCTACAAGCATCGCGTTGGTGGCTGCAATGTTATGTGGCCACAGAGCAAGCAACAGTCCTGCTGAAATTGCTGTTATGGGACCTGCCCATTGGCGCGCCAGGGCGATGACAATAGCGACGTTGCACGCGCCGATGATTGCCTGCGCCTGATACACGCCCCAGTACCAGTTTTGCGGGCCGGTCAGCTTGAAAATGCCCAACAGGAATATCGGGTAGCCTGGCCCGCGAAAGGCATCTGGTAACACGGGCTGGCCGGCTTCGGCCTCCGAAAAGATGCCTTGTATGGCCATGTGGATGGCATAGCGCAGGTAACCCGAGACGTCCCCCTGGGTCGGGGACGGGAGCACGGATGCCAACACGAACCATTCGCGCAGGGCGAAGGCAATAAACACTAAACCTGTGCTCAGGAGAAAAAAGTGTTGATGACTCACTGAAGTCAGGGCATAGATGTCTGGTGTACCTGCGGCCATCTCGTCTGAGGCACTTTCTCTTCGCATGCGCGTTGTCTCTGAGGACTCGATCGATGTGAACGGGCAGCGAGCTTCGCTGTGTTCATTTCAGGGTGATGGACGATGGTTAAAGCATCGCAATGTTCTGAGCCAGATCACGAAGCCGCCACCGCATCCGGAAGGTATTACTCACCGGGGCTTTGAGCGGGCTTCAGTGTGGCGGGAAGATATCTCGATTTCTGGGCAGTCCAATTTTCGATAGGCGATGCAGTTCACCACCATCGGCTTATTGGCGATGCCGGTGGCAGGCGCATCTGCGATCATCAGGTTCATGTCACGCATGATGCCCGGCGACTCAAGACAGGGCAATTGCAGTTACGGTTATGACCGAAGGTGGATTTTCTGCCGAAGGCTCCAGGCCAGTACCAGCCAGCATGGCAACGCGAATAGCAGCCAAGTCTGATTCTGCTGCACGATGCCGGGTAGCAGGTGCAATGAAAGGGCGATAAGTATGGCCAGCAGTTGCAGCAGCAATAGCGCGTCGATAAAGCGGGAAGGTACAACGCCACGGCGAGCGCGCCAGATCGACGGCAGCAAGACAAACGCCAGCGGGTTGAACAGAAACAGGTTGGCGTTGGCCCAGGCCGAGTGATGGGTGGTCAGTGTCCACAGCACCAGCAAGAGCAGGCCAACTATGCCTGCGGCGACGAGATAGAGCGAGCTGAGCAGCGCATAGCCTGTTGGCCACCAGCGCCTTGCCAGCAAGATGAATACGGCAAGCAGCAAGCCCGATAGCGCCAGTGGCAGTCGCAGATCGGGCGGGTTGACTGGTGGCACGTCGAGTCGATTCGGCGAAACGAGTTGCTCACTCTGCACCAGCGGTTGAGAACCACCATGGCCATCGTCGATACGGATATTACGCAGCTGCTGCTGCAGCACTATCGGCAGAAAACTTTCCTGCCACGCATTGAGCGGCTGGTCGGCATACGGGCCGAGGCCAAGATCGAGCACAAGCATCAGCCAGGGCTGGGCGCTCATCAGGCGAGCCGTCTGCTGGCGATAAGTCATGCCGCCGGGCTGAGCGGTCAGCTGCTTTTTCAATGCGCCGCCGATAACTTTGTCCAGCGCATCGCGAACGCGGGTGGTGCAGTTATCGGCGTAGTAGTCGTACGGATAACCGGCATTTTCCGGGCGCAGGTTCCACAGCAGAAAATCGCGCAGCGCGGCGGTCTGCGTCGCCGAAAGTGTCAGGCGCTGCCGTGTGACCGAGCGGCCGTCCTGCGCGTAGCTGGCCTGTTCGGGTGCGCTGTATTCGGCGTCCATCAGGTAATGCATGTGGCCGCGGGCGAAATTGATGAAGAAGTTCGATTCGTTGAAATCGAATACGCCGTAATTGAAATCGACCGACTCGCCCGAAACGGTGTCGCGGACTTCGATGGCATCGTGGCCGAAGCGCTCCCAGTAGGTTTCACCGGGGCCATAGCTGATCAACGAAACCTGCAGGTTTTCACCGGGTGCGTTCGCCACGCTGGCGTTGGCGGTTGAAATGCAGGCCATCAGAAGTAGCACGGTGAGCAGCAGGCGATGGATGGAATGCATGTAATGGGGCCAGGGCGGAATGGATCGGATGATGGCGATCAACAAGGCAGGGCGTGAGTCTTGTTTTTACCGATGTTACTGAGCAGTTCGATGGATTGAGGTTATCTGTGCTGCTGACTGAAAGTATGGCTGTTGCCCTTCGACTCCGCTTTGCTACGCGCAGGGCGAACGGTGGGGGTTGAGCGCTGGCGAGTTCAGACGCCGCAGCCACCTTCAATATTGCCTGGCGAAGCGAAGTGCTGCGGCCGACAGCCCTGCAGCGCTTCCCCTTGGCTAGTCCTTGCCTTGTTTCACCACGCGGAACGCCTGTACGCGCCGATCATCCGCTTCGGTGACGTGAAACAGGTACGTGTCGATCAGCACCTCTTCGCCGACCTCGGGCAGGTGACCGAATTCGGAGGTGACCATGCCGCCGACTGTGTCGTATTCCTCATCGGAAAAATCCGCACTGGTGTTTTCGTTGAAATCAGCGATAGGCGTCAGTGCGCTGACAATCCAGTCGCCGCCGGGCTGTTCGTGCATCAGCTCAGGCTCTTCATCGTCGTGCTCGTCGTCGATTTCGCCGACGATTTGCTCAAGCACATCTTCGATCGTAATGAGGCCGGCCACGCCGCCGTATTCATCCATCACCACGGCCATATGATTGCGCGTGAGGCGGAATTCGGCCAGCAGCACGTTGAGTCGCATCGATTCGGGAATCAGTACGGCTGGGCGGAGGATCGCGAGGATGTCGAATTGACTGGTGTCGCCAAAAAATTTCAGCAGATCCTTGGCCAGGAGGATGCCAAGAATGTCGTCCTTGTCTTCGCCATGCACAGGGAAGCGCGAGTGGCCGGATTCAACGACCACGGCCAGCATTTCGGACAGCGAGGATTCGGCAGCCAGCATGACGATCTGCGCACGCGGCACCATCACGTCGTCAACGCTGAGTTCGGTGACCTTGATCGCACCCTCGACCATGGTCAGGGTGTCGGCGGACAGCAGTCCGTTGGTCTGGGCGGCGCGCAGCTCTTCGATCAGTTCGATGCGGTTGCGTGGTTCGCCGGAAAACATATGGCCCAGTCGGTCCCACCAACTACGGTGCGCCGGGCCGCTGGTACTGCCAGGGTCGTCGTTCATTTATCGCGTGGGTGCTGCCCGCAAGCGGGACGGTAGATCGAGTTTAGCGGAAAATTCGTGACGATTCAGCGCGATGGGCTGGCTCGGCCGGCGGTTGCACCGCGTGGTCACATACGCGAACGTGCGTCGACAGCACTACAGCTGATAGGGATCGGCAATGCCCAGGCCGGCCAGGATGCGGGTTTCCAGTGCTTCCATCACTTCAGCGTCGCTGTTCTTGATGTGATCGTAGCCAAGCAGATGCAGCACACCGTGGATGGTCAGGTGCGCCCAATGATCGCGCGGCCGCTTGCCTTGCTCCGCCGCCTCGCGCAGAACCACCGGGGCGCATATCGCCAGATCGCCAAGCAACGGTAGTTTGAGTTCGGCTGGCATGTCGGCCGGAAAGGACAGCACGTTGGTCGCGTAATCCTTGCCGCGATAGCTGAGGTTGAGTGCGCGACCTTCGTCATTATCGACGAGACGGATAGCCAGCTCGGCGGGCTTGCGGTATTTCGCGCCGCGCAAGGCGGCTGCGACCCATTGTCGGAAACTGCTGGCAGCGGGCAGTCCTGATCGTGGCAACGCGTAGCCGATGGCGACGATCGGGGCTGAGGAAGTTTTGCTGGTGACACGAGTCATGGCATGAGTTCCAGATACGGCGAATCAGTCCTTATTGCCAGACATTTTGCCGTGGCCAAGACCCGATTGGGTATCGCCGGTATCTTCGAACGCCTCATAGGCACGTACGATCTTCGCCACCAGTGGATGACGCACCACGTCGCGCGAGGTGAAAAAGGTGAAGCTGATACCGCTGACGTCATGCAGTACTTCAGTGGCCTGACGCAGGCCCGAGCGGACGTGACGCGGCAAGTCGACCTGGGTGACGTCGCCGGTGATCACCGCCACGGTACCGAAGCCAATGCGGGTCAGAAACATCTTCATCTGCTCGACGGTGGTGTTCTGTGCCTCGTCGAGAATCACGTAGGAGTCGTTGAGCGTGCGGCCACGCATATAGGCAAGTGGCGCAATCTCGATCACGTTGCGTTCGATCAACTTGGCCACTTTTTCGAAGCCAAGCATTTCGTACAACGCGTCGTACAACGGCCGCAGGTAAGGGTCGACTTTCTGCGAGAGATCACCGGGCAGGAAGCCGAGCTTTTCGCCGGCTTCCACTGCTGGACGCACCAGCAGCAGGCGTTGCACGCGATTGGCCTCCAGCGCTTCGACTGCGCTGGCCACGGCCAGATAGGTCTTGCCAGTGCCGGCCGGGCCGATGCCGAAGTTGATGTCGTGCGTGGCGATGGCGTGCAGGTAGCGCGCCTGATTCGCGCCGCGGCCCTTGATGACGCCGCGCTTCACGCGGATGGCAACTTCCTGCGTGCTTTCGGCTGAGGCCTCGGTGATCGCGTCGACGCCGGATTCGGCCAGATGCAGATGGACCTTCGCACCGTTCAAGGATTCTTCTTCCGTCACGACATAGAGCGCGCGCAGCACCTTCTCCGTGGCCTTGACGCTCGGGCCTTCGCCGATCACCTCGAACAGGTTGCCGCGGTGGTTGATCTCCACGCCGAGGCGCAGCTCGATCTGCCGCAGGTGTTCGTCGAATGGCCCACACAGATTGGCCAGTCGCGCATTGTCTTCGGGGTCCAGCGCAAAATTGTTCTGCTGGGTATGGCTCTTCAGGCTGGCAGTCATAGTTCTCGGTGCATGACGTAAACGTCGGTGTGTCCGTGCACGGCATGGCGGAAAGCGCCGGGCACCTGGCCGACAATCTGGAAACCGTGACGCTGCCAAAGGCGCACGGCGGTGGTATTGGTGGAAACCACGAAGTTGAACTGCATGGCTGTGAAGCCGGCGCAGCGGGCCTGTTGCATCGAATGCTCGCACATCGCGCTGGCGATGCCCTGACCACGTGCACTTGGCGAGACCATGTAGCCGGCATTGGCCACGTGATTGCCCAGGCCGGGCTGGTTCGGCTTCAGCAGGTAGGCACCGACGATCTCATCGTTGCGTTCGGTTACAAAGCAGCGGCTGGGTGCCGAGGTCCAGGCATCGCGCGCCTGTTCAAACCGCATGTCGGGCGAATAGCTGTAGGTATCGCCGCCGGCAATCACTTGCTGAAACATGGGCCAGACGCGCACAAATTCGTCGGCACCGATTTCGCGCAGCGCGAGGTTTTCCGTCACGAAGCCAGCGCGACCGGCGCGTCGATGGTTTGTTCATCCAGCACAATCCGGCCGCGCAGTGAATTGCTCATCGCGTCGGTGATCAGCACATCGACGAACTGGCCGATCAGCCGTGGATGCCCGGCGAAGTTGACGAAGCGCATGTTCTCGGTGCGGCCGGTCAGCTCGCTCGGATCACGCGTGCTGGGTTTTTCCACCAGCACGCGCTGCACGCTGCCGATCATCGCGGCGCTGATCTTTTTCGCGTTGTCGTTGAGCGTGGCCTGCAGGCGCATCAAACGTGCATGCTTTTCCGCCGCCGGCGTGTCGTCGGCGAGATTCGCTGCCGGCGTGCCGGGGCGCGACGAGAAGATGAAGGAGAAGCTCTGGTCGAAGCCGACGTCGTCGATCAGTTTCATGGTCTTGTCGAAATCCTCGGCGGTTTCGCCGGGAAAGCCGACGATAAAATCGGACGACACGCAGATGTCCGGACGCACCGCGCGCAGCTTGCGGATCTTCTGCTTGAACTCGATCGCGGTGTAGCCGCGCTTCATCGCGCTGAGGATGCGATCCGAGCCAGCTTGCACTGGCAGATGCAGATAATTGGCCAGCTGCGGCACGTTGGCGTAGGCCTCGATCAGCGAGTCGGAGAACTCCAGCGGATGCGAGGTGGTAAAGCGGATGCGGCCGATGCCGTCGATCTGTGCGATGGCGTGAATCAGCACGGCCAAATCCGCGATGCCGCCGTCGTGCGTGTTGCCGCGATAGGCGTTGACGTTCTGGCCGAGCAGGTTCACTTCGCGCACGCCTTGCGCGGCGAGCTTGGCGACCTCGACGATGACATCGTCGAATGGACGGCTGATTTCCTCGCCGCGGGTGTATGGCACCACGCAGTAGCTGCAGTATTTCGAGCAGCCTTCCATGATCGAGACGAAGGCGGTGGGGCCGTCGGCGCGCGGCTCGGGCAGGTTGTCGAATTTTTCGATTTCTGGAAAGCTGATGTCGACCTGCGGCCGACCGGTGGCGCGCTGCTTTTCGATCAACTCGGGCAGGCGATGCAAGGTCTGCGGGCCGAAGACCAGATCGACATACGGCGCGCGCTTGACGATGGCATCGCCTTCCTGCGAAGCCACGCAGCCGCCGACACCAATTAGCACCGGCTTGCCGTCCTTCTTGTGCTGCTTCCAGCGGCCGAGCTGGCTGAAGACTTTTTCCTGCGCCTTTTCGCGAATCGAGCAGGTGTTGATCAGGATGACGTCGGCTTCGGACTCGTCCTGGGTCAATTCCATGCCATGCGAGGCCTTGAGCACGTCGGCCATCTTGGCCGAGTCGTACTCGTTCATCTGACAACCGTGGGTCTTGATGAAAAGCTTACCGCTCATGACTGGGAGTTACCGTGGTTCGTAAACAGAAGGCGGATGGCTGCTTATGTTGCCAGCCCGCGCGATGCCGCCATTGTGCGGCATCGAACCGTGCAGTTTACGCCGCCGTGATCGGCCTCGCCAGTGAACAGGCAGCGCGGGATGGACCGGGCTGCTTGTTCAGAGCTAACACGTCGACTCAGAAGTCGACGCTGGCCGACAGTTTGACCGTGCGCGAGGCGCCTTCGGTCAGATAACCACCGAGCGCTGAAGCCCAGTAATTGCTGTTGCCGATATTCAGCACCGCGGCGCGGAAAGTCACCTGACGACCGTCGATGGTGGTGGCGTAGCTGGCGCCGGCATCGACCCGTGTCCACGCCGGAATGCGTAAAGTGTTGGCCAGGTCGACATATTCGCCGCCAGTGCGGGTCACGCCCAGATTCAGCCCCAGTCCGCTGATACCGGGTACGGCCCAATCCAGGCCGGCGTTGTATTGCCACTTGGGCACACCGATCGCGGTGTTGCCGTTGTCGAGGCCGTCAGCGGTTTGGGTCAGCTTGGCATCGATATAACTGGCGCCGCCGATGAGTTTCAATCCGTTCACCGGCTCGCCGTAGACGCTCCATTCCGCGCCGCGGTTGCGCTGTTCGCCGGCAATGCTGAAAACGCGAGTCACACCATCGGTGACGCCGCTGGGCTGTTTGATCTGGAATAGGCTGAAGGTGCTGCCGAAGTTGCCCTGGTCGTATTTGATGCCGGTTTCAAACTGCTTTGATTTGTACGGCGCAAACACCTGGCCGAAGTTGGTTGCACCAATCGGTGCTTCAGGTCCTTGCGAAAGTCCCTGGATGGAGTTGGCGAACAGCGAGAAGTTCGGGTTGAGCTTTACCACCAGGCCGATCACCGGCGAGGTGGCGGTCTTGCGATAGTCCGCGGTCTGCACGCCGGTGGTATAGGCGTAACCCAAGGTTTGCAGCGTCTGCCGGCGGGCGCCAAGGGTCAGCAGCACCTGGTCGTCGGCGAAACCCAGCGTGTCCGAGACAGCCACGCTGTGCAGCTTGGTGCGGCCGGTCACCACCGGATCACCGCCGCTTAAGGTGGTCGGTGGATACGGCATCGCGACGTAGTCGTATAGGTTGGTTGGCGAGGAGTCAGAGAACGTATAGCTCACGGTCTTTTTCTGATTTAGTGCCGAAATGCCCAAGTTGATCTTCTGGCTGACCGCGCCGGTGGTGAAATGTGCATTCAGGCCGGCTTCGCCGCTCTGCGCGTCATTCTGATACGGCACGCCGAGTCGATAGATCGAGCCGTTGCCATTGCCGTCCACCGTGGGCGATGCGTACTCGCCGTTTTCGTTGGAGTGGTCGGCGCCGACGGCGACATAGCCGGTCAGGTTAGGCAGGAAATCGTATTCGGCGCGAACCAAGCCGTAGGTATCTTCCAGGCTGGAATAGCTCCACGGCTGCGCATAGTTCGCGCTTGCCGACGGTGGTTTGGGAACGCCGTCACCGCTGAGATAGACCACGCTACGACCCTCGTCGATGCGCTGAAGCTGGTGGCTGATGTCGGCCTTGATGCGAAATTTGTCGCTGCGATAATCGAACGCGATGGACTGTTCGTTCGACTTGCGGCTTTCGCGATCGATCGACGTATCGCCATCACGGCCGCCCAGATTGACGCGGATGCCGTATTCATTGTTCGTACCAAAGCGTCGGCTGAAAT
>Ga0302312_10000413_pt1 | contig 34178 bp, 30 predicted proteins | sample III_Palsa_N2_1_FD_200529 | JGI IMG/M metagenome (GOLD analysis project Ga0302312, IMG submission 200529) | Peat permafrost microbial communities from Stordalen Mire near Abisko, Sweden - III_Palsa_N2_1 | ecosystem: Environmental > Terrestrial > Soil > Palsa > Peat permafrost | place: Sweden... | reverse complement strand
ACCAGTGGCCGATCCGGAGGCTTTAGTACAACAAATCAGGGGGCGCACACAATAAGCGCAGGATTGAAAACGTTTAAAAAGACGTTAAAAAATATACAGACAAAAATTTTTTAATTCTTATAATTTTTAATAGACTTGTGGACATTTTGTGATGATTTCCGCTGAAAACTTTGCAATTGTCCAATACCTATATGAAAATTTTGACAATGAAGAACCAACTATTCGGCCTTTTGGCTATCGCTTCGCTTACCCTTGCATCATGCGGCAAAGGCGGCCAATCATCCAAGGATGACGGGCAGCTTCGGGGAGTGTCCTACGGCCGAGCCAGCAACCTTACCAAACCCTATGGTATGGTTTACGTCCCCCAAGGTACTTTCCACATGGGCCCCAGTGATGAAGACATTAACTACGCTTTTACGGCCAGGAACCGGCAAGTGTCAATCAGTGGCTTCTGGATGGATGCTACTGAGATCACCAACAGTGAATATCACCAGTTTACGAACTGGGTCCGGGATTCCGTTGCCGCCAAGTTGTTGGGTTATGTAAAACAATCCGATGGGGAAGACTACATCGATTGGAAGAGGGCCAAGACCATCTTCACCAAATTCGACAAAGGCACGGCTGAGAAGCTGGATGGCATGATGCTGACCACCGACAACCGCATTTTCGGAAAGCGGGAGATCGACGCAGACAAGCTCGTCTACCAATATGAAGACTTTGACTATAAGGCAGCGGCTTACCGCAAGCCCAATGAGCCCCGGTCTAAATTTATCATAAAGGAGCCCATTAAGGTCTACCCTGATACCCTGGTATGGGTAAGGGATTTCTCCTACTCCTATAATGAGCCGATGGCCCAGCGCTACTTCTCTCACCCGGCTTACGCCAACTACCCTGTGGTGGGCGTGAACTGGAAACAGGCGAATGCGTTTTGTAACTGGCGCACCCACTACCTGAATGCATTCCTGGAAGGGAAAAAGAAATCCCAGGAATCCAGTTTCCGCCTGCCGACCGAGGCAGAGTGGGAATATGCGGCCAGGGGTGGCCGTAGCCAGGCTATGTATCCCTGGGGTAGCTATTACCTGAGAAACAAAAAGGGTTGTTTGCTGGCCAACTTCAAACCGGGCCGTGGGAACTATCCTGAAGACGGTGCTTTCTACACAGCCCGTGCTGATGCTTACTGGCCGAATGATTTCGGATTGTATAACATGGCCGGGAACGTTTCCGAATGGACTTCTTCCCTCTTTTACGAAGGCGCTTATAATTTCATGGCCGATATGAACCCGGACATCCGCTGGAATGCAAAGGATTCAGATCCTCCCCGTATGAAGCGTAAGGTGATCCGCGGCGGTAGCTGGAAGGACGTCGGATATTTCCTTCAGACGGGTACTCGTCAGTACGAATACCAGGATACCGCCAAGTCTTATATCGGTTTCCGTTGTGTGATCGATTTACAGGCGACCAAATAAGCCCATTTCTAAAAACACTATACAATACCATATCTTTTCTTACATCCGATTTGAAACCCAATTATCCTAAACTAGATTAAACGTTTTACCTATGCTGTTCTTCAAAACAAAGCGCGGTCAGTCCGTAATGAATTTCCTGTTCAGCTTTTTCGCTGCAGTAGTAATTGGTGGTGCCCTGTTCAAAATTGAACACTGGCCTGGCGCCGATATTATGATCATCTGCGGGCTTGTCGCTGAAATGATCGTCTTCCTGCTGATGGCATTATTGGTGCCTGCTCACGAAGAATATTATTGGGAGCGTTTCTTTCCAAATATCACAGAACACCCGGACGTGGAAGAAAGGCGTACCGGTAAGTTCGAAATGACTCCTATCGGACTGGGGAGCAGTGCTTCCAAGAACGGTAACCCTGCGCTTGACAAGCTGGATGATATGCTGGCCAAGGCGGAGATCACTCCAAGCAACCTGTCCCGCTTAAGTGAAAACTTTACCAAATTGAATACAACGGTGACCAAGATCGGTGAAATCTCCGATGTGGTAGCCGCTACCGGGGATTATACAGCGAAGACCAAGGAAGCTACAGTGGCCCTTATCAATATGAAAGAAGCGTATGCAAATGCAGCTACTTCCGTAGGACATTTCAACAGCGCTTCGGAAAGCACGAAGGATTTCCACGTACAGGTTCAGCATCTTACCAAGAATTTGACATCTCTCAATACAATCTACGAATTGGAATTGCAGGACACTAATAACCACCTGAAGGCGATGAACTCCTTCTATGGCAACCTGGTGAAGGCTTCCCAAGGCATGCAAGGCAGTGTGGACGAGGCTCAGAAGGTACAGCAGCAAATCACTGCCCTGTCCCATAACCTGACCACCTTGAACCAGATCTATGGAAATATGATCAATGCAATGCATGGCCGCTAGGATGACCGGTACTTATGCCGGGTCGGTCCCGTCTTTGGGAGCGTTCCGGTGTCCCTTGATTAACCCATTTGTAGAATGTCTTTAAATCCTTTATAGTCATGTCTTTACCTAAAGAGCCCAGGCAGAAGATGATCAACATGATGTATTTAGTGCTAACGGCGATGTTGGCAATAAATGTGTCTGCGGAGATTCTGAATGCCTTTAAAACGGTGGATCACGGGATCAACCGTTCCAATAGTTTGATTGAAACAAAAAGCCAGCATGAGCTATTGGCCTTTGACAAGGCTATAGCAGACCAGGGCGAAGCCAAGGTATTGCCGTACAAGCTGAATGCCAAGGCAGCCTCTGATATTGCCGACCGGGCCTGTGCTTATATAGATGCGCTAAAGAAAGATATTAAAATGAATGCCCATGGGTCTGTAGTACCCGTTTCTGAAGAATGGCCTGATGGGATAAAGTTTGCCGCCGATAATATGGATGGCCCTACACGTGTAATGGACAACCAGAAGAAAGGGGTTGCTTTGAGGGATTCCCTTCTTCGTCTCAGGCAGGATTTTTTAAACCTGGTTCCCGCCACTCAAAAGGCTGAGTTTGAAACCACTCTTCCCTTGAAGATCGATACCCCAACGGTAGAGAACAAGGGTAACAGGGATTGGGTAGGCGCCCATTTCAGAATGGTTCCTGCGGTAGCCGCTGTCACCATCCTGGATAAATTCAAGAATGATATCCGCAGTTCAGCCAATGCCATTATCGAAGACAACCTTGCCCAGATCAATGCGTTGGATATTAAATTGGATAAGTTTGAACCCTATGTGTCGGCTAATTCGCTCTACCTGATGAACGGCCAGCAATTCACCGCCACGGTGGGTGTAGGCGCCTTCAGCAGCGCCATCAATCCTGAAATTACGGTGGACGGAGCTCCCCTGGCCGTTTCAAACGGTAAGGGTACGTTTTCGACTACCGCTTCCGGAGCGGGCGCTCATACGGTGCACGTAAATATTCGCCTGAAAAAACCAGACGGAACTTACCTGAACCAGACCCAGGATATTACCTATAACGTCGGCTCCTCTACTTTTGCCGTGTCTTCGGACCTGACCAAAGTATTGTTCAGGGGTATTGACAATCCGATCTCTGTTTCCGGTGGTGGTGTAGGCGCCGAAGGCTTGAGTGTTTCTGCCTCTACGGGTACTGCCACTAAGTCCGGCAACGGTAAATACATCCTCAAACCAGGGGAAGCCAACGAAGATAAAATTACGGTCACTGCTCATCGCCCGGATGGCTCTAACAGTAGCCTTGGTTCTGAATCCTTCCTTGTGAAGGACCTTCCCAACCCGGTGGTTTACGTAGGCCAAACCGGTGGCGGCCGGATGCGCGCGTCTGAGTTTCGCGCCAATGGTGGTCTTAGGGCCGTATTGGAGAATTTTGACTTCCTGAGCGGAGTTCGTTTTGAAGTAACCAGCTATACCATGTATGTATCAGGCGGAGATTTCCAGGGGATGCAGCAGGGGACTTCCAACACCTACTTATTTACACCCGTAATGAACCTGATCGCCAAATGTAAGCCAGGTACAATGGTTTCGTTTGAAGATATTCATGGCAGGGGCCCGGACGGAAAAACCCGCAAGCTGAGGGGTGTTACCTTCGAATTGTATTAATTAAATTTCAGATAAGAACACAGGATTCGAACTCCTTAAAAATAGTTAGTTATGAAAAAGTGGGCAAAATATCTGGTTGTATGTCTGATGCTGGGGCTGATCACAGCAGATGTGGCTGTTCCCCAGGTCGCCGTAGCCCAGCAGGCAGGGGGGGCTAAGAAAAAGCCGAAGAAAAAGCCAAGGAAAAAGCCACCTGTGGTTAAAGCTACGGTTATCGATACCACAGCTACCGCTGTTGTCGCTCCTGGCAAGCACGAGCTTCCGGTCATCGGGGATACGATCCGCCGCTCTTTACGTAATGACGGAGCCGTTGAACGGAACCTGGTAAAAGACAGGGTTCCCCTGGCTTATCAGAACATCCGTGAAGACGACGCCGTATACCGTCAAAGGGTATGGGAAGATATTGATACCCGCCAGAAAATGAACCTGCCCTTTCGCAATAAGGCCCAGGAAGATAATGGAGATCAACGCTTTATAGCTATTCTGATCAATGCGATCAGGGATAGCAGCGTCACGGCCTTCGATCCCATAGACGACCGCTTCACTACGCCTATGCCGATCGATAAGATCGCTGATGCGATGGTGGGTAAATCGGATACCATTGCGCTTTTGGATCCCTTAACGGGTCTCAAGCGGAAGGATACCGTCATTGCCAATGATTTCAACCCGGACGCTATCGTCAAGTTTGAGATCAAGGAAGAATGGGTCTTTGATAAGCAGTCATCCCGGATGTTCTGCAGGATCCTGGGAATCGCTCCCTTGAAGGTGATCACCAGGGATGATGGTACCGTTCTCGGAGAAACGCCCCTGTTCTGGATCTATTATCCGGACCTGCGTCCCGTATTGGCCAAGTATGAGGCCTATAACGGTCACAACTTCGGCTCCAGGATGACCTGGGAGGAATTGTTTGAAAGCCGGATGTTCGAGGGCTATATTGTCAAATCCACCATCGACAATCCCTTTGACAGGGGCATAAGGGATTACATCAAGGATCCCACCATGCGTTTGCTGGAAGCGGATAAAACCAAAGACAAGATCTTCAATTACGAGCAAGATCTCTGGCAATATTAGTAGTTTGTTATTGGTTACCCATCTGGGTGTAAAGAAACAACGGCCCCTTTTAGGGGCCTTTGTTTTGCGCCGTTGGGCTCTTTTGGGAATTTAGCCCAACGGCGCAAAACCTCCTTTTGTCTGCCCTTCGGGTAGCGGCCTCCGGCCGCTATGATTTGCGCCGTTGTTTGAGCCGCCATTTGGGAGCGCCTGCTTTTATTTGCACTTTAGGGCCGCATTATTTAGGGCAAACGGATCTTTTTGGGGTAGCGGATGATTCCCACTTATTTTTTTTATTTCTGAAATAAGTATAGGGTTTTTGTTATATGAAATTATTAAGGATTTTTTACCACTGTGAGGCCAATAATTGTCCCTTTTTGACAGTTAAGTAGGGAAGCGGATGGGGAAATCAAGATATCTGGAGGATAACTCCAGGTATTTGATGTAGTAATGATGTAGCTCTTTTTTGAGATCTGGCCGGGTTAGCTGCTTTTTTTGTTAAATATGGCAGATAAATAAAAATACCCTGTTTGAGGTATTGAACGGTTAAAACATATAGATTATCTTTGTTATGGTTTTTCATAGGATATTGGATTTTAAAGACGGGGCTGGATGTCTATCCGGGCCCCATTTTTTTTGTACCTACTTCATCTAACGATGAACAACCTGAACGAAAGAGCCCCATGGGAGACTGATAAAGTCTGGCATGGGGCTTTGTTATATAATGGAAGGGCGCGGGTTTAGAAGCGATACTTAGGGCCGTTAAGGAGGCCTTTGTGCAATACTAATAACGGCCCGCTGTGATTTTCGCTGGCCTGCATGACTGCCTGAATGTAAAGACTAGGACGCAGTGGGCTGATCCGATGAAGGATGGAAGTGCGTGTAGATCAGGACTGCTTTGGCCGGCCCCACCAGAGGGCTTAATTCTGATTCGGTCGTCTCTGCCACTCTTTTGACCGACTTGTATGTTTTAAGAAGAAGGTCTGCCGTGGATTTTCCAATGCCTTTGATATTTTCCAATTCATTGGCAAAAACGCCTTTGCTGCGCTGGTCCCGGTGGAAGGTAATGCCAAAGCGGTGTACTTCGTCCCGGATGCGCCTGATCAGCCGGAGGCTTTCACTGTCCCAAGGTAATTTCAGGGATTGGGTATCGCCAGGGAAAAAAAGCTCTTCTTCATTTTTGGCAAGGCCCACGAGGGTCATCCTGCCCTCCAGTCCCAGTTCTTTTATAGCTTCCAGGGCGGCGCCCAACTGCCCTTTGCCTCCATCAATAATGACCAGTTGGGGAAGGGGTTGATTTTCCTTTGTAAGGCGCAGGTACCGGCGATAAACGACTTCTTTCATCGTGGCAAAGTCATTAATGCCGGTGACCGTTTTCACATTAAAATGCCGGTAATCTTTTTTGGAGGCGACCCCATTCCTGAAGCAGACCATGGCTGATACCGGGAAACTACCCTGGAAATTGGAGTTGTCAAAGCACTCGATATGTTCAGGAAGCACCGGTAAGTGGAGGTCTTCCTGCATCCGGAATAGAACATCCCGCTTTTCTCCTTCAGTTTTGTCCTCCAGATGAAGCATCTTTTTCTTATTCAATTCTTCCCGGAAATAATTGACGTTCTTTTCCGATAGTTCCAGGAGCTTCTTTTTGTCGCCTGCCCTCGGAATATGTAAAGCGATGCCCGGTTCAGGGTACTCCAGGGCAAACGGAACAATGATCTCGCTGGCGTCGCTGTCGAATATTTCGCGCATTTGAGCGATGGCAAAAGAAAGCACCTCTGCCTGATCTTCTTCCAATTGGGATTCGAATATGCTGGTCTGGGTCTGGACAATGGTTCCGCTCCTGACCGTGAGAAAATTGACATAGGCCAGGTTGCCATCTTTGAGTATGCTGAATACATCCGCATCGCCCATTTTTTCATTAATAATGGTCGACTTAGCCTTGTATTGCAGTAGGTGCTCCAGCTTTTTGCGGTAAATTTCGGCCTGTTCAAAACGAAGGTTTTCCGCCTGTTCCTGCATTTCTTTTTTAAAATGCTGGATGACGGGCGCCAGGTTCCCTTTCAGTAGATTTTTGATCTGCCGGAGGTCCTCCCCATAGTCTTCCGCTGTTTGAAGCCCTTCACAGGGCCCTTTGCAGTTTCCCAGATGATATTCCAGGCAGACCTTAAACTTGCCCTTTTGGATATTCTGAGGCGTAAGGTTGAGCTTGCAGGTCCTTAAGGGAATGTTCTGCCGGATGAATTCGATCAGCTCCCTCACCTTGCCCACAGAAGTAAACGGACCCAGGTAGTCGGAGCCATCCGCTATCTTCCGCCTGGTCAAAAATACCCTGGGAAAGGGTTCGTTTTTAAGGATGATATAGGGATAGGTCTTATCGTCTTTTAAATTGATATTGTACTTTGGTTGGAATTGTTTGATCAATGCGTTTTCCAGGAGGAAGGCGTCCTGTTCGGAATCAACGATGGTGAATTCTATACGCTCTATGCGCAGCACCAGTTCGTGGGTTTTATAATTGGTAAAAGTCTTGTTGAAATAAGAACTAACCCGCTTGCGTAAACTTTTGGCCTTACCCACGTACAATAATTGGCTTCCGGCATCATAATATTTATAGATGCCGGGCTCCAGGGGAATGGAAGGCGCGATCTTTTGAAAAGTGTCGGCGTTCATTTGAAGAGATCTGATTTTTAAGGATTCTTAGCCCACACGACCTTTTGTTTGCGCATGTCCGCCGTATACTCGTGCCTGTCTACGGAAGTGATCAGGGTAAAGTTCCGGTCGGTCTCCCAAATAAGTTGTTTCCGTATACTGGAATCGGGGGTATAAGTGATATACTGCATATACACCTGCCTGATATCGTTGGTGCCGGGATCCACATATACATCCACTTTGTTCAATGCGGTACTGTCTCCCAGCGCTTCATAAGAATAGACAAGTCGGTGATGGCTGCTGTCGGTAAATGTCGATTCCTTGTACAATGGCTGAGAGGCAGGATCCCCGAAGCCTGCAGCCAGGAACGGAGCTGTCATTTCCCTGATGGAGGCGGTTTTGATGGAGCCCGAGTCCCGCTTCCCGTTATGGGTATTGAAAAGGGCGGGATCGACGGGAAGCACCTCCAGCTTTTTCACCTGTTCCTGCAGGAAGGCCGTAACAGGCAGAAAAGTAGGGTTAGCGATGCTATCCCCAGCTCCCACATTTCCGACGTGACGGCTATTGGCATGACAGGACCACATAAATGTAATGGCAAAGAGACTTAGACCGGCCATTCGGGAAAAGGAACAGGTGCAGGAATTCATGAGGCAAAGGTAATACACCCGGTGGGATTACCGGAATGTCCGTGTAATACCGATCTTAAAGCCGATGTCGTATAAATGTTCTTTGATAGGATAGCTGTCCATAAAGCTTGGCATAAGCTGGTACCTGATCTGTGGTCCGACTTGCAACTGCATCTTGCCCCTGTTGAAACGCAGGAAGGTTTCTGCCGCGACGTTCATATTCCAACGCCTGAGAAGGTTGGGATCTTGTACGTAGCTTTTATAATCGGCCGACAACAGGAAGGCCCTGGCGTTCAGGATATAGGTAGGTTGGAAGGTCCCGGCAACGTTCCAACTGACGGACTGGTTATGCAGAACCTCGAATTCTGCCCCCAGTGGAGCGGATAATTCAGCCCTTTGATCCGGTATCCAGGTAGCAGGCGTGCTACCTGTAGAGGAAGCGTCATTGATATAGGAAGTGGTGCTCGGGAATGCCCGTTGAGGAATACCTCCGGTTCCGGGTCCGCCAAGGGCAATGAGTGCCGGGCGGGGCGCCGCGTAGGTGGCCTGGGCCGTATACCGGCTATAATTGAATTGAAGGCCCGCTTTCAGCTTCAGGCGGCTGCTCAGGGAATAGAGAAGGTCGGTACCCAATTCAAATCCTACGGAAGGCCTTTGGTCTACCAGTTTATTGATATCATATCCGTTGTTGTCGAAGACGATAAAACCATAATTGGTGGTCTTGATGGCAGCCTTGCTCTTTAGGGTTCTGAAACTTACAGAAGGCTGAAAGTGGAATAGCCAGCTATACTTGGAATGAGCCGAAGCAGGGATAATGGCTTTTTTGCCGGTCGCCAGTGCCGAGGCATTGACTTCCAATTTAGCCGTTAGCAGAGAATCGTTTCCTGTCATGCCCAAATGCAGGATCCGGTTGGACGCTTCAGCCACGCTGCCGGGGTTGTCAGTAACGGGGCCGGAGACAACAGGGGCTTTATCGGCATGTTGAAAGGATGAAGCGGTTTGAACGGAGGGGATTACCCCTTCATTTTCAGCCAGGGCAGCCCTGTCGTAGACTTCCAAAGCGGGTTTGCTGTTCATAGGATTATCCCCGAAGGAAAGAAAATCGTTGCCTCTCCGCGTGATAGACTTGAAATTGGTAGAAGATGTCGTGCCCACTCTATTCCACGTGGCCAGTAATGATGAGTGGGTGGAAAGGGTAGAAGGAGAAGTCTTTTTTGTATCGGAAACCTTTGATATCGTTTTTGAAGGGGGGCGGCTATTGTCTTGCATGAGCACAAAGACGCCGGCTAAAATCATGAGTGCAAATGTACTCCCCCCAATAAAATGCCATTTTCTGCGCGTGTGCAGTCGATGATAAATGCTATTCCATACCCTTTCAGTAGGGTACATCTTGTACTCACCAGTCCGTTCTCTAAGCAGTTCTTCTAAATCATTTCTTGAAAAATCCTGTTCCATTTTTATTGGATATTCTGAATGTTGGTTGGTGAAGGGTCTTCTCTATTCCTGGTCAATATCAGCAGTGGTAAAAGTCTTATCCGGTTTTCCTTGTTTTTTCTCTGGCTGGGCGTTCATAATCCTCTTCCTGATCAGTATATCTTCCAGCATGGCTTTTGCCCTTGTATACTGAGAGCGGCTCGTACTTTCCTCAATGTCCAGCATTTCCGCAATCTCCTTGTGATTGTACCCTTCTATGGCAAACAGGTTCAAGACCGTACGGTAGCCGATGGGCAGCATACGGATGCACTCGATTACCTGCTTGGCCTGAATGATGGCGGGAACCGCTTCTTCCCTTATCAATAAGTGTTGTGCATGCTGAATATCCACATTCTCATTGAACTTTTTGTTCTTTTTGAGCATGTTAATACAAGTATGCACGATGATCTTCCTGATCCACCCTTCCAATGCCCCCTTGTGCTGAAACTGATGAATTTGCGAAAAAATCCTTATAAACCCCTCCTGAAGCATATCTTCAGCATCTTCACGATTTTTCGCAAAACGGTAACAAACCGACAGCATTTTAGGGCTGTAGCGATGGTAAAATTCCTGCTGAGCGGCAGCATCTTTATGCAGACACCCTTGCAAGAGAACATCCTCTGTCATGCAGGATTGAGTTTTGTTACCTGAAATATAGACAAAAAATGGCAATCATTTGCTGCGTTCCCTTGGTTTTTATCCTTGAGAAAATGAGGAGGGAACGGCTTGTTACCAGGCCATTCCCCTCTCATTTTAGATAACGAATTGTATATCAGCCGATTAATATATTTCCACTCATTTCCGCGGGAAGCGGGATTCCCATGAATGCCAGGATGCTGGGCGCAATATCACCCAGCTTGCCACTTTTGAGGGCCGGTTGTTTGGCGGCATCGATGACAAACAGCGGGACCGGATTCAACGAATGGGCAGTATTGGGACTTCCATCCTCATTGATGAGGTAGTCGGCATTTCCGTGGTCGGCCAGCAGGAAAACCGCATACCCGTGACCGAGAGCAGCTGTCACCACCCTTTCCACTGCATGATCTACCGTTTCCACGGCCTTGATGGCTGCCTCCCAAACGCCCGTATGGCCCACCATATCCACATTGGCAAAATTCAGGCAAATGAAATCAGCCGTTTCGCCTTCAATCTCCGGGATGATAGCGTCTGTGACTTCAAGAGCACTCATTTCAGGCTGCAGGTCGTAGGTAGCGACCTTGGGGGAAGGTATCATGATCCTTTTTTCTCCTTCAAATATGGTTTCCCTGCCGCCACTGAAGAAAAACGAAACATGGGGATACTTTTCGGTTTCTGCTATACGGATCTGCCGCTTCCCATATCGGGCCAGCACTTCGCCCAGGGTATTGGAAAGATTGTCATTTTCAAAAATGACGTGCACCCCCTTGAATGTTTTGTCGTATTCCGTCATCGTGGTATAATCCAGGGACAGGTGATGCATTCCTTCGTCCGGAAAATCCTTCTGGGTCAGTACCTCCGTTATTTCACGACAACGGTCGGTCCTGAAATTGAAGCAAATGACGGCATCCCCGTCCCGGATGACAGCCAGGGGCTTTTCTCCGTCCGTGATGATGATGGGCTTGATGAATTCGTCCGTCACATTATTTTCATAGGAATCCGCTATGGCCTGCAAAGGATCCGTGGCGAATTTCCCTTTTCCGTTTACCAAGGCATCGTAAGCCAGCCGGACCCTTTCCCAGCGCTTATCCCTGTCCATCGCATAGTAGCGCCCCGTAATGGTAGCGATCCTCCCTGTTGTCTGCTTCAGGTGCTGTTGCAGGTCGGTCAGATAGCCCAAGCCTCCCTTGGGATCGGTATCCCTTCCATCGGTGAATGCGTGTATATATACCTCTGTAAGTCCTTCGTCTTTACATAGCTGGGTAATGGCTTTCAGGTGGTTTATATGCGAATGAACGCCCCCGTCACTGACAAGGCCCATCAGGTGCAACGGTTTGTTTTCCTGTTTGGCGTACCGGATGGACCGGAGAAGCGTTTCATTCTTCATAAAGGAGCCGTCTCTGATCCCTACATTAATACGCTGTAATTCCTGTTAGACGATGCGGCCTGCGCCAAGGTTCAAATGGCCGACTTCACTGTTCCCCATCTGACCGTCAGGAAGCCCCACTTCCTCTCCGCAGGTGATGAGCGTGCTATGGGGATATTTCTCATAAAGAGAATTTACAAAAGGGGTTTTGGCGTGCCTGATGGCATCGGCAGAGGGCTTTTTTCCCAGGCCCCAGCCGTCCATAATGATCAAAATAACTTTTGGAGTACTCATGGGGTAAACGTACGGAAAAATGAAATAATCCTGGCACACTTTTCGTGCATATGCGAATGAAACCAAATGTGGTTACAATGAGCAAAAAGATATTTCTGGCTTTTTCAATGCTTATTGTCGCATCGGTTCTGTTTTCTTTTGCTTACAGACCGATCGACCGCCGGGCGCTGGTATCAGCCGCCCCGGCCGACAGATTGGTGGATGTGGTGAATGCCCTGAAAGCAGGGAACGCCGAGCAATTATCTAAATATTTCGACAGCTACATAGACCTCACCTTACCGGACAAAAGGGTCATCTCTTATAGCAGGAGCCAGGCAAAGATGGTCCTGGGCGCTTTCTTTGATACTTACCGGGTAAAAAGTTTCAATATGCAAACCCGGGGTGGAGGAGATAAGGATAATTATTGCATTGGAACCCTCCAGACATCCGGCGGAAGCTTCCGGACGATGTTATTTATCAAGCAGGAAGGGAACCTTCCTATGATCAAGGAGATCAATCTTACTTCTAAATGACCCCAACACCGCCGCCACCGGCAGCGGAAATATTCGTTAGTTTTGCTCCATGAGCATTGCCACCGATCCTTTGGATCTTTTAATAGACCATGCCCTACTGGAGGATATCGGTCCGGGTGATTATTCCACCTTGAGCTGCATCCCCGCAGATGCTACGGGGATTGCCCAGCTTAAAATCAAGGAAGATGGCATCCTGGCCGGTATGGCCGTCGCCGCGCGCATCTTTCACCGGTTGGAACCGGATAGCCAGATAGTTCCCTATCTTTCAGATGGCCAGGTGATCTACGCCGGAGATATTGCCTTTGAAGTCAGGGCTAAAGTATATACCATCTTACAGGCGGAAAGGCTGGTGCTGAACTGTATGCAGCGCATGAGTGGCATCGCCACGCTTACCCGTCAGTATACCCGCTTGTTGGAAGGATATCATACCCGGTTGCTGGATACCCGGAAAACCACCCCTAATTTTCGGTTGCTGGAGAAGGAGGCCGTCCTTACGGGGGGAGGAGTAAATCACCGAATGGGCTTGTATGATATGATCATGCTGAAGGATAATCATATTGACTATTGCGGTGGATTGGAAAAGGCTGTGGACAAAGCCTGGCAGTATGTACAGGATCAGGGGTTGAGTTTAAAAATAGAGGTGGAGACCAGGAACCTTGAGGATGTAAGCGCGGCTCTCCGGACGGGAAAAGTAGACAGGATCATGCTGGATAACTTTTCACCGGATGCAGTGAAGGCCGCCCTGGATATGATTCAGGGAAAGGTGGAGACGGAGGCCAGCGGAGGGATACAACTGGATAATATTATAGCGTACGCACTAACCGGAGTAGACTTTGTAAGCGTCGGGGCGGTCATACACCAGGCAAGAAGCCTGGATCTTAGTCTTAAAGCCAAAATATAGGCGTCATGTCAAAAAAGAAATTCCCCCTTTCCGATGGGATTGTTTTCTCCACAGACCCTTCCTTTCGGGAAGAGACAGAACACGAACTGACGGAGACGCCCGCACCAGCCCTCCAGCGGCTGACGGTTTCCCTGGACACCCGGCACCGGGCAGGAAAAGCGGTTACCCTCATCAGTGGGTTCAGCGGCACTCAGGAAGGCCTGGAAGTCCTTGGAAAACAATTGAAAAATCATTGCGGTACGGGGGGCTCGGTAAAGGAGGGGCAAATGATTGTGCAGGGCGATCAAAGGGTGAAAGTATTCCAATGGTTGCAGGGTAAAGGGTATGTTAAGACCCGGAAAATATGATTGATCGTGCCTAAGACACTGATTTTTATCGTATTTTCACCTAAATAGACGATCCTATGGTCTCTACAGTATCGGAAGGGGTAACCGTCAGCGTTGAAACCTTTTACCAACCGGATTATAGTAATCCCATGGCTGGCGAGTTTATGTTTGCTTACAGGATCACCATCGAAAATAACAATGCTTTTCCCATAAAATTACTCAGGCGTCACTGGCACATATTCGACAGCAACGGTACTTACCGTGAAGTCGAAGGAGAAGGTGTAGTAGGCGTTCAGCCTGCCTTGCAGCCGGAAGAACGCTACCAGTACGTCAGTGGATGCAATCTCCGCACAGAAATGGGCAAGATGTACGGCATCTACCTGATGGAGAACCAAAATTCACGTCAGACTTTTGAGGTGTCCATCCCAGTGTTTGAGATGATGGTTCCTTTTAAAATGAATTGACCCCGGTGCAAAAGCGCGCCATCGGCGTGCTGGCCGAAGGCCCATCGTTGGCCTACTACCGTGGGTTGTATTGGGCCGCGCTGAGAATGGTCTTGGGGGGGATAGCCATCATCTGTTTCGGAGTGATATTTCCTCCATTTCCAGCCACATATTTCCGGATGATCTGCTGGCCTACGAAAGAGCCGATACTGCCCGGAGACGCCTCAGGCATATTCTGGGTATAGGGGGCATCGGTCAGGTAATTTTTTATGATATCCGGATCAAAGGAATAGAGGATGTTCTGCTGCAGGAAAAAATTCCAGATCTGGCCTTCATTCGCCTTGCACCAGGTATATTGGTTGGCCGTATAACCCAGCTTCATCGTATCATCCACCCCGGGTAGGAACTTATCCAGCACATACAAGCGTTTACCCCGGTCGATAATCTGGTCGATCAGTGAAAGGGTATCGGTATCACTGGGATATAAATCGTCAATGACCGCTGCCATACAGTTCACGGGGATATATTGCCTGGAAAATTTCCGGCTCAGGTATTGGGGAAATACTTCCTGGACCTGGGGCATCTGGTAGTAGGAAAAGGACGCGCCCAGGTAAAAATTGAGCCCGATGCCCAGCCCATCCTGAGTGTTCAACTCCCTTCCTCCGAAATTACCGATAAAGGTGATGATCGTGGGAACCTTGTAGTCAGGGTAATAATATTTGACATACCGGAAATACTTTTCCAATTCCGCACGCATGTCGTCCAGGCTTGCAAACTCCTTAAAAGCGGAATCTTTCAGGTACTGGCTTTGGGAAAGGAATGTCTTTAGTTCAAAGTACACCGTATCCGGCAACGCGGATGGTTGAACGTTCAATTCCTGCTGCAGGAAATCCTGGGCAAAGTTGGGGTACTTTTTGAAAAGGGACGGTAATTGCTCCTTTAGGTTGTTGGAATCCAGGGCAAAAAGATCCTTGTCAAAACGCTCTATGGTAAGGTTAACCTTGATCCCGGAGACGTCGGGAGCCCCATTGGGGTTACGGCACCCCACAGCGAGTACGGAGGCCACTATCAGGATATACAATGTCCGGTTCATGGGCGCAACTTACGATAAACAGCGCATTTCTAAAGGCTGTACCTTTGCTTTATGAAGATCGTAGTGGCCCAGCAGAATTACCATATCGGCAATTTTGAATACAATACGCGAAAGATAATAGAAGGAATCAGGGATGCAAAAGCTGAAAGTGCGGACCTGGTTGTATTTTCCGAATTGAGTGTGTGCGGGTACCCTCCCCGGGATTTCCTGGAGTTCGATGATTTTATCCGTCGATGCCACCAGGCCATAGACGAGATTAAAAAACACGCCGATACGATCGGCGTGCTGGTAGGTTCTCCCGTCCGTAACCCGGCCAGGGAAGGCAAGGATCTGTTCAATGCTGCGTGGCTGCTGTACGAAGGCGAAGTAAAGGCGATACAACATAAAACCTTGTTGCCTACCTATGATGTCTTTGATGAGTACCGGTATTTTGAACCCGGCTTTGAATGGAATATCATGGAGTTTAAGGGGAAGCGCCTGGCTGTCACCATATGCGAGGATATCTGGAACCTGGGGGATAATCCCCTGTACAGGGTCTGTCCCATGGATATACTGATCAGGCAGCAACCGGATTGTATGATCAACCTGTCGGCGTCTCCCTTCGATTATGCCCATGCCGAAGAGCGCCTGGGCATTGTGAGGGCGAATGTGGAAAAGTACAAGATCCCGATGTTCTATTGCAATGCCATCGGGTCCCAGACGGAGATCGTTTTTGACGGAGGGTCTCTGATCATGGATGCAGGCGGTCGTGTGGTAACGGAATTGCCCTTCTTTGTAGAGGGGGCGGTGAGCGCGTACTTGCGAACGGATAACCGGGTAGAATTGTCCCCTTCGGCTGCAGGCAGCTTTCAGCCGCTTTCATCGGTGTTGCATCGGCCCGACGCCAACGCTAAATTGGCGTCCAATGCTGATGCCGAATTGACGTCTTTAGGGCAGGATGCACCTGAATCTCTTCGGGCAGATTGGAATATTGATAGAATCTATGACGCCCTCGTGTTAGGTATACGGGATTATTTCGGGAAGATGGGCTTTACCAAAGCCATCATCGGGTCTTCCGGCGGAATTGACAGCGCCGTTACCCTGGCTATTGCCTCGGACGCCCTAGGGCCGGCGGCAGTCCGCGCCGTGTTGATGCCTTCACCGTTTTCCACCGGGCATTCTGTGGACGATGCCGTCCGCCTTTCAGAAAACCTGGGTAACCCGTACGATATCGTGGCGATCAGGGAAGTGTATGAGGCTTTTGTGCATACACTCCACCCCTTGTTTGGGGACTTGCCCTTTAGTCTGGCAGAAGAAAATATGCAGAGCCGGTCAAGGGGAAATATCCTTATGTCCATTGCCAATAAATTCGGTTACATCCTGCTGAATACTTCCAATAAAAGCGAACTGGCGACGGGATATGGAACGCTGTATGGGGACATGGCCGGAGGCTTGGGCGTGCTGGGGGATGTGTATAAGCTGCAGGTGTATGCACTGGCCGGATATATTAACCGACACAGAGAGATCATCCCGTCGAATATCATCACCAAGGCGCCTTCCGCCGAGTTAAGGCCGGACCAGAAGGACAGCGACAGTTTGCCCGATTACGGAGTCCTGGATCCCATTCTTTACCAGTACATTGAAAGACGCCAGGGGCCCGCGGAACTGGCGGGACTTGGGTATGATCCCTCGCTGGTAACACGAATCCTGAAAATGGTGAATACCAATGAATACAAACGCAATCAATTCTGTCCTATCATCCGGGTCTCCCCGAAAGCATTCGGGGTGGGCAGACGACTGCCTATCGTGGCCCGGTACCTGAGTTAATTATGGGCGGGGCGGCGTATATTTGTCCCGCTATGTTACAAGTGCCATTTATACGTCAAAACAAAGAATACGTGCTGGAACGCCTGGCCGTTAAGCATTTTAGTGAAGCATCATTGGTAGATGTGATCATCCGGTTGGATGATGAGCGCAAAGCGCTCACGTTTCAATACGACGAATCAAAGGGGGCGATTAACTCCGCTTCAAAAGAAATAGGGCAACTCTTTGCCAAAGGAGAGAAGGACAAGGCGGAAGCCCGCAAGCTGGAAGTCGCCGGCTTAAGTGCAGGGTTAGGTCCTATTGAAGAGAGGTTGGCTGTCGTCGAGAAGGACTTACACGCAGCGCTCGTCAGGTTGCCTAACCTGCCCTCTACCCAGGTGCCCGAAGGAAGAACGCCGGAAGACAATGTAGTCGTCAGGGAAGGCGGCAGCAAGCCATCCCTCCCTGCAGGGGCATTGCCTCATTGGGAACTGGCTAAGAAATACCGGTTGATTGATTTTGAGTTGGGGACGAAGATCACCGGAAGCGGTTTTCCGGTCTACATCGGGAAAGGCGCCAGGTTCCAGCGCGCCCTTATCCAATACTTTCTGGATTACAATACGGAAGCCGGATACGTTGAATACCAGGTTCCCCATATGGTGAACGAGGCTTCTGCTTACGGAACCGGTCAATTGCCGGACAAGGAGGCGCAGATGTATGAAGTGCCCCTGGATAAATTTTATATGATCCCGACAGCGGAAGTTCCCCTCACCAATCTGTTTAGGGATGAGATGGTGAAAGAGGCGGATTTCCCCGTGAAAATGACCGCCTACACGCCTTGCTTCCGCCGGGAAGCCGGCAGTTATGGCAAGGACGTACGTGGGCTTAACAGGGTCCATCAGTTTGATAAGGTTGAACTGGTACAACTGGTGCAGCCGGAAAAAAGCTATGAAGTGCTGGATGAAATGGTAGCTCATGTAGAGCGTTTGTTGCAATCCCTGCACCTGCCTTATAGGATACTCCGGTTATGCGGAGGCGATATGAGCTTTACTGCAGCCATCACCTACGACTTTGAAGTCTACAGTGCGGCACAGGAAAAATGGCTGGAAGTCAGCTCCGTATCTAATTTCGAAGCCTACCAGACCAACCGCATGAAGATCCGCTATAAGGATGAAAAGGGCAAGAACCAACTGGCCCACTCCCTTAATGGAAGTTCCCTGGCGCTGCCCCGCATTGTGGCCTGCCTCCTGGAAAATAATCAGACGGAAGACGGGATTTTACTTCCTGAGATCCTGCATCGGTACTTCGGTGCCATCGCGATATGAAAAAGGCGCCATTCGGCGCCTTTTTAACTTACTTTGTACATCTTGGTCGTTGAGCTGATATAATCCAGCGGATCAAAGGCCTTGTCGAACGTATCTCTGAGGTCGTTCAATTTTGATTGGAGGCTAATAATCTCAGGCCCGACCTGCGGGTCCGTTTTATATTTATCAAACAGGGTTTCATACCGGGCAATATTCTCGCTGATGCGGAAAGTGATCTGGCCGAACCGAAGCTTCAGGGATTGTACGTCCATCATCTGGTAGTAGATCTTTTGCTTCCAGTCCTTTGGGTTCTTCTCTTTTTCGGATGCGGCGACTTCAGCGGCTGCCTGGCGCATGCTAGTCAGATATTGGTAGCGGCTTTCTGCGTCACTCTCTTTGGAGAAGCCGGCGCTGAAGTCCTTGGGGTCTATTTTCAATGTGCCCAGATCCTGTGCAAGGTCTGCCGCATAGAGCTTCTGAAGATTATCCAGCTCGGCTTCAATGCTGGCCCATTCATTTTCGATCAGGCCCTGGTCATAGTCAAACTGGCTGACCTTCATGGTGAGGATCAACATCTTTTCGCTTTGCTCCCGGAGTTCCTTGTGTTTGTTTCCGATGGATGCCATATAGGAAGACATCCCGCTGAACAGGGCGTAGGTCATAGGCCCGGTAACAGGTACGGCCTGTGTTTCTGAACCAAAGGAACCCAGCACATTGCTCGCGACCCCCAAGGTGGACTCTTCTGCCCGGTTGTTCTCCATGTATTTATTAAACTGCCCGTAAAATTCTTTATAGCCGGGGTAATTCATGGGATTGCTGGCTTGTCCCAGCAGATCGAAGAATGTTTTTGTGGAATTAAAAAGAATGAGGGGCTTGATCTCCCTCTCCATGGAGACGAGGTTTACAATCGCAGACTGATAATTCGCCTGGAAGATATAAAGGTCGTTTTGATCGACGGCCTTTTGCCGGTCTTCCAGTGCCTGAACACGCAGAACCAGCTTGTCGGCTTTTTCTTTGGTGTCTTTGGTCTCCAGGATGGATTTGTTCAGGGCGTCCACTTTTGCATCCAGGCTAGTGACGGTGGAATCCATTGATTTTGTCCTTTTGTCGAAGGTGACCTGGATCTCCCCCAGCACTTTATCTTTTAGCTGCTTATCATTCAGCGTATCTGAAGCGGATACCTGCTGGGCCTGGATACGGATGGAAATCAGGAACATCCCGCAGGCGCAGGAAAGAAGTATCAGATTCTTCATAGGATCCTTTTGTCTGCTAAGATAAGACATGTTGCCTTCTAGCCCGGGAAGGGCTTCTCATTTTATGTTTTTTTTATAAAGGCGCTGTTTCCTCCCGGGGGTCATGTGGAAGTATATGGTCATGCGCCATCATTTTTTGGGTGGTGCGGGTGACGAAGAACAGGATCAGGGAGGCGGCCCCCGCCATAAACACAAATAACATAAAGAATTCGTGCAGATTGCTCATATGATAGCCCAGGAATACAGTGACCTTCCCTTTGTCCGGATACAAAGTGCTGAGTACTCCTGCCAGCTTATTACCCATGGCGTTGGCCATGAACCAGACGGCCATCAGCAGGGAGGCAAATTTGAAGGGCGCCAGTTGGTTCACCAGCGAGAGGCCGATGGGCGAAAGGCAGAGTTCGCCGCAGGTATGCATGGCATACATGCCTGTAAGCCATACCATACTGACCTTAACGCCCGGCGGAACATCGTTGACTCCGTAAGCGATCCATAGATAACCCATGGCCAGCGCAAACAAGCCAATGGCCATTTTAGTCGGGGACCCCGGTTCATGTCTCCCCAATTTCAGCCACAGCCAAGCGAAGAACGGCGCAAAGAGGACAACGAATAATGAATTCAGGGATTGGAAGACACTGGCTGGTAATTCATCCAACCCTACCGTTCGTTTGCCGGTTTGGAGAAGGTAAATATTGACTGCCAGGAGGCCTCCGCCCAGGAGGATGAGCAAAAAATAGAGTGTTCCCCTCAAATTCTTGTCATAGTCGGAAGAGAGGTTCTTCCGGACCTTTGCATAAAGCAGGAATACCCCGTACAGCGCCCCGGCGGAGATCAGGTTGATCAGCCAGATGGGAACAGTCAAACCGAGATGCCTGTTGGTTTGTTCATCCGCAAAAAAGGTCAGGGAGTCCCCTGCCTGCTCAAATGCCGCCCAGAAGAATATGACGAAAAAACAGACGATGAAGATAACTCCCACGTGCTTTTTCTCTATAGTGGTCAGCTTTTTATCGGAAAATATAATGGCGGCGATCAGTAGGGGGGCGATGACCAGCAGGTAGGATAAGTAAGGGAATACATTGGTGTCGACGAATATCATTCCTATGGCGATAAGGGTCAGTAGCACAAGGCCTCCCACTACTGCCAGCGGCTTGAGAATGGGGCCTGAAATGCCTTGAGGCGTCAGTCCCAGCACTTTGTTCTCGGGGCTCACGACATACTTGTTATGGAATACCCTGAGCGTGATGACGCTCAATATCATGCCGATACCTGCTACCAGGAAGGCCCAGCGGAAATCAGCCGGGTTGCTTGTCTCCCCTACCAACCCGCAGATAAAGGGGCCCAGGGCGCCGCCGGTATTGATACCCATGTAAAAGATCGTATAAGCGGCGTCCTTTCTCCGGTCACCCTTGGGATACAACTGCCCCACCATGATCGAGATATTCGGCTTGAAAAACCCGTTACCCGCAATCATGAATCCTAAGCCCGAAAAGAACAGGAGCATGGATAAATGGGGGAGAGTATGGTACACCGTACCGCAACCGAAAAGGATCAGTTCTCCAAGCGCCATAACAATGCCGCCGGCGACGATGGATCGCTTATTACCCCAGTAGCGGTCGGCCATAAAACCGCCGATTAAGGGGGTCAGGTAAATGAGGCTGATATAGCTGCCATAAACGTTGGACGCAAATACTTTATCAAACAGCAGCGCTTTGGTCATGAAGAGCACCAGGATGGCCCGCATCCCGTAGAAGTTAAACCGTTCCCACATTTCAGTGGCAAAGAGAATATAGAGTCCTTTAGGGTGTCCTTTTGAAACCTGCTCGTTTTGGTTCATATGGTGTTATAAAGGGGATGGCCGTAAAAAATGAAAGCGGCAAAGTACATACAAAATCCAAATATTGGATCGATCTTCGCGGCCATGAACATACTTTTACTGGGATCCGGAGGCCGGGAGCACGCGCTGGCCTGGAAACTGAGGCAAAGTCCCCGCTGCGGCAAGCTCTTTATAGCGCCCGGGAATGCAGGCACAGCAGGCTGTGGAGAGAATGTACCCATTGAAGCAACAGACTTTGACAGGATCGGGTCTTTTTGCCTGGAGCATTCGATCGATATGGTGGTAGTGGGCCCAGAAGAGCCCCTGGTCAAGGGGGTTTATGACTTCTTCAGGGATGACACCGGGCTAAAGCATATTCCGGTGATCGGGCCTTCTGCCGAAGGCGCGCGGCTGGAAGGGAGCAAGGCCTTTGCCAAGGCCTTTATGAAGAGGCATCATATTCCTACGGCAGCCTACAGGGAATTTGATATTGCCGGGCTTGCCGGCGGAAGGGAATATTTGAAGGCGCATGCCTTGCCCATTGTATTAAAGGCCGACGGACTGGCCGCCGGAAAAGGCGTGGTGATCGCTACTACGCATCAGGAGGCCCTGGAAGTATTCAGCGAGATGCTAGAGGAAGAGAAGTTCGGAGAGGCCTCCAAAACAGTGGTCATAGAGCAATTCCTGGAAGGGATAGAACTCTCGGTTTTTGTGCTCACGGACGGATTGCATTACCAGATCCTTCCTGAAGCAAAGGATTATAAAAGAATTGGAGTGGGGGATACGGGGCCGAATACCGGGGGTATGGGCGCTGTTAGCCCGGTGGCATTTGCCGATGATGTTTTTATGAAAAAGGTCCTGCACCGCGTAGTGGAACCTACGGTAGCCGGGCTGCGAAAGGAAGGAATAGACTACAAAGGGTTTATCTTTTTGGGGTTGATCAAGGTGAACGGAGATCCCTTTGTGATAGAATATAATTGCCGCATGGGCGATCCGGAGACGGAAGTAGTCCTGCCCCGGCTAAGGAATGACCTGGTGGACCTCCTGGAAGCCGTCGCCCGCGGGACCTTGGACAAGGTAGTGGTAGAAACGGATCCTAGAATGGCAGTAACTACAGTGGCTGTATCCGGGGGATACCCCGGGCCATATGAAAAAGGCCTGGAAATCATGGGGCTTTCCCTCTTCCCGGGAGAAAAGGTGTTGGTTTTTCAGGCGGGGACCACAGAAAAAGAAGGAAAAGTAGTGACGAATGGGGGGCGGGTCCTTGCCGTAACGGCCTACGGAACGACAGTGGGGGAGGCTGCCAGGGCGTCAAGGGAGGTGCTGGGGAGTATTAAATACGAAGGAATGTTTTTCCGTCCGGATATTGGATATGAATTCTAATAATTAATATATTTATATTTAGGTGCTTCTGGCAGTAATTTTGCGGAAAGGGAGCCTAATACCGATACCTATGTTATAACGGCTATGCACACCTGCAACGCTTCCTGAAATTAAAACCGAAGCGTATGTTGTGGAATTCGATAATTTACTTGAATTTTGCATGCAAAATTTGTGTAACATCGTAGGCTGATAAGGAGCCTTCGGGGCAAGTATTACGAAAATATTACGAAAAGGAATGAACCTGAAATAACAACAATGGGACTTTTTAACTTTTTTACGCAGGAAATAGCGATTGATCTGGGTACCGCCAATACCCTGATTATTCACAATGATGAAGTGGTGGTGAATGAGCCTTCTATTATTGCACTGGACCGAAACAACCCCAAGAATGTCCTGGCAGTAGGGAAAAAGGCGCTATTAATGCACGAAAAGACCCATGAAAGCATTCGGACGGTCCGTCCTTTGAAGGATGGAGTGATCGCGGATTTCAACGCTGCAGAATTAATGATACGGGAGTTGATCAAGATGATCTACCCCAAGCGGCCCCTGTTCCCTCCTAAATGGAGAATGATGATCTGCATTCCTTCCAGTATTACGGAAGTCGAAAAGAGGGCGGTCAGGGATAGCTCCGAACAGGCCGGCGCCCAGGAAGTGTACCTGATACATGAACCGATGGCAGCTGCGCTGGGAATTGGCATCGACGTGGAAGAACCGGTGGGAAATATGATCATCGATATCGGAGGCGGTACTACGGGAATCACCGTGATTGCCCTGGCGGGTATTGTGTGCGACCAATCCATCAGGATTGCGGGGGATGAATTTACAGCTGACATCATGGAGGCCCTGCGTCGTTACCATAGCCTGCTGATTGGTGAACGTACGGCGGAACAGATCAAAATACAGATAGGCGCAGCCACCAAAGACCTGGATAACCCTCCCGATGACATACCGGTGAACGGAAGAGACCTGGTGACGGGTATTCCCAAGCAGGTTATGGTCAGCTACCAGGAAGTAGCTGAAGCATTGGATAAATCCGTGTTTAAAATCGAAGAAGCTATTTTGAAAGCCCTGGAAATGACGCCTCCTGAGCTGGCCGCCGATATTTACCGCCGCGGTTTGTACCTGACGGGTGGGGGGGCCTTACTGAGGGGACTTGATAAGCGACTGGCCAATAAGATCAAATTACCGGTACATGTAGCGGATGACCCGTTGAAATCCGTAGTCCGGGGCACTGGTATAGCGCTCAGGAACTATCAGCGGTATCCGTTTGTCATGCGATAATCCACTAGCCTTTCAAACTAATGTAGGTGCGCAATATTTTCCTGTTCATAAGGCGGTATTTTCATGTGTTATTGTTCCTTATACTGGAAATCCTCAGCCTTTCCATGTTATTTACCTATAACAAATTCCATGAGGCCTTCTTTATGAGGGCTTCGGGTGACGTGACGGGTAAGTTTTTCACGGAATATACCCGGGTGCACGATTACTTTCATTTAAAAGAAGAGAACGACCGCCTGGCCAGGCAAAATCTACTCCTGCTGAAAGCACAGGCCCAGAACTACATAAGCAGAGATTCAGCCGTCAAGGTCATCAGGGATTCCATTCCGATGGATTCCACAGGCCGATACCGCAAGTTTGAATGGAGGGGAGCGGATGTGATCAATAATTCGATTACTTTCCCCGACAACTATATTACCTTAAACCGGGGGGCGCTTGATAGTGTCCGCAAAGATATGGGTGTCATTGGTCCGGATGGGATCGTGGGTACGGTGGTAAACGTGAGCGATCACGTAGCCGTAGTCCTGAGCTTGTTGCACAAAAAAAGTCTGGTATCGGGGATGTTGAAGAAGAGCAGGGATGCAGGCCGAATCATTTGGGACGGGGTTGATCCCAATGTGTTAACCATGATGGATATCCCCAAAAGCGTAAAGGTGGCCAAAGGGGATACGGTCATTACGAGCACCTACTCTGAAATATTCCCCTCCAGCATACCTATAGGCACCATCCTGAAAATAGAAAGTGACCCCGCGAGTAATTTTTACATCTTAAAACTCAGGTCCGCTACTAATTTTGGTCGTTTGCAGCACGTTTTTGTGGTAGGGAACAGCCTGCGCCAGGAACAGGTAGACCTGGAAGATGATACCAAGAAAAAGTTGAAATGAGTGACTTACTTAAAAATATAGGAAGGCTTGTCCTGTTTATCCTGGTTCAGGTATTTATCCTGAATCAAATCCCGCCTATACACCAGTTTGTCAATCCTTATATCTACTTCCTTTTCATCCTGTGGCTGCCCTTTGGCACCGGCCGGGTGACCCTGATGGCCGCCGGCTTCCTTTGTGGTCTGTGCCTGGATTATTTTACCAAAACCCCCGGTCTTCATGCCGCTCCCTGCGTATTGATCGCCTATTTCAGGCCTTTCCTGATCAATATCCTCGTTCCGCAGCAGGGAGCCGAAATGAACTATAAGGAGCCCTCCATCAAGAGCCTGGGGCCTGCCCCTTATCTTACGTATGTATTCGTACTGACATTGATGCACCACGCCTGTTTGTTTCTCCTGGAGGCCCTGCAATTCGGAGGCGTCATTTACTTTTTGGGAAAAATGCTGGCCTCCACGGTTATTAGCATGGTATTGATCATAATATTGGAGTTGTTGTTCCCCCGCAAACAAAAATTTATTACCAATACATAATCCGTTACTTTTATAGGAGATTTAAAATCCATTACCTTAAGCAATGTCGGTGTTTAACCAGTCGCGCCAAACTGTAGTGCGCTTTATATTTGCCGCTATCTTCTTCGTAATCATAGCCCGGCTATTTACGCTCCAGGTAATTTCCGGAAAGTATCAGAAACTGGCGCAGGACAATGCGATCCTGAGACAGGTCGTCTATCCCAACAGAGGAATCATTTTTGACAGAAAAGGCCGGGCCATCCTGGACAATACGATTATGTATGACCTGATGGTAACCCCCGTCCAGGTCAAAGGAATTGATACACAGGCGCTATGCCATATACTATCCATTGATACGGCAGAGTTCAGGCTGCGCATCACCAATGCTATTGTCAAGAATGGACGCAGCAGGGCGTCAGCGTTTGAGTCCCTGCTATCCCCGGAAAAATACGCCCGTATCAGTGAGAGCCTGTATAAATTCCAGCCGGCATTTTACCTCCAGGAAAGGCCTATAAGGACCTATCCTTATCATGTGGCGGCCTCCTTCCTGGGATATGTAGGCGAAGTAGATTCCAATTTTATCCGCAAGCACGTGGAAGGAGGATATGAGCCCGGGGATTACGCCGGCCGTAGCGGTTTGGAAAGCGCCTATGAGAAGCAATTGATGGGACAACGAGGGATCAAGATCCTGGTAAAAGATAACCTGAACCGCCCGCAGGGAGCCTATGCAAACGGGACATTCGATACGGCAGCCATTGCCGGGAAGAACCTGTATACCTCTATTGACGTTGACCTCCAGAAATACGGGGAAAAGCTCATGGGAAACAAGGTGGGTAGCATCGTAGCAATCGATCCCCGGACAGGGGGCATCCTTGCCCTGGTGAGCACACCTACCTTTGATCCTCAATACATCACCGGCCCTGACCGGGGCAAACACTATGCGGAGTTATACAGGGATCCGGCTCAACCCTTATATAACAGGGCTATCCTGGGAGAATACGCGCCCGGGTCTACCTTCAAGCCGTTAGATGCCATGGTGGCGCTCGACCAGCAGGTGATTACGCCGGCGTTTGGCGTGGATTGCCTGGGGTTATATTACGGCTGCGGCGTGCCAAGGAAGTGCACAGAAAAAAAACCGGGACACGCCAGGAACCTGGAGACCGCTATTACCTGGTCTTGTAACTCCTTCTTTTTCCAGGTCTTCCGCATGATCATTGACCGGCATCCGGGCAATATAGAAGCCGGTTTGATGGAGTGGAAAGGCTATATGAGCAATTTTGGTCTGGGGCATAAGCTGGGCATCGACCTGCCCGGGGAAAATTCCGGTTATATTCCGGATACCGCCCATTTCAATAAGGTATTCGGTCGCCATCACTGGAACTCCTGTTCATTGGTATCCTTGGGAATCGGCCAGGGGGAGACGACAGAGACGCCCATACAGATCGCCAATACGATGTGTCTCATTGGCAATAAAGGATATTATTATACCCCGCATATCGTGGATAGTATTTCAGACGGCGATACGGCCCTCAACAGGTATCGGGTGAAGCATGAAGGCACACATATTCCAGAAGATATTTTTGAAAAGGTGATAGATGGAATGGAGGGAGTAGTGGAACAGGGGACTGCCCAGGATGCCCAGGTCCCCGGTATCATTGTTTGTGGCAAAACCGGAACAGCCCAAAATTTTTATAGAGGCGTCGCCCAACCTGACCACGCTTTATTTGCAGCCTTTGCGCCAAAGGTGAATCCCAGGATTGCCATTGTGGTGATTTGTGAAAATGCCGGTTTCGGGGCTAAATCCGCTGCTCCCATAGCCAGCCTCATGATCGAAAAATACCTCAAGGATTCCATCAGTGATAATCGGAAATCACTGGAGGAAAGTATGATGCAGTTGAACCTTATTCCCCCGCGTATCTATGCCGCAAGGGATTCCTTGGCTAAGCTCAGGAATAAGCGGTTGGACCTGGATTCCGACAATTCAGATTCTTCAGAAGATGTCCCCGTTGTGCCTGCCCCAAAGAAACCCTTGCATAAACCAACGGCTTCTCCCGCTACCCGTGATAGCACGGGAGGAAAGGGAAATGATACCTCCGGAAAGAAAACGGCCCGGATCAATTCTTTGCAAGCCATGTTATCGCCGGAAGAAAGAAAATATAAACCCCGTGTGGCACCATATATATGAGTAACAAGAACCCCTCCATCGCAAAAGGGATAGACGCCCTGGCCATCTGGTTGTTCTTTTTGATCGCCATAATCGGTATACTCAGCATTTTTGCAGTGGAGTACCGGGACGGGGATAATGTCGTGCAAAACCTCATGGGTTTGAAGAAGGAGTACTCCAAGCAGTTGTTCTACCTGGGCATCTACAGCATCCTGGGGGTCATCATTTTATTGACGGACTCCAAGATCTTTACTGCGATGGCCAACCTGCTGTATGCCTTCGGGATAGTACTTCTGCTGGCGACTTTCATTCCGGGGGTCGGAAGAGCGGTAAATGGCTCCCACTCCTGGATTGCCCTGGGAGGAGGGTTTAATTTACAGCCCGCTGAATTTTGCAAGATCTTTACCTTACTGGCCCTCGCCAAATACATCTCCCGAACGGAAACCCAGTTCAGGAATGTCAAAGCCCAGGCGATCGCTGCGGGGATCGCTGTTTTGCCGGCCATGATCACGATCATGCAAAACGAGACGGGACTTGCCCTGGTCTACTTCTCTCTGTTCATACCGATGTACCGGGAGGGACTACCTCCCTCTATTCTTGTGATTGGCTTTGCCTTTGGGGTGCTTGCTGTCATGACGCTGCTGCTGGATAAGTATATTCTGCTCGTGGTGTTGACGGGTATTGCGATCCTTGCCATTATATTGCTTCGCAAACAATTCAAGCGCAACCGGCGATTGTTGTCCGGCATCATTGTCAGTTGGGTGTTGGCGTCGGGTATTTCAGTATTTGTAGTACCCTACGTATTTGACAACGTGCTGCAGGAATACCAGGCGAGGCGTATTTACAGCCTGGTGGGGAAGGATTACCAGCGTCACCATGCGGCCGGCCAGGCTACCGATGAGGAACTAAAGAAACGTAAAGCCAAGGTGGCCCAGGGATCAGATTACAATGTAAAACAATCGAAGATCGCCATTGGTTCCGGGGGACTCTTTGGTAAAGGATATCTGAAAGGAACCCAGACGAGGTACGATTTTGTGCCGGAACAGAGCACCGATTTTATCTTTTGTACGATCGGGGAGGACTTTGGTTTTGCCGGTTGCGCAGTATTGTTGGGTTTGTACCTGCTGCTCCTTTGGCATATTGTCACTATTGCGGAGCGGCAGCGAAGCGTCTTTTCCAGGGTCTATGCCTATGGGGTAGCGAGCATTATATTCTTTCATATGGCCGTTAACGTGTGCATGACTATAGGCCTCGCCCCGGTTATCGGCATCCCCTTGCCTCTTATGAGCTATGGGGGATCTTCACTGCTCACGTTTAGCATTCTTATATTCATCATGATCCGCCTGGATGCGGATAGGCATATCATCCTGCGATGAGTTGCCGTGGTACCGTATACCACGACGCAAGTCGTATCTTTGCCCCCTATGAGGATCATACCTTTAATGGAAGGGGCGTTTACCATCGATCAGTCAAAGAAATTCATTCCGTTCAACCTGGCGTCAGATAACCTGCAACAACGTCCTGCAGGATCTCTCCTGGTAGAGATTCAACCTTTTGTCGTCATTACGGATGAAGACATCCTGCTACTGGATACCGGCCTGGGTTTTCGGACGCCGGACCAGACCCTTCAAATACACAAGAACCTTATCAATGCAGGGATCAACCCCATGGACATCACTAAAGTATTGATGAGTCATTTGCATAAAGACCATGCCGGCGGAATAGCCGGGCAGGATCCCGTTTCCGGTGAATATTCCCTTAGCTTTCCCGGGGCTACCCATTATGTGCAGCGGAAAGAACTGGATTATGCCCTGGAAAAAGGGTTCCCCTCGTATATCCCGGAAGAATTATCGCCCCTTAGACAGACGGACAAAGTAGTGCTCCTTGATGATACGCAGGGAACCATTGGCCCTTCCATTCGATATGAAGTTACAGGAGGCCACACCCCTTTTCACCAGGTTTTTTGGATAAAGGAAGGAGAACAGTCCATTTTCTTCGGGGGAGACGATGCGCCGCAGTTGGGTCAGATGAAAAATAGATTTATAGCCAAGTATGATTATGACGGGAAGAAATGCATGGAATTAAGGAAGAAATGGTGGGCGGAGGCAGCGGAGGAACATTGGACGCTATTGTTCTATCATGACATTAAATACCCGTTCATTGCCTTATAATACGTACTAACGTTGGTTCGTAGCGGGCGAAAAAAAACTTCCGGATTATAATAATTGTAATAATGACAAAAAAATAGGCCAACCCTAGAAAGAGTCGGCCGTTGCTAACCTATGAAAAACACCTATATGCAAATGTAGGGAAAAAATAATTTAGTTTCCAAAAATTGCTAATTGAATTAACCAGTGAATTTGAGCGAATAGGGATGCATAAAAACGACAGGAGCGCCCCCTGTTTTCATGACGAATGAGGGGTGCTTAACTTTGTCCCCGGAGCTATGGTAGAGGTGGATTTGAGGACAAAAGGGGGGCGTTTGTTTATGTCTTAAATTACCACATTCTTTACCAAAATTAACATATCGGAAAGAGCAGGGGAAACGGCATAAGCGCCGTCCGATCAGAAGCCTTTTTTATACATGGGCACACGTTGTGGTGCACGGTTGTTCAATCGGTTTAGAAGAATGCGATTGAATTCTTTCTCGGATTGATAAAAATGATTGGTACGGGAGCGGCCAAGAATATGGGTAAATTGATCCTGGTATCTCTTGCGGATATTCAGTACGGCTTCTTCCTTATTTAATTCATCCCCCGAATGCTCCAACTGGGCTGAATGCAATTCATTTTCATATTGATTGTACAAGGGCCAGAATTCCCTCGCTTCTTCCGGAGAGAGATTGAGTTGTTGGCTGATATAGGCCACTTTCAGCGCTTCCACCCTTTGTGCCCTGGCCTGCCTGATCGCAGGATCCTCTTGCTGCTGGAAGGTGGCCTGCGCTAAAGTAGCGCTGACTAGCCCGGCTGCCATTAGGGATAATATAGTGAGAAGAAACTTCTTCATGGGTATATCATAATTTTAATGCTACTGTGCGGTGTTTTTGTTTTCACCGGAAATTTCAGCCGGGGTCAATTCTGCCGGGTGAGTTCCATCAGCATTATCTTCTATTTTTGGGAGCTGCTGTTCATCTACTTCGCTTGCGATCAGGTCAGCATCGCTCACGTCCGTATTGCTCTTCAGATAATCCAGGATATCCTGATCGGAAATCCGGGCAAGGGCCGTATTAAACTGGGCCTTGGTCTTTAAATTAACCCCACTGCGAAGAAAATCGGAGGGTGAATCATAAATATGGAATCCCGAAATAGCGCTTGCCATAAGAACGCCGACCATCACAGCTGCCGCAAGGAATTTACGCAGCGGTAATGTGCGTGAAATAGGAATGACCTTTGCCGGTTCAGACTCCCATTGTCCTGGTTCTGCCTCCCAGGGAAAGAGGTCAAAATAACCTTCCGGAACCTTCCCTGGATACTCCCGGCTCATTGAGGCCATAAAAGGCGACAAGCGCCTGAGCTCTTCTTCAACGCCCATGTTATTATCGCTTGCTATGGCCTGCACGGCCAATTGCTCCGGGAGCGCATCGAAATAACCAGCGGGAATTCTGAACGTAGGCAGGTCCCTGAGTCCGGTCAGTATAGCGGGCAGGATTTCTTCTTCTTCCAATGAATTTTCCGCCTCTTCTTCCAGGAGGATCCGCTTCATAAGGTTCACCGGCAGTTGGTCAAAGTAACCAGCCGGCACCTGGAACGTAGACCGGTCTTTTAAACCAGCCAGTATCCCGGACGCATCTTCTTCCTGCCCTTCCGCCGAATGCCGGATCGCTTCCAGCATTTTTTCGGGGAATTGCTCAAAGAAATGAGGAGGTACTGTAAAGGGAGTGTTGCCGGGCAAACCAGCTACCACTTCCGAGATGCTCCTCAATTCGCGTCCTATGTTGTCATTGTGTGCCATGTACCTATCTATGACGTTTATACATTAAGAAAGTTTAATGATTCAGCATGAACTCCTCGATTTTCTTGACGGCGTGGTGGTAGCTAGCCTTTAAAGCGCCTTCCGACGTCTCCAGCACCCGGCTCATTTCTTCGTAAGGCATCTCATCATAATACCTGAGATTGAACACAATGCGCTGCTTTTCGGGTAAAGAAGTGATGGCCAGCTGGAGCTTCCACTCCAGCTTACCGGGGTCGAAGTACCTGTCGGCCTTTAATTTGTTGCTTAACCCCGTCTCTACGTCACTGAACGACACGGTGGCTTTTTTCTTTTGCTGTTCCAGGAAAGTCAGGCTTTCGTTGGTAGCAATTCGATATAGCCAAGTGTATAACTGACTGTCTTCCCGAAAGTTATCAAGGCTTTTCCACACCTTAATGCAGACATTCTGGAGGACGTCGTTGGCATCGTCGTGGTCCAGGACAATGCGTCGGATATGCCAGTATAGCTTTTCCTGGTATTTCCGGACAATCTGGGTGAATGCGGCTTCCCTTGTCCCTGGAACACGGAAGTTTAGCAATAATTCTTTATCATCGGCGAACGTAGCCATGCAAGGGATTTAATCCGTGCTAATATATCCAATATCTCCGTATAATAGATTGAATATGGAAAAACAAGTTTAATGGGAGAAGAGGCTTAACAGGAGGAAAACAAAAAGGGGGCTCTGCGCCCGAATATAGGGGGACCTAAGCACCCCCAAAGGAGCGCCGAAGCTCCCCAAAAGAGGGCCGAAGGCCCTCGGCTGTAAGTCATAAGACGGTATTGGGCGGACCCGATAAATTCAACTATTATCGGGTCCGCCCAATACATATCGGGGCCGCCCCATACTTACGTCCTATTCGGACTACGAATTCTTTCTAACGAGTGCTTTTTCCGCGGCAGCCACAATATCGACAGCGTCCAGGCCATATTTAGTCAGCAGCTCTTCCGGCTTGCCGCTTTCTCCGAACGTATCCTTGGTGCCCACATATTCAATAGGTATGGGGAAGTGTCTGGCCGCCACCTGTGCGATGCTGTCCCCAAGGCCCCCAATGATATTGTGCTCTTCTGCGGTTACCGCGCAACGGGTCTTACCGATGGATTTCAGAATGCTTTCCACATCCAGGGGCTTGATGGTATGAATATTGACCAGTTCAACGCTGTATCCCTTTTCTTCCAGGATCCTTCCAGCCTCAATAGCCTTCCAAACCAGGTGTCCGCAGGCAAAAATGGAAATATCCACCCCTTCGGAAAGGAACTGCGCTTTTCCGATTTCAAACTTTTGGTTCTCTGCAGTGAAGTTGGGCCATTTCGGACGGCCGAAACGCAGGTAAACAGGCCCCTCATAGTCGGCAATGGCAATGGTGGCAGCCTTGGTCTGGTTGAAATCACAAGGTACGATCACGGTCATACCCGGCAACATTTTCATGAGGCCAATATCTTCCAGGATCTGATGGGTGGCGCCGTCTTCTCCCAGGGTCAGCCCGGCGTGGGATGCACATATCTTTACATTCTTACCAGAATAAGCCACAGATTGACGGATCTGGTCGTAGACCCTTCCGGTGCTAAAGTTGGCGAATGTGGTTGTATAAGGAATTTTCCCGCCGATGGTCAGTCCCGCTGCAATACCGATCATATTGGCTTCGGCTATGCCGACCTGGATGAAACGGTCCGGGAATTCTTTAATGAAGGCCTGCAATTTCATGGAGCCAAGCAGATCAGCGGTAAGCGTTACGACATTGGGGTTTTTGCGTCCTACTTCCAGGATACCTTCTCCGAAACCACCACGGGTTTCTTTTTCGTTCAGTACTTGTATATCTTTTAACATGGGCAGATTCGGGTTTTGCGAAGCAAACCTACAGTAAACAGGTGAAATTCAGATCAATTTTGTTTGATGGGCCCATTAGTTGAGCTGGAAGTTCTGGCTGGAATGAAGGGTCTTATCCTCTTTAATGCGTAACTCCCATTCCCAGGCAGTACGCATCATATCCTCCAGGTTATACCGGATATTCCACCCCAGCTCTTTAACAGCTTTATCATTATTGGCGTAAATGGCAATAACGTCACCCGGCCTTCGTGGTCCGATGCTGTAGTTTAATTTGACCCCACTGACGGCTTCAAAGCTGCGGATGGCTTCTAATACGGTTACCCCATTACCCGTTCCCAGGTTGAATATTTCAACGGTATTTTTATTCTTATCCCCCAGCATGTAGTTCACTGCCAGGGTGTGGGCATGCGCAATGTCGCTCACGTGGATGAAATCCCTGAGACAGCTTCCATCCCGTGTATCATAATCATCACCATATACCGTCATAGCCGGCAACTTACCGATAGCCGTTTGGGTGATAGCAGGAATCAGGTTGGCCGGTTTGCCAATGGGCAATTCACCTATCAAAATAGAGGGATGAGCGCCCACCGGATTAAAATAACGCA
>Ga0302312_10000398_pt1 | contig 35096 bp, 31 predicted proteins | sample III_Palsa_N2_1_FD_200529 | JGI IMG/M metagenome (GOLD analysis project Ga0302312, IMG submission 200529) | Peat permafrost microbial communities from Stordalen Mire near Abisko, Sweden - III_Palsa_N2_1 | ecosystem: Environmental > Terrestrial > Soil > Palsa > Peat permafrost | place: Sweden... | reverse complement strand
AGCTTGGAATGGGTGACGTCCCCGGTCGTATTCAGGTCCCCGAAATAGCTGGCCGCCCCGGCAGTGATACCTATCTCGCCGGAATGAATATAGCCTTCATATTGTGCCTGGGCCTCTATGCCCGTCCACAGACAGATAATCATTAACAGAAAACCTACTTTGTTCATATTACAGGGTTACAAACGTCCGCAAGGGAGCATTTCTTATGGAAAGGCCTCAATTTCTTTTGTCTAAACCCCAGGAAAGTTTATTGCGCAGGGTCTGTAAAAAATTATTTTCGTTCAACCGAAGCAGATTTATGGAAAAACTTTCTTTTTTGACGGCCAGTTGCACCTGCCGGTTCACGACTTCCTTACGGGCGTCCAGGACACAGATGAACTGATCGGACCTCCCTTCCACTTCAAATGAAATGATATTATGATCCGGCACCACAATGGGCCGGACGTTCAAATTATGAGGAGCCACAGGGGTAATTACAAAATCTTCGGCATCAGGGAATAACACAGGGCCGTTACAACTCAGGTTATATCCGGTAGATCCGGTGGCTGTCGCCACAATGAGTCCATCTGCCCAATACGTGTTTAAAAAAGCTCCGTTCAGGTAGGTATGGATCTTGATCATGGGAGAAGTATCCTTTTTATGGATAGCGAACTCATTTAATGCGTAAGGTACTTCGCCGAATAGGGGCTCATCCGAATCCAGGTGGATCAGGGAACGCCTGTCCAGTACATACGTACGATTGATCAGCGAAGCCACAGCAGAGGTCAATTCTTCTTTTCCTATACCGGCCAGAAAGCCCAGCCGCCCGAAATTGATTCCCAAAATAGGGATCTTTTTATCCCGCACCAGGGTAACGGTATCCAGCAGGGTTCCGTCTCCGCCAAGGCTGATAAAGCACTCAATCTGCTCGTCCAGGTCATAAAAGGTCTCAAAATGTTCTATGGTATCCGGAAACCTGATCTTATCCCTGATCTGTTCGTAGAAGGGGCGGTATACTACCGGGGTTATCCGGTGCTTTGAGAGTTCATCCATTAACATCTGCACCTCCTGCAATTGACCGAATTCGATCCCCCGTGTGTAAATTCCAATACGCATATGTTAATGGATGTTTTTTAGAAACCCTTATAATTATGCAAAAATAGCCCGTTTTGTCCCAATTGGTTAAAGCTAAACTCGAAATGCAACTGAAGGTCGTAAATGGTGACAATGTCCAACCCCACTCCTCCGGAATATAGTAACCGGTTATTTAAAAAACTCCCGTATTCCGGCCCGCTAAGGGACGCATACCCCATATTTACATATCCCTTCAGGAAGATCCTTACCGGTATATAACTGTAGGCATGGCTCTTTTTAAACAGTGTCGGAAAACTCCTGCTTAGGATTTCCCTGCGGACTGTGGCTTTACCGAGGGCCCCGAAATTACCGTCCACGATATAATATTCGAGCCCCTGGAGATACATATCCCCAAAGCCCATCAGGTGCCGGTTGGAATAGGGTTGACCGGAAGGCAGGGTGGTGATCATTTCACCTTCCAGGGATAGGAAGGTACGGGGGAAAAGCGGCCTGTAATATCCTCCCTTCAGGGTCATACTCCACACATCTATATCCTTACTGATCCCCAGTCCCTTGCCCGCTAATTGAACGGTAGCGGATACCCCGTTCAAAGGATAGGGAATATTATCGACCCCATAGTACTGATAGGTATAAGACAGCTCCGGATATCGAACATGCGTTCGCCCGTTCTCAAAGTAAGTGCCATATCCTGCTTTTTCGGTAAGGGTATTGATGGTATCGGATAACACCTCGTCCGTATAGGCAAAACGGACCGTATGCTTATCCTTTACTCCCTTTTTATATACATAGGAAACGCTTGCCTGCAGTGTCCTGTGTATGAACAAATCTCCCAGGTGGGTAGTATCCGGGAAAAAGACCTGCTTATTTGAATCCGTCGCAAAGTTGATCTGCTTTGCATTATTGTAGAGCATCCCTGCAGTCAGGTATTGTGTCAGCTTACGGTCCAGGTAGGGGCTTTCATAACCGAGGTTCAGTAACCGGTTATACCCGTTCTCTGCATACAGGTGTATCTTATCATTCCTCCCTGTAATGTTATACCAGGAAAAGTGCATGCCATAGTCTACCCTTTGAAGGCTATGGTGTTCTTCCACCCACCATTGGTTGAAATTCCTGTCTATGATTTTCAGGTAAGGGATGGGAAAGAAGTAATTCCGCTCCCTGATGTCAAGGGATATATCTACTCCTCCTCCCTTCCAATTCTTAATCCCCGGAACCACTTCTATGAAAAGAAAAGTATTCATGAGTTGGTCATGGGCTTTTTGCAAATACTCCTGAACACGGGCCGATGGCAAACGGTCTCCTTCCTTGAAGGGCAGCTCCCGGAAAATGATATATAGTTTTGTTTTTTTATTGCCGGAGACCTCAATATGCCTTATAACTACGGTAGTGGTGTCGGTGTCAAAGCCCTGCGAGAAAGCGGCCTGTGCAATACATAGGAGGGAGAGAGTACACAAAAGTATAGCCACGCATTTACCTGCCCGCTGCTGCATCTGTCCTGGCAAAACGATTAGATGTTGAGATAATTCATTAAATGGTCGTAATTAGACCGCAGGTCATCTTCGGAAAGATTGTCCCCGAAATAGGCTTCAATATTGTATTCATAGCGCTGAAAAGTGGCCAGGATATCCTGAATATCATTCCGGTTCACCTTTACGGACACAATAAGCTGACCGCTTGCATGGTCTTTTTGGGTCACTACATGAATGACAGTGGCGTCATTGGATTCCACCAGTCGTCCGATCTCGCTCAATGAAAAATTACGAGGCTCCATATTCAGGATGATAACGCCTCCCGCTTCTTCCGCCCCCGTGTATTCATCAAGCGCCTGGAGCAACTCGCTTGCGGTGATCACACCTAATAATTCAAGGTCGGGCTTGACCACGGGAATGACGCTTAAGCGTAGCTTCTTCCAAAGCCTTAATACGGAAAGGAAGTGTTCGTCCTCCAGGATGGCCGCCTTGTTCGAAGGTAATTCCAGGGCTCCCAATTGTCTGCTGTCATCGGCAATATCCAGTAATTCATTTTCCTCCACCAGTCCCAGGTATTTATCCTCTTCAACGACCGGCAGATGAGTAATGTGAAAATCCGCCATCAGTTGCAAAGCTCGGCTAACGGTATCATGTAACCGCAAAAAAGGAATGGAATGAGATATCAGGTTAACGGCCCGCATGCGCTATTATATTTCAGGCACTCACCGGTTGATTTAGTTTAGTGAGGAACTTTTCCAGTATCTGGTTAAATTCCCCGGGGACTTCCATCATCGGCGCGTGTCCGCATTTATCAATGAAATGTAATTCGGCGTTCGGAATCAGTCGTTGAAATTCCTTACCAACGAACGGAGGGGTAACGGTGTCGTTGTTCCCCCAGATCAGCAACGTCGGTTGTTGTATCTGACTGACTTCTTCGCCCAGGTTATTCCTTATGGCGCTTTTGGCAAGGGCAATGATCTTTACCACATTCATCCGGTTGGATGTAATGGCATATACTTCATCTACCAACTCTTTAGTAGCCATACCCGGATCATAAAATGTCAAAGCCGTTTTGCGCTTAATATATTCATAGTCGCCCCGTTTGGGATAGCTGTCACCCATCCCATTTTCAAAAAGGCCGGAGCTACCTGTTAAAATGAGCGATTTAATCTTTTCCGGATGTTTCAGGGTATGCAATAGTGCCACATGCCCCCCCAGAGAATTTCCCAGAAGGTGTATATCCTGGTAACCCCTCGCTTCGACTAACTTTTGAACGTATTTCTCAAGGCCTCCTACAGAAGTATGCAGCAGGTCCAGATCTAAAAGAGGCAGCAGGGGCAATACGACCCTGTAATGATGGCTGAAATAACCAATCTGCTCCTTGAAGTTGCTCAATTCTCCAAACAACCCATGCAGGAGGATCAGGGGCTCCCCCTGCCCTTCTTCAATAAACCTGAACTTGTCCTGCTGTTTGATTTCGTAATTCATTCTTCCAAAAATCTTCCGTTGTTAAATCTCCCGCGTTCCGATTACAATTTACTCAATTTAGTGCTTGCTTGGAGGGGCAAAATCAATAATAATTGGCCTCTCCGGTGCTAAAATAAAGGATTATGGTCCTACTTTATCAAAGAATTTATCCAGTCTTTCAAATATATCCCTGAACCAGGGGACCGCCAGACCTATAGCCCCAATCATTTTCGGAGCAATGAGCGAGATATAAGGGTAGGTTACGGACTGCCGTAGCGTTTCCTCTGATATCAGGTGCATTTTAACAAGGTAGAACATCAGTATACTGTATATGGTCACGTACAATAAACAATAAAATAACATTCCTCCCAACCTGTTTATCCATCCGAACATGAGTCCCTCCACCAGCTTTTGGAGAAGATAAGCCAACCAGCGCACCAGCAGGATAACTACCGTCAATACAACGAGGAAGGCCAGTAAGGGCATCCACCTGTGTGAAACGTGCACAAACCGCTCCAGGTATTCTGCGGCAATATGAGAAAACTTCATGGCTACCGCCAGTCCGATCAGGTAGGCCAGCAAGGTGAATACCGCTACGATGAGTCCTTTAAAGAATCCACGTATGGCCCCAACGACAACCAGCAATACCAGCAGGATATCGATCCACATTACAACAGCTCTTTCACCATCGCGGCAATAGATTTACCATCCGCTTTACCCGCCAATTCCTTATTGGCAGCCCCTATCACTTTCCCCATATCCGCCGGTCCCGAAGCACCTGTTTTCCTGATGAGGTCCTGTACAAAAGACCTTAACTCTTCGGGGCTAAGGGGAGCGGGCAAATACTTTTCTATGACGGCCACTTCTTCCAATTCCCTATCTGCCAGGTCATTCCGGTTTTGCTTTTGAAAAATGTCAATGGAATCGCGACGTTGCTTGACCAACTTCTGCAACAGCTTGAGCTCTTCGGATTCAGGTACGGACCCGTCACCGCCTTCAGCGGTTTTCGCCAGAATAATGGCCGCCTTGATCGCCCTTAAACTGCGTACCGACTTTTCATCTTTAGCGAGCATGGCTGTTCTCAGATCAGCATTAATCGTTTGTTCAAGTGGCATATATAGTAGATTTCAACTATAAATTATTTATTCTCTTTCAATTGCAAATCCGTGAACTTTTTGTGAAATTGTTTTGCAAATTCTTTCAAATCAGCTACTAATTCCTGCTGATGAGTCGCCCTTTCATAGGTATCAGCCATCGTCATCATTACCTGGTAGTAAAAGTCTGCCATTTCATCCACCATCATGTCCTTGGTCCACAGGTCTATCCGCATGGCGGTCTTGTCTGCCCCATCCCATAATGCCATCATTAACGCCTTGGCTCCCTCTGACTCGGATGCACTGCTGTCAGTGGCCTTCCATTGGATCTTTTCCGGAACCTTATTATCGTCCAGAAAAACATCCACGGTGATTGTACTTTTATGCATATTAACAAAATTACGAAGGTGCAAAGGTAACGATTATTGATCAGGGGTGCTTGTTAAGACTTGTTCATATTGGCTGATTAGTAATGCCGAAGTCCGGGTGCCGGCGATCAATCTCCCTTCTTCAATGAGCTGACTACGGAACGTTTCGTCCTTATATACCTGCATCATGGCTCCTGAAACCGATTCAGGCGAAGAACTCTGAACCCACAATACGGCATTTTCCGCCCATTCCCGTCCTATACTGTCGGCTGTGCTGATGAGGGGAACTTCAAGTTCCATGGTCATTCCGGGAAGCCAGCCAAGCTCGTCATGGTCCGGGAGATACAATACTGCGTAGGCCGACCTGAGTATCTCCTGCCAGTGGAACACGGCAGGGTCAATAATGTGCACTTCATCCCTGTATTTGTAGGAATTCAGGCTTGCAAGGAAGTCGGGGCCCGGCTTTTCAAAGGGGGCCATGAGCATCTGCATGTGGCTTTTCTGTCTTTTCTTAAACATGGAAAAGGCCTTCAATACTTCCACCCAGCGAGAGGCCGCTCCCAGGGAGCCTGTCCACAAAAAGTACTCCTTTCCCCCGCTATGGTTTCTTTTTGTCAATTCCCTGTCTTCCCATGATGCAACGGAATAGCCGGACTTATAAAAGGCGGGGACCACGTGTACCCGGTTTTCAGGGACCCCGTAGGATTCTTTCAATATTCCTGCAGCACGGGCCGAGAAGGTCAGTATGTGCGTTGACGGGTGCCCGAACACCTTCTCCCACCGGGCCCTAAATTTTCTGCCTGAAGTCTTTGACGCCCCTTCGGGCCCCGGCCAGAGCAGGTCTGAAACCTCCTTCAGGAATATCCATTGGGGCAGGTTGTCTTCCAATCCCAGGCCTTCCCAACTGATCCATCGCTCCATTTTCCCTTCTTTCATAGCCCTGGGAACGGTTTTACGCGACCACGCATTCCTGCGCAGGCGATCTGCAACTTTCTCTTCCACTTGTTTCCACGGCAGCGAACCGGAGGATAAAGACAGGGGGGGTGAAGCCGGCGCGGTCTTTCCAAGGAGGGTAAAATGGAGCCCTTTTTCCGTAAGGCCCCGAAGGATCTCCCCGGCCATTTGATCGTACAGGTCAGGCCTGAAGCCCTCCCATAAAGTCCCATCTACTGCAAAATGCATCCTTGTATAAGTTAAAATTCCGGGGACAAAAGTACAAAAAGGGTCTCTTGTAAAATTTAATGTACTTTTGTTAGAGACGCTATTTATGGAATATAATACAATACGCACTAAGCTGGTCATGCGGGAGTATGGCCGGCATATACAGCAAATGGTTGACTATTTACTGACCATTGAGGACGAAGAGGTACGCCAGAGGAATGCGATGGTGCTTATAGAATTGATGGGATTTCTCAATCCCCACCTGCGAAACGTGGAGGATTTCAGGCACAAATTGTGGGATCACCTTTTCCTGATATCCGATTTTAAATTGGATGTGGAAAGCCCCTATCCCATACCGACCAGGGAAACGCTGAAAGCAAAGCCGGACCGTCTGCCTTACCCCAAAAAGTACCCCAAGTTCAACCACTTGGGCAAGAATATAGAAACGGTCATCAACAAAGCCTTGAGTGAAGAAGACACCGACAAACGCCAGGGATTTGCCAATGCCATCGCCTACTACATGAAACTGGCTTACAGCAACTGGCACAAAGAATTGGTCCACGATGACTCCATACAGGCGGAGCTGAACAGTATCACCAAAGGACAGCTTGAATTCAATAACCGCCCCTTTGTAAAACACCGCGCCCCCATAGAAAGGGAAGAATTCATCAGCAACGTTGGAAAACCCCGGCACAAACAGCATTTCTCCCAAAATAACCGGAATAACAATGGCCGGAATAATAATAACCCCCGCAATAACAACCGGAACCCCAATAACCGGGATAACAACAACAGGGACCGGGGAAATGGGAACAGCAACGGGAATGGAAACGGGAATGTCAATGGCAACAGCAATGGCAATGGCAACCCCGGAAACAACAGGTTTAATAAAAAACGTTTTAAGTGAGTTCTTTTGAAGTGACGGGTGGCAAAAAATTAAAAGGTGAAATTATCCCTCAGGGTGCAAAAAACGAGGCCCTGCAAATTATCTCCGCCGTACTACTGACCGCCGAGACAGTCAAAATCACCAATATTCCCGACATCCTGGATGTCAATTTACTGATAGAACTCCTGGGGGAAATGGGTGTAACCATCCAACGCCCTTCCAGGGACACTTGCATTTTTACCGCTGACAACGTGGACCTGGACTACTTGCAAAGCGAGGAATTCCGGTTAAAAGGAGGACGCCTGCGCGGCTCCATTATGATTGCAGGGCCTATGCTGGCCAGGTTCCGGAAAGCATTTATTCCCAAACCCGGAGGAGACAAGATCGGCAGAAGGCCGCTCGATACCCATATCATTGGCTTTGAAAAACTAGGCGTACAATTCGATTATAATAGCGGGGATCATTATTTTACCTTAACGGCCCCGGACCTGAGAGGGAGCTACCTGCTCCTGAATGAGCCCTCCGTCACCGGGACCGCCAATATCATCATGGCCGCCTCCATGGCCAAAGGGATAACTACCCTATATAATGCAGCCTGCGAGCCCTATATACAGCAACTATGCCACATGCTGATCCGCATGGGAGCCAGGATATCCGGGATTGGCAGCAATCTCCTGGTGATTGAAGGCGTAGATTCCCTGGGCGGTACGGAACATCGCTTACTTCCGGACATGATCGAAGTCGGTTCCTTTATCGGCCTTGCCGCCATGACTCAAAGCGCCATCACCATCAAAAACGCCGGGCTTGAAAACCTGGGGCAGATTCCTGATAAATTCCGGCAAATGGGGATTGAACTTGCCTTTGAAGGAGATGATATCATCGTGCCTTCCCAGGAGGTCTACACCATCCAGAATTCCCTGGATGGCAACATCCCTACCATTTACGACCATCCCTGGCCGGGTTTTACGCCCGACCTGCTGAGCATCCTGCTCGTAGTGGCCACCCAGGCTAAAGGGAGCGTGTTGATCCACCAGAAAATGTTTGAAAGCAGGCTATTCTTTACAGATAAGCTAATGGATATGGGCGCCCAAATCATTTTGTGTGATCCCCATCGCGCCGCCGTCATTGGTCTTGGCCGTCAGCGTCAGCTGCGTGGCATTACCATGAGCAGTCCCGATATCCGGGCAGGGGTGGCTTTGCTGATCGCCGCCCTGAGTGCGGAAGGCAAAAGCACCATCCAGAATATTGAACAAATTGACAGGGGCTACCAATATATCGACGAGCGCCTCCGCCTGCTCGGCGCAGATATTAAAAGAGTCAATTAAAGACCCAGCGCCCACGGCCCATTCTTCGTTATTATTAGTACTTAGACTAATTTACAGCCGGGCAGCTCTTAGGGTTGCATCATATTATAAAAAAAATACTTATCCAAGGATTGAATCCAGGTCAGATCGATGAGTGGATAGAGGGATGCCGGCGTAATGATAGAAAATCGCAGGAACTGCTCTATAAGCACTTCTATCCTGTCATATACAGGATATGCCAGCGCTATTGCCAGGACGATATGGAAACGATGACAGTGTTGAATGATGGATTCCTGAAGGTGTTCCTCAGAATACAGAAATATAACCCGAGCCTGGGGGCGCTGGAAGCCTGGATTAAAACCGTCGTTACCCATACCGCCATAGATTATGTAAGAAGCCGGAACAGGCGGTCATTCCAGGTTGTTCACCTGGATAATATGGGGGACATCCCGGAAGAGCCCGCTGAACTACCCGATCTGGACCCCAATGTCCTTCTCCAGGGTATACGCCGCCTGCCCCAAACGACGAGGACGGTCCTGAATATGCACCTCTTTGAGGCTTATTCACACAAACAGATCGCGTCCAACCTGGGCATAACCGAAAGTACTTCCCGCTGGCACCTGACGGAGGCCAGAAAAAAATTAAAACAATACTTCTCGGAGGGTGATTTTAAATCAGATACCCTGAGAAAACAAAATATCTATTCATGAACTCAGCGCTTTTTGAACACATCAAGCACAGACTGTCTGAGACAGCCGTTCCTGATCCTGACCAGGGCTGGCAGCAGATGAACGTGTTGCTTGACGATGCGGGGGGAGCCCGAAAGGCGCCCACGCTCCGCTGGTGGTATGCGGCGGCTTGCCTTTTGCTGGTGTCCGCAGGATGGGCCTTATTCCACGGAAATCATGCCCCTGTCCAAAAAAACGGGGTGGCTGTTTCGCTGCCCAAAGCCGGCGTCCCCAGCGCCCCGACTGCAGCCGGAATGACCGTCCCTTCAGCCGGGGCTATTGTCCCACCTGGGGGAGTGGCCGTCCCTTCCACCGAAGGCGCTATTTCATTAAATGCCGGTTCAGCAACGGGTGGTTCCAGGCAGACAGGAGCTTCAGCAGTAACGAACCCTTTCGGGTCTTCCGCCAATGCGGCCCACTCGGGAGCCTCCGTGACTGGCACCCCGCCCGGATCTTTTGTAACAGCCTTGCCGGGTAACGCCGCTGTGCCGGGCGCTTCCGACCTTTCTGCGTCATCTCCGGTATCGCTTTCGGCAGAAACTGAATCTCATCGCCTCCAGGATCTGCAATACGCCCCCCTAAGCGGTAAGTACCTGATGGATCTCCCTCAAGGCCGCCTGATTGCGGGCTCCATGAAACCCCTGGCCATTCCGGTGACCCCTATGAAAAATACCTCCCGCCTTCCTCGCTGGGGATTTGAGATCGGCTTGGGCGCGAATGCCCCCGGAAGCCTCAGAAAGATCACCCAAAATGATCATAACACCACCAACCTGGGGATTTATCCTATTGCATTCGTAGATTACCGGCTCACCCATCGCTGGACATTAAGAGCGGGCCTGGCCGCACCGGCGCCTGTAGCTTATTCCAGTATGCCTACGCATACAACGATCAGCACCACCGTCAATGATTCTTTACAAAGCACCCAGACCGTATCCGAGAAGAATAAGATCGGACGCCTCGTATACCTGGATATTCCCGTCACGGCACAATTTGCCGTCTTTCCTCATTTTACGGTGGAGGCGGGGGTGCAGCTATCTCGCCTGCTAACAGAACAGGAAGACACCAAGACAGCCAGCACTGTATCTCCGGGATTTATTGCCTATGCTACCAATTACATGTCGGGGCAGGTCCCCCTTGCCCAAACGCATAATACACAACAGGTACGCAAAACCGATCCCCGTTACCTGCTGGGAGCCAATTATCAGTTGCATCGCTTCAGCGCGGGGCTTCAATACCAGGGAGGGCTGTTGAAATCCGTCAACCAAACGGATGATGAGGGAAATGTGCTTAGCAACCGGACCAGCATTGTGCGTATGCAAATTAATTACCGCCTTCGGTGAGATATTTTTGCTTTCTTTGCTGGCAATGAAGGCTGATATAAGCGACCTCCAACCCATCGTTATATTTACCGCTCCCTCCGGCGCGGGTAAAACGTCTATCGTTAAACATTTATTGAAGAAATGCCCCCGGCTGGCTTTTTCTGTTTCAGCCGCTACCCGGCAACCGCGAAGTGATGAAGTAGATGGAAAAGATTATTATTTCCTTTCATTAAACGACTTTCAAAAAAAAATCCAGGAGAATGCCTTTGCCGAATGGGAAATGGTGTACGAAAGCAAGTATTACGGCACCCTAAGGGCCGAACTGGAGCGCATCTGGGAGTCAAACAGGGTCCCCATACTGGACATTGATGTAAAAGGAGCCATCCACGTACAGCAGCAATATCCTTTAAATACCCTTTCTGTTTTTATACAGCCCCCTGGAGTAGAAGAATTGAAAAAACGATTGGAGAGCAGGGGTACCGAAACCAAAGAATCCCTCGAAACGCGGCTGAATAAGGCCGAATACGAGCTGTCTTTCAGCCGGCATTTTAAGGCCATTATCGTTAACCGGGAATTACCACAGGCATGCCGGGAGGCAGAAGTGCTTATCGGGGACTTCCTGACGGCCTTCTATCCGGAATGAAAAGGGCCCGTCCCGGCTCACAATAAGCAGAAAAAGTAGTATTTTTAAAGATATATGGATTTATCCTTACTCATCGGCATTGGTGTTTCTTTATTGCTCACAGGTTTTTTCGCGGGATTAGAAACGGCCTTTACTTCCGCCAATAAACTCTCCATCGAATTAAAAAAGAAACAGGGCTTGACCAGCGGCCGGATCCTGTCCAAATTTCTGGAATCCCCTGCGAAATTCATAGGCACCACCCTCGTAGCCCTGAGCGTCATTATCGTTGTTTATACGCTCCTTGTCAACAGCTTCCTGGCGCCTTTTTGGAAAATGATGCCTGACATCATCCAAAGCCCTTACGTGAAGCTCCTGGCGGAATCACTGTTATCCGCCGGTTTGTTCCTGCTCACCCAGTCCGTTTTCAAAGCGCTTTTCAGGGCTAAAAAGGATTATCTCCTCCCTTTCTTTGCAAGGGTCATCCACTTTTTTTATGGGCTCCTGTTTCCCATTGCGGCCCTATTTGTATACATGTCGGAATGGGTCCTGAAATACCTTTTTGACGTGCGGACCAATGAAAACAAGGAGCTTTTCAACAGGGTGGACCTGGATAATTTTATCCAGCAAAGGGAGCAGGCGGACGAATCCACCGCACAGGAATTAAATAAGGAGCTGTTTGAAAACGCCCTGTCCCTGCCCAATATGCGCATCCGACAGTGCCTGGTACCCAGGCGGGAAGTAGAGGGCGTAGAAAAGAGTACCCCTATTGACGTGGTTCGTCAGAAGTTCATAGACAGCAAACTCAGCAAACTCGTTGTATATGATCAAAACATCGATAATATACAAGGTTATATCCACCAGCTGGACCTGTTCAAAAACCCGAAGGACATTAGCGCCGTACTCCTCCCTATTCCGGCGGTCCCGGAAACCATGATCGTCACCGACCTAATCAATAAATTCTCCCTGGAACGCAAAAGTATTGCCTGGGTGGTGGATGAGTTCGGGGGAACGTCGGGCATTGTTACCATGGAAGACCTGCTTGAAGAAATCTTCGGGGAGATCAATGATGAGTACGATATGGAAGAATTTGTAGACAAACAGATCGCCGAAGATGAATACATATTCTCCGGAAGATTGGAACTGGACTTCCTCCGCGAAAAATACAATCTGGACTTCCCGGAAACGGAGTCTGAAACCCTCTCCGGTTATATTATCAACGAATACGAAACCATCCCCAAGCCTAAAGATCGCATCATCATAGCACATTATGAATTCGACGTATTGCAGGTGAGCGATACCCGCATTGAAATGGTGAAGATGAAAGTATTGAAGTAAGCCTTACAGAAAGAGGTCCTTCATCAACGGCTGGGTCCCGTCTACCGCATATTTTGAGAAATCGGAGGTCCCTTCCTCCCTCAGGACTTCCTCATCAATGAAATGATGTCCGCTGCACTCTCCGGAAGGACGGCTCAATATGGCGTAGGCCGCGTCAGCGACAATGGCAGGCTTGCGGCTCCTTGAAGTGATAATATCCCCTCCCAGTAAATTCTGCACGGCAGCGGTAGCAATTGTGGTTTGAGGCCACAGGGTATTTGAAGCAATCCCCTCCGGCCTGAATTCCGCCGCCAGCCCCATGGCCACCATGCTCATTCCGTATTTACTCAGGGTATATGCCACATGCCCGCCCAACCAGCGGGGGTCCATATTAACGGGAGGAGAAAGGGTCAGGATATGAGGATTGACGCCCTTTCTTAAAAAGGGGATGCAGGCTTTGCTTACCAGGAACGTGCCCCTTACATTTATCTGCTGCATCAGGTCAAAACGTTTGGATTCCGTCTGTTCCACCTTTGACAAGTTGATAGCGCTGGCGTTATTAATAAGTATGTCGATCCCTCCAAACCGGGCTACGGCGGCTTCCACCGCCTTGCCTATCTGGGCTTCATCACGGATATCGCAGACCACGGCCAGCGACTCGCCGCCGGCTTTGACAATCTCTTCCGCAGCCGTATAAATGGTGCCATCCAACTTAGGATGCGGCACCGCTGTTTTGGCAGCGATAACGATCCTGGCTCCTTCTGCCGCCAGCTTCAAAGCAATCTCTTTTCCAATTCCCCGGCTGGCTCCGGTGATGAAAATGGTTTTGTTACGAAATGACATATACAAATATATTGAGGATTTATTAAAGAGCGTCTCCGCCCAGCAAAGAGCGCCTCCGGCGCTCGGCCGAAGGCCCATCATAGGCGGAAGTTGGGCAGTGGGCTAAATTCCCAAATAGCCCGCTGCCCAACTTCACCAACGGTCGGCATCCGGAATATCATCCCCCGGCATACGGTATTTCTTCCTTGAAAGGATGATCTGTTCTACCCTTTCAAGGATGAGGCGGGCCATGATCCCTCCTGCATCCTCTCCCCGGGAGGTCTTCAATAGGTATTTCAGCTTGTGCTCGGAAACGTCTACCCGGTAAAGCAATTGCACCAACCCGGGAAAATCATTTCGCAATAATTCATCGCAGTACAACGTCAGCCAACGCAGTAATTCTGCCTCCGTGCGAAGTACAGGCACAGGGCTGGTAATACTGTCCCGCAACCATTGGATAATGCTCCCGGTTTCCTGCATGATTAAAAGTTTTCAACCACTCCCAGGCCAAAGAGTGCAAAGTCGTATTTCACCGGATCCGCAGGGTCATAATTCCGGAGTGCTGAAGTTAATTCCAATGCGGCCCGCCAATCCGTAACCGGCCTTTGCAAAAGACCAAAACGTCGGGCTACCCGGGCTACGTGGAGGTCTATGGGACAGATAAGGTCCGAGGGTGATATATTCTTCCACAACCCAAAATCCACCCCCTTGTTGTCCCTGCGCACCATCCAACGGAGGAACATATTGATCCGTTTACAAGTAGAATTCTTTTCAGGAGAAGCAATATGTTTTTGGGTCCTTGCAGGTACGTATTCCAGAGAAAAGAATGTGTGAAAGAACCCATTCAGGGCTCCCTCCATGGAGTGCTCTCCTCCTTCGGAGTAGCCTTTTAGAAAAGCGGTCTCCAGGGACTCATGGGAGCTGTAATATTGTTCGAAAAATTCTATAAAGTACAGGAGATCCGTGCTGTTAAACGTGCGATGCTTAAACTCCAGCAGCCTTTTAAGGTCGCTGGGCTGGTGCTGGGTGACAAACTGGTAAGGCGCCATATCCATCAATTCCATCAGAGAGCTTGCCTTTTTGATGATGATCGTCCGATGCCCCCAGGCAAAGATCGCGGCAAAAAAAGCGGAGATCTCAATATCCTGCAATAATGAGAACCGGTGAGGTATACAAAGCGGGTCCCCTTCAATAAACCCTTCCCGGTTATACTCCTCCACCTTGGCGTCTAAAAAGTCTTTTAGTTTCGCTTCCCTTGTTCCCATAGTATCACTTTGGTTATCCGATGGCTCATTCCAGGTCAGCCCTTAGGCCATTTTACCCAATGGCTTGTTCCAGATTTATCCAATAGCTTGTTCCAGATCGGCTATCAGGTCGTTTACGTTCTCAATCCCAACGCTCAGGCGGATTAAAGAGTCCACGAGGCCATTTTTCAGCCGCTCTTCCCTGGGGATCGATGCATGCGTCATGGAAGCCGGGTGACCGATTAAGGATTCAACGCCCCCCAGTGATTCCGCCAATGAAAACAGGCGGGTGGAGCTTAACACCTTGTGCGCCGCCTCTATACTATCATTCTTTAGCGTAAAGCTCATCATCCCGCCGAAACCACGCATTTGCCTGGAGGCGACAGCGTATCCCGGCGAATCTTCAAATCCGCACCAATATACCTTGTCCACCTTCGGGTGTCCTTTCAGGAAACGCGCAATCTTCTCCCCATTTTCGCTGTGCCGCTGCATACGGATATGAAGGGTCTTAAGTCCCCTCAGTACCAAAAAACAATCTTGAGGACCCGGCACGGCTCCGCAGCTATTTTGAATGAAGCTAAGGCGTTCCGCCAGCCCTTCGTCGTTTCCAATGATACAGCCGTGGACCACGTCACTATGCCCTCCCAGGTATTTGGTTGCGGAGTGCAATACCAGGTCAGCGCCCCATTCCAGGGGATTCTGCAGGTAAGGGGAGGCAAACGTGTTATCCACGCAAAGGAGGGCCCCATGCGCTTTGGCTATGGCCGCCACGGCTGCAATATCCGTGATATTCATCATCGGATTGGTGGGCGTTTCCGTCCAGATAAGGCGGGTATTTTTATTCAGGTGGGGAAGGATATTATCCGCATCCTGCATGTTCACAAAGTGAAAGCGGATCCCATATTTTTCATACACTTTGGTAAAGATGCGGTAAGTGCCCCCATACATGTCGTTTGCCGCTATCACTTCATCCCCCGGGACAAGTAGTTTCAGAACCGCATCCGTGGCGGCTAATCCGGAGCTGAAAGACAACCCGAACTTCCCCCCTTCAATGGCTGCCAGGGCTTTCTGTAAAGCATCCCGGGTAGGGTTCTGGGTCCGGGCGTATTCATATCCTTTGTGTTTACCGGGCGCCTCCTGCACATAGGTGGATGTTTGGTAAATGGGGGTCATAATTGCCCCAGTGCTGGGATCTGGCTCAACGCCGGCATGAATTAATTTGGTTTCCAGTTGCATAATTCCCGTCTTTAAATACAAAAGTATCTTATTATAACGCAAACTGTTGCCTTGTATAAGCCTCCAATTCAGGAAAAAAAAGACGGTAACTATCCCCAAGTTCCGCATAATGCTGTTCAAACAGGCTATAAACGGGAGCGTCATCCGGCAAATAGGTGGCCCGGCGCGCCAATCCTTCCAGGCTTCTTTGAATACCCGAATGCATGGAATAATGGAATAGCCAGTCGTATTTTTCCATGTATCCCAATGTTTGCAGAAAAGGCGGCGGCAGCAGAGGAGTTTCTTGACGGAGACGCGCATAGACTCCGGCGGTGAAGGGTTTCAGGGCGCCAGGCGCAAAACGGGAAGCATCCGTAGCCAGGAAATGGTCGTATATAATATCCAGGAAGGCCCCGCTGTAGCGGGCCACGGCAGGAGCCAGGTATTGCCTGGCGGCCTTGTTCACAGGATGGGCGTCGGTGAAGGAATCAATTAACCGGTGCAACCTGATTCCTCTTTGTATGGGAAGCGGAAACTGTAACATGGCCTTTCCCTTCACAAAATCGCTCACCATGTTGCCCACCAGGACATATTCAGATCCAAAAGACAAATATGCATGTGCCAGATAATTCAACAGCTAGCCGTTTAAATAACAAGATAAATTTTATTTGTGTCTATTTCATTCATCCTATCTACGAAATCCATCGTTGTAGTTTAACACAAGATTAACCCTGCGCTAGTAACAAAGTAACAATCCGGTCAAAGGCAGTACCATATTGCATTATAGTGGTCCAAAAGAAGACAGGTTGAAATCTCCGGAATAACAACTTATCAAGTAGTTGCGCCTGTTCAACCTATGGTACCATTTAACCATTGCGGCGTAGCCAAATGTTCAACTTTGTTATCATAAAAGAAATAGCCATGAACTCAACAATTTATTCATCACTCAAAAAGATCTGCGCCAGCCTTGTGCTCGCCGGAACGATCTCTTCATTCGCTTTAGCATCCACTTCGCCTTCCAAAAAAACAGACGTTAGCGAACGGGCTAAGAAAGCCCTTTCTTCCCAATTCCCGAAAGCGGAAAGCATCAAATGGATCGAAAACAAGAACGGACAGTCCTACACAGCCTATTTCTGGCTGTACGACGTAAAGACGGTAGCCAATTATGACAGTAACGGGGAACTCGTCAGCATCCTCCGGTATTATCACGAAGACCGCTTGCCCATGGACGCCATGACCTTGTTGAAAAGCAAGTATGCGGACAAATCCATCGCCGGTATTACGGAATTAACCGTAGGGGATGATGTCAGCTATTACATCAAGCTGGAGGACAATGCCCATTGGTACACCGTAAAAATCAGCGGAAATGGAATGGAGCAGACGGAAAAATTAAATAAACAGTAGGCGGGACGCCTTCCCGGTGAAACGGGATCCTTGTTACAGGCAAAATGCCTATTTTTGCGAGCCTCAAAAAGCACGCATATGACAAAGGGTCCCGTTTCACAATTTATTGAACACCATTATCGCCATTTTAACGCCGCCGCCCTGGTGGACGCCGCCAAAGGATATGAAACACATCTGATGGAAGGCGGGAAAATGATGGTCACCCTTGCCGGCGCCATGAGCACTGCGGAATTAGGTCTTTCACTGGCCGAAATGATCCGCCAGGATAAAATACAGATCATTTCCTGCACCGGGGCCAACCTGGAAGAAGATATCATGAACCTGGTGGCGCACAGCCATTATAAAAGGGTCCCGAACTATCGTGAACTGACACCCCAGCAAGAGTGGGATCTGCTGGAAAATCATTACAACCGCGTAACCGACACCTGTATCCCCGAGGAAGAAGCCTTCCGTAGGCTGCAGAAACACATTCATAAAATTTGGAAAGACGCGGAAGCAGCAGGGGAGCGTTATTTTCCGCATGAGTACATGTACAAAATGCTCTTGAGCGGCGTCCTGGAACAGTACTATGAAATCGATCCCCGGAACAGTTGGATGCTGGCGGCGGCGGAGAAGAACATTCCCATCGTTGTCCCGGGCTGGGAAGACTCCACCATGGGTAATATCTTCGCCAGTTATGTCATTAAAAACGAACTGAAAGCGACTACCATGAAAAGCGGCATTGAATATATGGTGACGCTGAGCGATTGGTATCGTAACAACAGCAGTGGAAAAGGGGTCGGATTTTTTCAGATCGGCGGAGGCATCGCGGGAGATTTTCCCATTTGCGTTGTTCCCATGATGTACCAGGACCTGGAATGGCATGATGTACCTTTCTGGGCTTATTTCTGCCAGATCTCTGATTCAACCACGTCCTATGGTTCTTACTCAGGGGCGGTCCCCAATGAGAAGATCACCTGGGGTAAACTGGGGATTGAGACGCCCAAATATATTATTGAAAGCGACGCTACTATTGTGGCGCCATTGGTGTTCGCATATTTGTTAGGCTGGTGAGTCTGAGCGCCACAGGCGCTGGCGCTAAATCCTTTCCTTTTCCATTTTTTCCAGCCGCCTGGCGTCCGGGATATGAAGGGCCAGTATGAGGACCAGTACGATCCTTACCACGGACGCGCTCGTGCTATCTCCTGAACTATAGAATAGGGAGAGTATCCAAAACACAGTAAATACGACCAATCCGATCAGGATAGCTGTGTAAGGTCTTTTATGGACGTAGAAACCTATGCCTACAAATAAACAGGCCTCCGTTATTGCCAACGTAAAGATCACCGGTGTCACCTTGTCCTGAGCATAGGCAATGACCAGGTCCCGGGCAAATAACAGGGCGGCAATGCCCATAAAAATGTTCCGGGTTTTGGGGATTACTCTTTTGTAGGATTCTTTTTCACTTTGGCTGATCCCTTTTACATGTTCGGTAAGGAAATCACCTGCTGTATAGTCCCCGGGGGATTCGGGTTGACGGCGATGGAGGGGGTCGGATAAATCACTATGGTTGTCCATAATGCCTAATGTCTTTTCATAAATTTAATCAAAACCCGGCTAAAATGGAGGTTAAGAACCGGTTTTGTTTGGACGGCTTCCCTCCTGCCTGATTAGGAGTGGCTTACCGGTTTGATGGAAATCTTATCCACCCTGTTCTGATGACGCCCCCCTTCAAATGGCGTGGCCATAAATACCTCCACCATTTCTTCCGCATCCTGCAGGGAGACAAACCTGGCCGGCAGGCACAGAATATTAGCATTGTTGTGCTGACGGGCAAGGGAAGCAATCTCATCCCCCCAACAGACGGCGGCCCTGACGCCTTTGTGTTTATTGGCAGTAATGCCCACTCCATTGGCGCTTCCGCATAGCAAGATGCCAAAAGCCGCGTCTCCATTCTCTACAGCAAAAGAAACCGGGTGGGCAAAATCGGGATAATCCGCCGAAGCACTTGAATGCGCACCAAAATCAAGGTATTGAAGTCCCTTCCCCTCCAGCAGGGAAATAATGGCTTCCTTAAACTCAAATCCTGCATGGTCAGAGCCGATCGCAATCGGCTTGGCTAAGTTAAAGGGGGAGTTCATACGGCAACATTTAGATACTAAAGGTAATTCAAGTGTATCACTGTAGATCACAATCCGGCACCTTTAACTCCATTCTTCCTTCTCTTTTTCTTCCCTTCTTTTTACAACCCGTTTGGATACGGAAATGCTGATCTCGTACAAGGCGATCAGGGGCGCCGCCACGATGCTTTGGCTTACCCAATCCGGGCTCGGCGTGATCACGGCGGCCACCACAAGGATGATGACATAGGCATAACGCCGCACTTGTTTCAGGAAAGCAGGGGTGATGAGCCCTATACGCGTCAGCACTGAGCTGATTACGGGCAGTTCAAATGCCAGGCCACAGCCCAATATGATGTCTGTCAGGTTCTCAATATAGTCGTCCAGAGTAGGCCTTGTCACCATCACCCCTGAATAGCCCAGGTGATAATTCGCCAGGAAACTAAAAGTATAGGGGGCCAGCAGATAGTACCCGAACAGGGCTCCTAAAAAGAAGAAAAAGGAGACCCAAAAAATGACGTAGGTGGTTCCTTTTCTTTCCTTTTCCTTGAGGGCGGGCCTTATAAAGCGCCATATTTCCCAAAATACATAGGGAAAACCTACGACAAGCGCTCCTACCATGGAAATCGTGATACTCGAAATAAACTGTCCGCTGAACGTGGTGGTCTGCATCGTTATATCCACGGGCGTGATGCTGAGGGCGTCCCCCATATGGATATAATGGCTGAACCTCGTCAGATATACATAGCTGAAGAAATCCTTTCGGATGGGGCCCAGGATAATGGTCTCGAATAACCAATCGATCTTCCAGAAGATGAGCCCAGCCAGGATCAGGAGCGCAAAGGCGCACCGGATGATATGCCCCCGGAGCGCTTCCAGGTGATCCACAAAAGACATCTCGTTCTCTGTGCTGTTACGCCGTCTCAAAAAGTCCATCAATGCCATGCTGTCAAGAGTTCTATAAAGTTTGCAAACCTACTAAAAGATCAATTCTCCACCTAAGCTGTCTTTACGTTCCCTGTACGTTTCAGTCTTCCCCACCCCTGTTGTTCCCCTTTGATGGCCCTGCGGAACGATTTTAATAAAATATAATACATTAATTGTCTGTAAACCAGACGCTGGGGAATCATCCAAAGTAATTTGCGGGGATCTTCTTTCTCGAAGGCAAATGCCAGACCGGCTCCGGCGACATCCACTAAAGTGAACACAATGTAGTAAAACAATATGTGCCAGATGCTGGCCGGCACAAATCCAAAAGACGCCGCCACGAGGCTCAACACAAGGATCAGGTCTGCCAGCGGCGCCAGAAAGGGTAATACGATCTGAAAGATCAGGATATTCGGCATGGCCACCCAGCCAAATGCGCCGTATTTCCCATTGAAACAGGCGTCCCTGTGCTTCCAAAAGCACTGCATCACCCCAAAACTCCATCTGAAGCGTTGTTTGAGGAACATGCCGATGGACTCCGGCGCTTCCGTATAGGCCAATGCAGAGGCACAGTTGCGGACAATATAATTACACCGGAGCAGGCGCATCGTCAGGTCACAGTCTTCAGCCAAGGTATCCGTCGTAAAAATCCCGGCATCTGAAATGGCCGTCCTGCGGAAGGCCCCGATAGCTCCCGGAACCACCGTGATACAATTCAGCAGGTCAAATGCCCGCCGGTCAAAGTTCTGAGCGGTAATATATTCTATGCTTTGCCAGTGGGTCAGGAGGTTCCTCTCATTCCCTACCTTGACATTCCCTGCCACGGCCCCCACCCTATCACTGGTAAAACGCTTCATCAGCTCACTGACAGCGTCCGTTTTCAGTTGCGTATCCGCGTCAATGCATACCACAAATTCAGCATCCGTAATATGTATCCCATAGTTCAGCGCCGAGGCCTTCCCTCCATTGGGCTTGGTGACAGCATGCACCGTTGGATTTCCCGAGAAAGCGGTATTCACCCGTTCAAAAGTGCCGTCCTTTGACCCGTCGTCCACAAAGATGACATTGAAATTCGGATAGTCCTGTTGAAGGAGACTTTCAATGGTCCTGACGGCATTCAATTCTTCATTATAGGCAGGAATGATGATGCTTACAAGAGGGGCTCCCTCCTTCCAGGATGCCGCCATTAACAGGTATCCGTTTTCCAGCCGTCTTTCTTTTTTCCTTTGAAAGAATGCCAGGATCACCATCATCAGCATCCGGGCAATAGAAAGCACTATGCCTACCAGGAACAAAACAAAGACGACTTCACCGCCATAATAAGTGGCGCTGGCCAGCCAGTAATTGGCGTGGATCATCCAGGTATCTTCACTTTTAGGCAGGATGGGCATTACGTCATCATAGGTTTTGCCCATCAAGTCGGATACGGTGGTGAACCGATACCCCTTTTGCTTGAAATAATGGATAATCCTGGGAAGTGCGTCAACGGTCGCCTGCCGGCTATCCCCACCGGCATCGTGAAGAAGGATAATGTTACCCTTCCCGTCATTTTCCAACCGGACGATCCGTTCATAAATGGAATCTGCCGATACACCCGGTTCCCAATCTTCCGGATCAATGGCTTCCCCTACCGTATAATAATTATCCTTCTTGCTGCGGGCAATGGGCATCAATTCTTCAAAGGTGTGGGGTTCGGAGTCGGCGTTATAGGGAGGCCGGAACAAGATAGTGGAGCGCCCGGTCACACACTCGATCAGAAGCCGGGTCAGTTTCATTTCCAGTTCCGCCCTGTGGGCGCTCATCAATGCTATATTTCCATGGGTAAATGTATGGTTCCCTATCTCGTACCCGTTCTGGTATTCCTTTCTCAGGATCGGAATGTTCTTTTCCGCGTTGATCCCTACGACGAAAAAGGCCGCCGGCACATTTTCCTTTTCCAGGATGTCCATGATCTTGGGGGTCCACCGGGGATCGGGTCCATCGTCAAAAGTTAAAATGATCTTCCGGTGATATTCACTGGTATCTTCCCCAAATTTCCGGATGGAAAAACCCACCGGGAGCTGTATATAGTTCTGTTCCGTGATCAGCTTTTCGGAGGGGTCCACTTCAAGATGTATGATCCCATCCTGCGGCATGCTCTCCACAGAGAGGATCTCTCCTTCACCGATGGGCGCCGACACATTATCCCATTGAAGAGGTACATGCGTCAGGGTGTTGAAGTCGAAAGGATGTTTTATCAACCCATTGTTACTTAGGTCATAAGGGTAAAAGGTCCAAAGACGCGTATCCTCCACCCCCATCCGCCACAGGGCAGTTCCGGCCGCCCCGTATTCATCCGCGAAACGGATGGTATTGAAATTAGTTGCCGCATCTGTAAACCAGACTTCATGTTCCACGTCCGACACCTGGTCGGTATTTTCATCCACGTCCTTGGTGGTATAGGTATAATGCAGGTTGTACGTATCATTGTCAAAATCTATGCTGGCCTGATAATTCTGTGCCGTTGCCAGCGCGGTCGGGTAACTAATGGTCTTGGCCTTCCCGCTCTTCGGCCAGTCGTAACCGTAACCTGCAAGGCCCAGGATGATCTTTCCCGAAGGAATGCCCTTGGCCACATTGTCCATGGCGGCCTCTACCCATTTCTGGGCACTGACTGGCCCGGGGACACTTTCGTCGTAATGCTGGTCATAGGCCATCAATACGATATAGTCACTCCAGATGGCCAGCTTGTTATAGTCATAGTCATCGTCTTCGGGACTCACATCAATGGTCACAATTTTCCCCATGGGGTGGAGTACCTGGTAAAGGTCCTTCATGAATCCAACCAGCCATTCATTGCTCTTTTCATTCAGTTCTTCAAAATCCACGTTGACGCCCTGGAAATTGTATTTGACGAGGGAGTCCTTCAAAGAGCCGATATACCGGTCCCTGAGGGCCTTATTATGAAGGAGCTGGTGGCTCAGCGTATGATCAAAATCCTGTAACCTTGTATTGAAATTGGAAATAACCGGAATGATGCGCAGGTTGTTCTTTTGCATCAGGTTCAGGGCAAAGCTGTCTACCCGGTTATCTAGTGTGAAAGAGGACTCCTTTATAAAAAACCATTCCGGGAATATGGTATTGATCTTCCCTCCATTGGTCCTTAATGAAATCTTGGCTTCCGGCGACCAGGGACTATAGAAAGCCGCCCGGATAAAGGGATTTTCTTTGGCCGCGACCCTGTTCCTTCTGGAAGAATCCGTCGTTCGCTGTAAAACGTCCCGAAATCCCTGGTAGGCCTTGTTACGTGAATTCTTAAAAGTGATGGCCCCTTTGGGCTTCAGGATCTTCTGGTAGTAGTCCGCCTGCTGCTCCAGTAGGGGCAGGGATGGGTTCTTAAACCGGGAAAGCGCTATAAACAATATGAGGATAAGGAAGACCGCCACCGATAACAGGACGCGAAAAGACCATTGCACGCGCCTCCACCTGGATGGGTTGTCGGTTTGAAAAATCTGTGAGGGTTTACTCATATGTTCCGGTCGGTTGAGTCGCAAAGTTAAGTAGAAGAATGAACGGAATTCTTGCTATATTGCCGATCACAACCTTAAAAAACAGCTAAATCATGCAGCCGGCCAAAATCAAAGTGCTAATAGCCGAAGATGACCTCGTGCTGGGTTATGTTATTAAAGATAACCTGGAGATAGGGGGTTATGATGTCACGCTATGCCCTGACGGAGAGGAAGCGCTGCAACAATTCCAGAAGCAGGAATTCGACATTTGCCTGCTGGATGTAATGATGCCGGCCAAAGATGGGTTCACTGTAGCTAAGAAGATCCGGATGAAAAGCGACGTGATTCCCATTCTTTTCATTACTTCCAAGGCCCTTGAAGAAGACAAGATCAAAGGGTTCCAAAGCGGAGCCGATGATTATATTATCAAGCCCTTCAGCATGCAGGAGCTCATCCTTCGCATGGAAGTATTTCTCAGAAGGACCAAGAAGCTGCGTTCCGAAGAAAACGCCAGCTACCAGATAGGCAAGCTTCGGTTTTCCTTTACCGACCTGAAGATCTATGTCGACGATCAGACGATTAACCTCACTCAAAAGGAAGCCGACCTTTTGCTTTTCCTCTGCAAACACCCCAATAAAATATTAAAACGGGAAGAAGTGTTGCTCAACGTATGGGGAAAAGACGACTATTTCTTAGGGAGAAGCATGGACGTCTTCATTACTAAACTCCGGAAACACTTTAAAGCGGACTCGACCATCGTCCTTGAGACCATTCACGGCATAGGATTCCGCTTTAATGTCCCAGAAGTCTCCTTACTTTCATAACACTATTTTAACATATCTGCGCAATCCCTCTCACCCCTTGCTTTAAACGCATCCGGGGGGTTATTAGAACATTTTAATCAAGCTAAACAAGGGTTTCGGAAGAGGAAGGCGGGAAATTGGTTAATTTTAACCTCATTTTAATCTCAGGATAACCAATTAGCCCCGAATAATTTTCTGTAAAATGATAAAAAAATTTGACCTGAATTTTGTCAATCCAATGTCCTTCGTTTTGTTAGGCGCCCTTCTGGTTACCATGTTTACCGCGTGTGAACATCCCGAAGAAAAACCAACCCCTGCCAGCGATCATTACACGTTGCCGGATTCCCTGGCCAAAACACTGAATTTCGACTTTGTAAAGAAGTGCCCAATGGTTAACGCCATTACCCTCACCGGAAAGATCGCCTTCAATAATGACAACGTGGTGAAGATCTTCCCCATGGTCAGCGGCAATATCACCGGAGTAAATGTAGCATTGGGAGATTACGTACACGCAGGTCAGGATCTGGGTGTCATCCGGAGTTCCGAGATGGCAGGGTATTCCAGGGACCTGATCAATGCCGAGACCAATCTGCAGGTGACCAAAAGAGCGCTGGACGCCCAGCAGGACCTCTTTAAAAGCGGGTTGGCCTCCCAGACTGATGTCATTACTGCCCAGGCAAACTATGACCAGGCCACATCAGAATTGTCCCGTTCCAAAGAGGTACTCTCTATTAACGGAGCAGGCGGCACCCAGGGGCAGACTGAAATCAAAGCCCCCATTTCAGGGTTCGTCGTTGAAAAATTTGTCACCAACAACCAGGTGATCAGGACGGATAACGGCACCAACCTATACACTATTTCAGACCTGAATAATGTCTGGATCCTTGCCAATGTGTATGAATCCAATGTCAACAGCGTACATATGGGCGACAGCGCTTCCATCACTACGCTGTCCTACCCGGGGAAAATATTCAGGGGCAAGGTGGACAAGATCGCCAATGTACTGGATCCCGCCAATAAAGTAATGAATGTCCGCGTGGTCCTGCCCAATCCCGGCTTCCTGCTCAAACCAGAGATGTTCGCCAGTGTCACCATCAGCAATAAGACCGACCAGGAATCACTTTGTGTGCCGTCCGGCGCCCTCGTATTCGACAACAGTCAATATTACGTCCTTGTGGTAGATGGTAAAAACCAGGTCCAAATGCATAAAGTATCTGTCATCAATACGGTGGGTACCCTGACTTATATTTCCTCCGGCGTGCAGGAAGGCGATAAGGTGGTTTCATCACAGGCATTATTGATCTACGGGCAGCTCAATAGTTAATCAAATCCCTTGCAGCGACTCATATTATTCATTTAATATCCTAGACGGATGAACAAATTCCTTCGCAATATCTTAGCGTTTTCGCTTAAGAATAAATATTTCATTTTCTTTGCAACGGCCGCCCTGATTGCTTTCGGCATCGTTTGTTTCAGGAATATGCCCATTGAAGCCTTCCCTGACGTAACCAACACCGAAATCAGTGTTATTACACAATGGCCGGGTCGAAGTGCGGAAGAAGTAGAAAAATTTGTCACCATACCCATAGAAATCGCCCTCAATCCTGTCCAGAAAAAAACCAGCCTTAGATCCACGTCTATTTTTGGCCTTTCTTATGTAAAACTAATCTTCGAAGATGGGGTTGAAGACTTCTATGCCCGCCAGCAGGTAAATAACCTCTTGCAGAATGCAGACCTTCCAGACGGGATCAATCCTTCCGTGCAGCCCCCCACCGGGCCCACCGGAGAAATCTTCCGGTATACCCTTGAAAGCGATATCCGCGATGCAAGAGAATTAAAGACCATACAGGACTGGGTCGTGGACCGGCAGCTCCGTTCCGTCCCCGGTATAGCCGATCTGACCAGTTTCGGAGGGATGGTAAAGGTTTACGAAATACAGGCCAATCCGCAAAAGCTCAATACGCTTGGCATTACCCCCCTGGATGTGTCCAATGCCGTCAGCAGAAGCAATATCAATATCGGAGGCGATGTCATTGTGCAGAACAACCAGGCGTATGTGGTCAGGGGAATCGGCCTCGTCAATGACATTAATGAGATCAAGAATATCGTTGTTCAAAATAATAATGGCATACCTGTTTTAGTAAAAGACGTAGCCAACGTGGAAATCAGCAATGTGCCCAGGTTGGGGCACGTAGGCAGGTCTGATGCGATGACGGACAGCCTGGGCAAACGCACAGGTACCCGGGACGTGGAAGACGCGGTGGAATGTATCGTGCTCATGCGCAAAGGAGAGAATCCTTCCATTGTCATTGACGGGCTGAAACAGAAAATCCAAAAGCTTAACGACAAGGTGCTGCCACCGGACGTTAAGATTGTCCCGTATTATAACCGGGAAGACCTTATCCATTTTGCCTCCCATACGGTGATGCATAACCTGGTAGAAGGTATCCTTCTCGTTACATTGCTGGTATCTCTGTTTATGTTTAACTGGAGGACCACCCTGATCGTATCCATTATCATTCCCCTGGCCCTTCTTTTCGCCTTTATCTGCCTGCATTTGATGGGCATGTCCGCCAATCTGCTCTCCCTGGGCGCAGTAGACTTTGGTATCATTATAGACGGGGCAGTGGTTATGGTGGAGGGCCTTTACGTCGTCCTGGACCATAAGGCCATGGAAATGGGCATGGAACGGTTTAACAAAGCCATTAAACTGGGGCTCATAAAAACAAAAGGGGCAGAGCTTGGAAAAGCGATCTTCTTTTCCAAGGTGATCATCATCACCGGACTGCTACCCATCTTCTCTTTCCAGAAAGTTGAAGGCAAGATGTTCTCTCCCCTGGCCTATACCCTGGGTTTTGCCTTGCTGGGCGCATTGATCCTCACACTGACACTGGTTCCCGTATTGATTAATATCCTGCTGAGGAAAAATGTCAGGGAAAAGCATAACCCCATTGTACACTTCCTCACCAAGATCATGCTTTTCGGGTTCACCTGGAACTATAAAAAGTTCAGGCGTCCCACTATGATCATCTCCCTCATCGTAATGGCCATTGGGCTCTATTCCTTTAAATTCCTCGGGTCGGAATTCTTGCCCGAACTGGACGAAGGCGCCATTTGGCTAAGGGTTCAGTTGCCTTATAGCGTTTCCCTGGACAAATCGGTACAGGTAGCAGACCAGGTCCGTAGTATCCTCATGACCTTTCCGCAAGTCAAAAATGCCGTCAGCCAGACCGGTCGGCCGGATGATGGTACGGACGTGACGGGCTTCTACAATAATGAATTTGATGTCATCCTGTACCCCGAAGGGTCCTGGGATCCAAAGATGAGCAAGGACGAACTGATCGACCAGATGACCAAAAAGCTGTCGATTATCCCCGGCGCGGATCTGAATTTCTCCCAGCCGATCAGTGATAATGTGGAAGAAGCGGTATCGGGGGTGAAGGGGTCTATTTGCGTGAAAATATTTGGGGACTCGCTCGCCTACATGGAAAAAAAGGCATTCGATATCAATGACATATTAAAGAATGTAAGGGGAATTACCGACCTCGGCGTGATCCGCAACATTGGTCAGCCCGAGCTGGAAATTAACCTTGACCAGCAAAAAATGGCCCTCTATGGGGTAGCCACGGCGGATGCCAACGCAGTAATCGAAATGGCCATAGGCGGTAAAGCCGCTTCCACCTTATATGAAGGCATCGAAAAATTTGACATCCGGGTCAGGTTTCCCCAGGAATACCGGCAGTCGATGGACGACATCGCCAATACCCTCGTTCCTACGCTGAGCGGATCCAAGGTGCCCATTAAAGAAATTGCCGCAATGAGACTCAAGACCGGTCCTTGTCTTATTTTCAGGGATGATAATGAGCGCTACGCGGCCATTAAATTCTCCGTCCGCGGCAGGGATATGGGAGGCGCCATCGCAGAAGCGATGTCCAAGGTGGATGCCTCCATTAAATTACAGAAAGGCTACAGCATGCTATGGCAGGGAGACTTTGAAAACCAGCAGCGGGCCACAAAACGCCTGGAACAGGTGGTGCCCATTAGCCTGCTATTGATCTTCCTGTTGTTATTTATTATGTTCGGCAATTTCAAAGATGCAGGGTTGGTATTCCTGAACGTGCCCTTTGCCATCGTTGGGGGTATTGCCGCCCTCCATTTCACGGGAACCAATTTCAGCATTTCTGCAGGAATAGGCTTCATCGCCCTCTTCGGTATCTGTATCCAGGACGGGGTACTTCTCATTACCGTATTCAAGCAAAACCTCGAAAAGATCAAGGGGCAAAGGAATTCCCTTTATACAGCCATTAAGCTGGGGGTCAATTCCCGGATCAGGCCTGTGATGATGACGGCACTCATGGCCGCCATAGGGCTTTTCCCAGCCGCCATCTCCACCGGTATCGGATCGGAAAGTTCCCGGCCACTTGCCAGGGTAGTCATCGGAGGTATCCTTTGCGCAATGGTATTCTCCCTGCTTGTGTTCCCCCTGTTCTTTGCATGGGGGTACCGCAAAGTCGATACTAAGAATAAAGATGAAATGAAGGAACCAGATAATTTGCGTTCACACTAGTATTGCGGAGGCCCGATCGTTCAGAATGTATCGGGCCTCCGCAATACCGCTTATGATGGGCCTTCGGCCGGCGGATCGGAGATCCGCCTTTATTTGGCAGACCCGATCATGCTGGAAATTTATCGGGTCTGCCAAATACACCTTATGATGGGCCTTCGGCCGGCGGATCGGAGATCCGCCCTGTGCGGAGCATAGGAGTAACTACTCCCCCTGTCCTTCAAATCGCTCGGGGCGCATCTGGGGGAACAGCAACACATCCTGAATAGAAGACTGGTTGGTCAGGAGCATGCAAAGCCGGTCAATACCGATACCAATACCCGCTGTGGGAGGCATCCCGTATTCCAGGGCTCTCAGGAAGTCGTAGTCTATATACATCGCTTCTTCATCGCCCCTTTCCATCAACCTGACCTGCTCTTCAAAGCGAGCGCGCTGATCAATGGGATCATTTAATTCACTATAGGCGTTGGCGACTTCTTTGCCATTGATCATGAGCTCAAAACGCTCCACCAGGCCGGCTTTGTCCCGGTGTTTCTTGGTAAGAGGGCTCATTTCCACGGGATAGTCGATGATGAAGGTGGGCTGTACGTAATGATGCTCACACTTTTCCCCAAAGAGGATGTCTACCAGTTTGCCCTTGCCCATGGAAGCATCTGCATCCAGGTGGAACTGCTTGCACACTCCCAGCAGTTCGGCCTCGCTCATCCCGCTGACATCAATACCCGTATGTTCTTTGATAGCATCGTATATGGGAACCCTGGCAAAGGGGGCCTTAAAGTGGATGACGTTGTCTCCCACTGTCAATGCTGTCTGATTGTGTAGAGCCAGGGCACATCTTTCCAATAACTGTTCCGTTTGGTCCATCATCCACAGGTAGTCTTTATAGGCCGTATAGAATTCCAGGACGGTGAACTCCGGGTTATGGGTACGGTCCATTCCTTCATTCCTGAAATCACGGCTGAATTCGTATACCCAGTCAAAACCGCCCACGATCAGGCGCTTCAGGTATAGTTCATTGGCAATGCGAAGGTAAAGGGGCATGTCCAGCGCATTATGGTGCGTGACAAAAGGGCGTGCCACGGCTCCCCCCGGTATGCTTTGTAATATCGGCGTATCTACTTCCAGGGCCCCCCTTTCATTGAGGAAGGCACGGATGGTGTTCATCAACAAGGTCCGTTTGATAAAGGTATCCCGGACAGCAGGATTGATGGTCAGGTCCACATACCGCTGCCGGTAGCGGAATTCCGGATCCGTCACCGCATCGAATGTCTCCCCGTCCTTTTCCCTGACTACGGGAAGAGGCTTTAGGGCCTTGGCCAGCAAGACCCATTCTTTTACGTGGATAGAAGTCTCTCCTGTCTTTGTAATAAATCCATATCCTTTTACACCGATGATGTCCCCTATATCCAGTAATTTCTTCCAGACCAGGTCATAGCCGGTTTTATCCTCGCCGGGGCAAACTTCGTCCCTTTTAATGTATACCTGGATCTTGCCTTCATGGTCCTGCAGGACGGCAAAGGCCGCTTTACCCATATCCCTGATGCCCATCAACCGGCCCGCCACAGAGACGTGCGCAAAGGCTTCCTTATTTGCTTCTGAATAACCGGTTTTGATCTCAAGGCTCGTATGGGTAACCGGGTACTCCGCCGCGGGATAAGCGTCAATACCCAACTGCTGCAATTCAGCCAACTTCTCCCTCCGGATGCCTTCCTGTTCAGATAAATGTTGCGTGGACATAGTATAAAACGCCGGAGCGCTAAAATTTTGCCAAAGGTACTTATCCGGCTGGACAAGACCTTACATTAAATTAACATACGGGGGCAAAATGTTTTTGCGAGATTGCACCCGTATGCGTCATATAGTATACCTGATCAATCCCATTTCAGGAACAGGGGGGAAAAAATCATTGAAGACCCTGATCTCCCGCTTAACGGAGGAACAAAGAATCCACTACAGCATTGTGGATACCCACCCCACCGGGGATTACCATTTTCTCAGGGAGAAGATCAAAATGGAGTTTGTGACCGACGTAGTCGTGGCCGCAGGGGATGGCACCGTCCGGCAGGTGGCAAAAGCGCTCCAGGGCATTCCCACCCAGGTCAGCCTGGGCATTATTCCCCGGGGATCAGGGAACGGGCTCGCGTTTGCCGCAGGAATTCCCAAAGACCCCCGAAGGGCGTTGGAGATTATTTTTGCTAACAGGTATGCACTGGTGGACGCCTTTTATGTCAACGAGCAGTTTTGCTGTATGCTGAGCGGTCTGGGCTTTGACGCACAGGTCGCTCACGATTTTGCTCGCTCGGGCACCCGGGGCCTCCCCACTTATATAAAAACAGCGTTCCGTAATTTTTTTCACGCCCCCACTTATCCTTTCGAGGTCTACCTCAACGGACAGCAATTCAATACGGAAGCCTATTTCATTAGTATCGCCAATAGCAACCAGTTTGGGAATCACTTTACCATCGCGCCGGAAGCCAGCCTGGGAGATGGTATGCTGGATATTGTCATTGTCCAGCAGATGAGCAAATGGCGACTGGTCCATTCGGTGCTCAGGCAAATCCGGAGTGGAAAAGTCCAGCGACGGTATGGGATCAGCGATTCCACCAAAAACATACTCTATTTTCAGGCAAAGTCACTGACCATCAGGAATCCAAGGCTTGCTCCCCTGCATATAGATGGGGACCCCTGGCCGGGAAATGACACCTTTACCATCCAGGTCATCCCCAAGGCCTTCAGACTTCTGCAACCCCTGTCGTTACCGCTTTAAGACATCCCTGAGGCTCTCCAGGGAAGCCTTTACTTCCTCGCTTTGCAGAGAAGTAATCACACTCTGTTTTTCCCTGGCTGTCAGGTGAAAGTTCAACGGGGCGTATTGAGAGCCTTCGGCAGGAATATAGGTGAACGTAATCTTCCGGAACGGAAAATGAAACGATTCAGATCCAAAGCTGAGTAATTCTCCCTGGGCATAGTCCTGAAATTTAGGCCAGTTATCCTGCAAGGTCATAAAGGGTCTCGTAAAAAACTGGGTGAAATCCTGGGAGTCCAAATCGTCATTCCAGTCTGAACCCCTGCGGTCCTGGACCTGTACGAAAACCACTCCTGCCGTGTTATCCCGGATCCACTTGTCAAATACCTGCAGGAAACGCATCGTCGTTTCCTGCCCATAATTATCCCTGAGGCCGGCATCTATCAAGTCAATGACGGGTTCAGACGGCAACCATACGTTAGGTAACACATAGGGAAAAGTTGCCCCCACCCTCAGCGTACTGAGCAGGCGGGCATTCATCGGATTTTGCCGCCGGAAGAATGCGGCAAAATCTACGGCATCCGGACCGGAATACACGCCCATTGCGCTATCCGGCGGCGATTGCATGAGAAAACTAATGGGCTGGGTACAAAACATCATCCTTCGCCCGTCCCTGGAAATAGTTCCATTGTAGATGATCAAAGGAAGCAGTGCCTGGGATTCTTCGGTCGCATAATCTCCCAACCTCTGGTCCAGGATCTTTCCGGTATTATGGTTCAACTGTTCTTCAAAGGCATACCCCCTGTCTTTTACGTATTTGTATGGGCTTACGGAAAATGATTGGGCCGGAGCCAGCAGATCCCGCGTAACGAAGGAGGAGAAAAGAGGATTGAGCAGGTCCTTGGAAATATTATCCACGTAAACAGGATTTCCCAGGTTGATCTGTTCTCCTTTGGACTTAAGGCGATACAGCTCCCTGAAATAGGTCGCTCCCAGCATGCCTCCCGACGCTCCTGTGATCAGGAAGGTCTGGTGCATCAGATTTCCTGAAGTCATGCTGTCCAGTTTTTGCAATACACTCATCGTGAAGGTAGCCGATCGGGTACCTCCTCCGCTGACATTGATGAGATAAAGAGTGGGGCGGGGCGTGGTTTGCCTGGCTTTCCATCGCTCCAACACCTGGATCATATTTTTTTCATCGGCGGCCAGGTGGGCGGGCATACACAAAGCCGCGATGCTGTCCCGGCTATAAACAGGTGACGGCTGATCGTGGAGATAGTCAAGTCCGTACAATTTATTGCGGGTATCCAGAATATTATATTGGAAAAGCAAATTGAGCCCCAGCAAAATAAGCAATGCGATGGGTAATGACCAACTTCCCATCCAATAGACGAAGGCGGCCGAAGCAGCTATGAGTAAGGAGAAGAAAATTAGGGTACTGGCGGCAGCCGGAATCTGAAAATAGGGGCTATCCATGAAGTAGCCGATCGTCATCAGGAATAAAAAAGCCAGCAGAATGGACAAAATCGTGGCGAAATGGTGGCGTTTAAATACCAGTTCTAAAAAGGCCTCGCTATAGTGCTCCACGTCCCTGGGCCTCTTCAGTTTCCCTATACTGGTAAAATACCAATCCACCTGGACCAGATCCTGTCCGGCATGGCCTGAAGGCTGCTTCCAGGCCCTGAATTGTTTACGGAACTGGTCCGGGTTGGCTGACGTAGGCCCCATACTACGTAATATGGTCCGGTTCGCGCCAAAAAAATACGCAAAGCTGAAGATGAGGAGTAATACAAGACCCATCAGAAAGCCTCCCATCATCCACCCAATATCCCCGATGGTCATCAACTCCTTATGTTTTTCAAAATAATAGGCCTTTGAAAAATAGAAAAACAGGAAAAGGAGCGGAATGATGGCATTGTTCAGGCAGTACTTCAGGAAAGGATGACTGGTGGTTGCCAGGAATTTAAAATACCGGCTGAACAGAATGAAAGTGGTGATATTCCAGCTCATGATAAAGATCCCCAGCCCCATTCCTACAAAAAAGGCGCTTAGGAAATCGACGTGGCCCCTGTATTCGGGAGTCAGGAAAAGGGTGTCGGCTCCAAAGCTACTCATGAACTGACCGGCCACCGCGCTCCCAATAATCCACCAGAAGATCAGCAATACCTGGTATTTCCTGAAATGCAGCAGGACCAATTGCACCGGGAAGGATCTATAGAATCCTGACCAAAATATCTTCATACGGTATCAAATATCAACCTTTTTCTTCAAGTGCGCTTACTCACCAGGTAGAACACATATAACACAGAAAGGACAAGGAACATCGCTATCAATTGATGTAGCTGAGCCATCCATTCAAATACCCCCCACCTGCCGCTGACGACGTGTGTGCTCATTAAGACGGTAAGGATACCCAGTAATACCTGCAGGGCCGTAAACCCTACCGGCACCCACCATGTTCTCCGGAAAAGGGGACTGGTCCCCACCTGCCGATACCCCCTGGCCATTCCGGCAAAAACAAGCATGGTGATGAAAATCAAATAGGCCATGCCCCTATGGATAAAATGAATCGTGATCTTATTGTCTATAAGGTTGGCCGCTCCGGGCGTTTCGCTCCATATTCCGGCAGGCCATGCCATGCCATTGATGGAAGGCCAGGTGGGGGCTGCCGCAGCGGCCTTGTTCCCTGCCATAAATGCACCATAGGTGAGCTGAACCAGCAATAGGAGCAGAAGGACAAGGGATATCCGCTTTAATGGAGGGCTGTCGGAGCGTTGCCCGGCCGGCACCAGCAATTGTAGCCCAAACCAGAAGGCGTAGCTGATGAGTATCATCGCAAAAACGAAGTGGAGGGCCAACTTCACAGGATTCACGTAAATGGAGTCTCCCTGAAGTCCGCTGGCCACCATAATCCAGCCGATGGCGCCCTGCAAGGCTCCGAGCAGAAAGAGGATCACCAGCGGCAGGATCATGTCCTG
>Ga0302312_10000383_pt1 | contig 35649 bp, 27 predicted proteins | sample III_Palsa_N2_1_FD_200529 | JGI IMG/M metagenome (GOLD analysis project Ga0302312, IMG submission 200529) | Peat permafrost microbial communities from Stordalen Mire near Abisko, Sweden - III_Palsa_N2_1 | ecosystem: Environmental > Terrestrial > Soil > Palsa > Peat permafrost | place: Sweden... | reverse complement strand
AGTTTGCTTCCTGGATGCCCAAGGTCAAAAATGGCAGGGGCGCTTGCCAGGAAGTGGTCATGGCCACGCCCGATCTGGGAAAATTACCCATCATTCAATGCTGGCCAAAGGATGGCGGGCCTTTCATTACGCTGCCTGTCATTCATACCAAAGACCTTCACACAGGTATCCGAAATGTCGGCATGTACCGCATGCAGGTTTTCGAGCCTGCTATGACCGGCATGCATTGGCATAAGCACAAGGTCAGCGCCCGTCATTTTGCCGAATATAAAAAAGCGAACCGGAGAATGCCCGTGGCCGTCATCCTTGGAGGAGACCCCGCTTACGCCTACGCGGCCACTGCGCCCTTGCCGGAGAACGTAGATGAATACATGCTGGCGGGCTTTCTCAGGAAAAGGAAGGTGGAGCTGGTCCGCTGTCTTACCCAACCGGAACTGGAAGTCCCGTCGGATGCGGATTTTGTTATAGAAGGATATGTGGATCCCGGAGAAGAATTGATCTGGGAAGGCCCCTTCGGGGATCATACCGGGTATTATTCGTTACCCGACTGGTATCCCCGTTTCCACGTAACCGCCATTACCCACCGCAAGAACGCCGTATATCCCGCTACCATTGTGGGCATACCTCCCCAGGAGGATGCCTGGCTGGGGAAGGCCACCGAAAGGATTTTCCTGGCGCCCATTAAAATGACCCTGGTTCCCGAGATCGTTGATATGGACATGCCGGTCGAGGGAGTGTTCCATAACCTGGTCATTACAAAGATCGTCAAGGAATATGCCGGTCAGGGCCAGAAAGTGATGAATGCTATGTGGGGCGCCGGGCAGATGATGTTCAATAAAATTTTGGTCTTGACCGATGGGGAAACGCCCCTGTCTGACTACAAGACCCTGGCGAAATATGTCTTTCGTCATTGCAACGTAGCCCGGGATGTCGTATTCAGCGCGGGTCCAATGGACGTATTGGACCACAGTTGCAGCGCCCTTGGTTTTGGGGGCAAAATGTGTGTCGACGGAACGGCCAAATCCCCCGAGGAATCTGATGATAGGTATACCTGGGCTCCTGTCGAGAGCTCTTATGCTGATGGGTTAACGACTGATTTTCCGGATGTCTTTGCCGTAAATGATGAATTGGCGCAATGGGGTATCCCTTGCCTGATCCTCTCCGTGAAAAAGACCCGCCTCCACCACATAAAGGAGCTGCATACCCAGATCTGCGCCCAGCCAAAGATGGAAGGCATCAAAATGATCCTTTACGTAGAGCATACCGTAAACCCTGCGGACCTGGGGGTGGCTTTATGGCGTTTTTGCAATAACCTGGATCCCAAGCGCGACCAGTTCCTGGCGGAGCGTCCTCAAACCCAGGACCCCTCCCGCATCTTTGCTTGTCTGGGACTGGACGGCACTATAAAAACCAAGTCATTGGATGGATTCGGAAGAGACTGGCCCAATATTATCGTGGCCGCCGACAACACCATCAAAGCAGTGGACGAAAAATGGTCCTCTTTAAATATCGGCGCGTTTATCTCTTCCCCTTCGCTCCGCTTCAAAGGCCAGCTATACGGTGACGAAGCGGCGGTGGATGTGGTGTAGTAAAATTTTTACAGGCCAGGACAGGCCGCCCCAAAACAAAAACGGCGCTCCGCGCCGTGCCCGAAGGGCCAGACATAAGCGATTTTTTTGGAGCGGCCTAAATTCTTCAGGATAGGCCGCCCCAAAAAAATAGGTCCTGCTTAGACAAGCGGGACCTTTTTTTGTTCAACCTTGCTTAACTCACTATCTTAAGTACGTCCGTTTTTCGAAAACGTGGCAGTACGGTATATCTTTTTTTCCGCGTTAATAAGAACGCAAATCTAAGACGCTGGACGACCTGGGAAGTTTAACGGTATTTTGGCGCTAACAGAACTTTAACAAATGCCGGCCGGGGCAGCCGGCCCGTCGTAATAACCGGCCCCGCCCCAAGGAAGCGCAAGTTCAGCTCTTTTTGCATATCAGCTTTTTTTCCGGATCACGATCTGCTCATTGAGGGTGGCATACAGCTTCTTGTAGAATTCGCGGAAGTCATCATATTCGGTGGTGTAGTACACCGGCCGCTTGAACTCCACCTGAATACGGAAGCTAAGCCTGTTCTCGTCCACCTGCATCAGTCTTTGCACGTAAATGCTGGTGTCCTGCATGATCAGCCGCATGTTTTTGGGAAGTGTCTCAAAGGCGTAGCCGTCTGGAATCTCCAGGGAACCTACGATCATATAGGACTGACGGTATCCAAAATCGACATCGGTAAAGCGGTGTTCCGCCAGGAAAGGATTTTTTTCTAATCCCAGGAACAGGTTGGGGGAAAAGAACAGGTACTGTCCTGATCCGTTTAACTGGGAATTGAAGTGCAAGACCTGGTTGAGAGGCATGGAGTCGTTATCCTGGCCGTTGACTTCCAGGCTGTCTATGGTAAGGTTCGTATACTCCTTGGTGAAGTAGGTTTCCTTGAATTTATCGACGCCTTCTTTATAGTTTTTACAACGAAGGTTCCTGCTGTAGTCAAAATTGGAGATCCTTGCTTCCGCGTCCATCTTTCCCGAGCTGTCCATTACCCCAGTAAGCACCACTACATTCCTGTATTCATCGTCATCGTCCACCAGGGCAACCCAACCGGGATTGTCTTTGTCCACTACATATCCTTCCGTATATTGAACATCATAGGGGACCAGCCGGATAGGGTTATATTTGTCTGCGGCATTGAGGACATAGTATTTATCCCCGATCCGGACATAAGCCATGGTCTCATTGAACTGGGACAGCAGGGGATAGAATACATTGACATGCCCGTGGTCCCTCGTGCTGACCAGGATGGGATGTGCGTCCAGTCCTGCGTCTCTTAAAAGGTTGACCAGGGTAAGGTTGATGTCTGCCACGTTCCCGGATTTTTTATCCCAGGCGCTTTTGATCCCATCCGCGGAATAGATGCCTTCATAGCCATTCCAATCCATATTTTGCCTTACGTAGTTGTATACGATGGACATACGGGCGGAAGAGTCTTTTATATTGGTAAGGTGGGCATCCAGGGCTTTTGTGTGAGGGACATTTTTGTGCAGTTGACCCCCGAAATCTTCATTCTCCAACATGGTCTCGTTAAGCTTCGGCCAATTGGTATTAAAAGTATGGGTAGGCTCTCCCGGGATGTTAATGGCGGCCAGTTGAAAATCGATATGCTGCATGTAATCCCTGGGGGCAGACATGTAGGGCTCTTCGCGCAATCCGGGGATATTTGTCATGGTAAAGACCTTGATGGCCTCCTGGTATTCCTGGTCCTTAACATCCATCGGCAGGGTGCGGTGAATATGGTAGGTAAAGTCAAAATATTTCGGGATGGACAGGTAGAACTGGCAAAATGCGGTGGGTATGGTAGACTGGAAATACCAGTTGTCGATATCAGTGAAGTTCTTGGATAGCTTGGTGAACTTGTATTCAAAGACACTCCCCTTTTTTACGTCCGGTAAGCTGAAGGATATTTCGGACCAGTTTTTATCTAACGCTTTAGTATAGATATTCTTCTTTTCCAGCTTGCTTTTAACGATGGTATTCCCTGCTTCCAGATTCGTCGTTTCCCCGCTGATGTTGGTAATATCTTCCGTACGCTGATTCGAATAGAAGTCCAATTTGATATTGGCCCTGTCCACTCCTTTGTCCTTTAAGATTTTTATCCGGTAACGAAACTGCGTTTGCAGATAAACTTCGGAGCCGATGACAAAAGTAGTTTCGCCGGTTTTGATCAGGACGCAGGCGTCTGCTTCAGGGTCAAAAGCACAGGAAGTCATTAACAGGTCTTCTTTATCGACTTTCCCGTAAGAGGGGGCTTCTTTTTGGCAAATGCCGGTAAGTGAACACAACAGAGCAAGCGCAAGGGCGGATAGTTTTCTCATTATCAGAGGAGATGATTAAGTGGTTGGCGACCAAAATAAGGTTTTTTTCTAATTAATCTTACGGTTGCTTATTGATGACGATCTTTTCTCCCTCTTCTTCAGTAATGCGACTAAAGAGCTCTTTTACCCGGGGGTATTCTTTGGCCGGTATGTCCCTGGTTTTCAGCCAAAGGGTGGCGCTGGAGAAAACGGCCTTTTTCAGGGGGTCGTACCAAAAAGAGGAGGAGTAGGAAAGAATGGGCGATTCGATGGCCTTTCCTTTCGGCAGGTTGTCTACCGTATACCCGGCAGGCAGCACATAACAGGTGGTGTCCGTGGAAATCAACGGGTCGCTGAAGTAATAGTCATTGGTCCTGCGCACAACAGTGGGAAGGTTGTACGTCCATATTGGGTAAATACGGGGGAAAAGGAACATTTTGGTGCCGGCGGTAAAATCCGGAACTTTTTCAAACGATAGCCGGATGTTGGCTTGCAGCACAGGGGAGTCGATCTTTTGAAGCGTCACTGAAAAATCGTCGGGAGGCAGAAAGTGCATGGCGTCTACCAGGTATTTTCTTTGGTCGTCATGGTTTTGTTCATAGAGGCTGTTCACCCTGTTAAATTTATATACGCCCGAAGAAAGGATAGACACGACAGCCTTCCCTGAGCCATCATCGGCCAGGTCGATTTGCGCAAATGTAGTGGACGTATTTTCCTGTGCCTTGCTGGTAGGCGTACGGACGAGCTTGCCTCCGTTCTCCGTTACCAGCAGCGCATTGCGGTCTTCCGTAAAATTTCCGAGCACCCCGAAATCTGCCCGGTTGCTGGTGCATTCCAGCCATATGGAATCCCCGGCTTCGGGAATACATAGGATCTGGTGATTGAACCGGTTGATAGGGAAAGTGGGATCCGCCGGAGCCTGATTGGGTCCTGCGTTGATATCCGCTGTATAGCTTTTTACGCCGACGGCTTCCAGGCAGGCCTTCATATAGGTGCTAAGCCCTTTGCAATCTCCGTACTTCCTGTTCTCCGTAAAGGAGGCGGGAAAGGATCTCCAGCCGCCTATCCCCAATTGTATACTGACATACCTGAAGTTCTTTTGCAGGTAGTTATAAATGATCCTGGCCTTATCCCTGTCGGTGGTGGCGCCCGCCACCATATCCTTGTAAAAGGCTTTGCTTGCATCGGGCAGCACGTACGTTTCCTTATTGAGGTCGTACAGCCAGGCCCCGAATTGCTCCCAGGTGGACATGTCCCCCGGGTGGTCCTGCATTTCAAACTGCGTAGGCGCGATCATGACTTCGGGGCTGCTGTTGGAAAGCACGGAATTCTCCTCTCTGACCGCGCAGATGCCTTCTGCTTTCCAGGTATAGACCCGGACGTCCTTCTGGCCCGCTTCCGTCACGGGTTGCAGATTGGTCAGGTGGTTCTTATAACGCACGCCCATAGCGGCGGGTACAGTGAGTACATATTGCATGTGCTGTATGGACCGGTCAACGTTGTCCAGGTTGAAAGAAGGATAGCCAAGCAAACCTTTGTAATCCACCGTATAATCCATTTGCACCGTAATAGGGTAGGAGGGGGCCGTCACATAGAAATAGGTCACCTTGCCGTCGTCCACCAATCCTTCTCCATATCCGCTGATTTGCATATCCTTCTGGCGGATATGCTGCAGGGGCTGACCCTTGGCATCGAATACGTTTATATCGGCTTCTTGTAGTTTGCTGAAAGAAGAAGAGTATTGTACGAAAACGAGGCTGCCTTTCCCCGCCGGGTCCAGTACGGTCCGAACTTCATGAACCTTATAGGTCGCCTTGGAAGGAGAAAATACCGTGAACGATTCGTCCATTTCCCTTTCGACCACATGGGAATGCGTTTTCAAAGAATCGGGTATCAGGCCGGCGTCATAGGAGGCCTGCGCCCATGTAAAGACCGGGGATAGTAATAATAGCGCCGGGATAAGTATTTGTTTGGGCATCTACTGGCTTTTTTTACGGATAACAATAGGGTCGTTCAGAGCAGCAAAGAGTTTTTTATAAAATTCTCTGAAAGCATCGTATGTTGATACATCATAAATGGGTCTGTTGAAACGCAATTGGATCCGGTAATCCACCTTGTTGCTGTCCACCACCATGACCCTTTCCAATTCAATGCTGGTGTCCTGCATGATCATCCTCATGTTTTTAGGAATGTTGTCAAATTGATATCCTTCCGGGATGTCCAGGGATCCGCTGATAATGTAAGACTGACGGTAGCCGAAATTCACATCGGAGAAGCGATGTTCCGCATTGAACGGATTCTTTTCCAGCCCCAGGAATACATTGATCGGAAAGAACAGGTAATCGCCCGTTGCGTTCAGCCTGGAAGAAAAGGTCAATTCCTGGTCCAGCGGCAACGAATCATTGTTCTGATCGGTGACCGCCAGGCTGTCCACATGTATATTGGGATAAGGCCTTGTGAAGAAGAAGTTTTTAAATCTGTCCAGGCCTTGCTGTAGCCACGGACAACGGAATACTTTACTGTAATTGTAACTATAGATGGAGGCGTCTCCCTTTACCACTCCTTTGGCATTGAGGCTGCCGTAGAGGCTCACCATGAGCGCAAAAGGGTATTGGGCGTCCGAGAGATCAACCAAGCCGTAGCTTTTCTTGTCCAGGATAAAGCCTGTTGAGTTTTGAACATCAAATGGGATAAGGAAGGGAGGCGTGAACTTGTCCACGGCGTCCAGCACATAATGCTTATCGCGGATCCGCACGTAGGCCAGGGGTTGGTTGAATTGCGTCAGCAGGGGATAGTTCGGATTAATGTTTCCGTGTCCGCGTGTGCTGACCAGGATGGGGTAGGCCCTGAGACCGGCCTGTTGGAGCAGGTTGACCAGAAGCAGATTAATATCCGCTTTGCTGCCCGTCTTATTGTCCCATGCGCTCTTGATCCCGTTTTGAGAAAACAGGCCATACTGTCCGTTCCAGTCCATGTGCCGCCGGACATAATTGTATATGGTATCCATGATGGCCAGAGAATCCTTAAGACCTTTCAGATCCGCTGCAAGGTCACCTGTATTGGATATTTTCTTGTGCAGTTGGCCCCCCAAAAGCTCGTGTTCCAGCATCTCCGTATTCAGGTCTCCCCAGGTGGTCCGAACATTACGAACCATTCCAAGCCGACTGACGGCGGACAATTGGAAATCGATGTATTGCAGGTAATCTTTAAAAGTAGACATATAGGGTTCTCCCCGCAACCCTGGGATGTTCTGCATGGTAAAGTATTTCCCAATTTCGGGAACGGTCACTGATTTCTCTTCCATGGGCAGCACCTTATGGACATGGTAGGTGAAGTCCAGGTAGTCGGGCACCGAAAAATGGAACTGGCAATAGCGGGTAGGAATGGCGTCCTGGAAATACCAATTGTCGATATCGGCGTAATTCCTGGAAGACAGAGTGTAGGTATATTCAATGACGCTCCCCTTTCTTACGTCCGGAAGGGTGAAGGCTATTTCCGACTGTTCTTTGCTGATATCTTTCTTGTAAATATTGCTTTTCGCCAGCTCCGCGGTGACCACGTTCCCGTTTTCATCCAGGTTATAGGTCATCCCATGGACATCGTCCGCGGATTGCAGGTCGTCTTTGGAATAGAAGTTCACTTTGACATTGGCGCGGTAGACGGCCTTGTCCTGGAGGATCTTGATCCGGTAGCGGTAGACCGTTTGTAAGTGGGTGCTGCTTCCATCCCTGATAAAAGAAGTCTCTCCTGTTTTGATCAATATATAGGCGTCGGCTTCCGGGTCAAAATCGCAGGTGGTCATCTGCAGGTCTTCCTTTTCGATCTGGCCCATAGGGGGTATTGATGATTGCTGGCCCCTTGCCGTCAGCGCAAAGATCATCGATATAAAGAGGACGGAGCGTTTTCTCATTACCGTATTTTGGTTAGGTAAGCTACGGAACAATTTACATATTTTCGGGATGCCTCAGTGTCTATAAAAATATAGGGGTGGACCCCGGTCATTGCCCGGATTCACCCCTACTATTTATTTTATGGGCCGCCATGTAAGGCCACCACGTAACGCCACCACGTGAGGCCGCCCTGTGCGCGTCCGTCTGGTATGCTAGATGCGTTCGAAGGCGGAAAAGAAGAAATTACCTTCAATCTCAGCGTTGTCATCGCTATCGCTTCCATGAACGGCATTCTTGCCAATGCTTTCTGCAAAGCGCTTGCGAATGGTCCCTTCTTCTGCCTGGGCGGGATTCGTGGCCCCGATCAGCTTGCGGAAATCTTCCACGGCGTTGTTCTTCTCCAGAATAGCCGCCACGATGGGGCCGCTGCTCATGAATTCAACCAGTTCCCCGTAAAACGGCCTTTCCTTGTGCACGGCATAGAATTCCCCGGCCTTTTCAGCACTCAATTTGGTGAGTTTCAGGGCGATAATGTTGAATCCCGCCTTGATGATCTGGTCGAGAATAGCTCCCGAATGGCCATTGCTGACGGCATCAGGCTTGATCATGGTAAATGTTCTGTTGGTCATATGCTCTGTGGTGGTTTGCTGTGCATTGTCTGCACGGATTTGCGCGGCAAAAGTAGAAAGAAAATAACATTTTTTGGGATTCTCCGGCTTAAATTAGATATTCGCTGCCATTTTTATATTGTGAAGCCCATTACAGAAATATACGGATTGTTGGACCAGCCGAGGAAGGTAGTGATCACTATGCACCAGAAACCGGACGCTGATGCGCTGGGTTCGGCCCTGGGCTTGTACCATTGCCTGGTGCAGTTAGGTCACCAGGTGACGGTAGTGTCTCCCACCAACTGGCCCCGTTTTCTGAACTGGATGCCAGATTCGGCCAAGGTGCTGGACTTTGAGGGAATGGCCGACAAGGCCCTTAAAGTCATTGGTGAGGCGGAATGGGTTTTCTGCCTGGATTTCAACATCTTATCCAGGACAAAGCGCATGGCGCCCTTGTTGGAGAGCCTGACCAGCACCAAAATACTGATCGATCACCATGAGCAACCCCAGACAGGTCAATTTGCCTATGGGATCAGCGATCCGGGGAAAAGCTCCACTTCCGAGATGGTCTATGACTTTATCGTTCATTCCGGTCATGGGGACAAGATCAACGAGAAAATAGCCGAATGCCTGTACGCCGGCGTGATGGCCGATACGGGTTCATTCAGGTTCCCCATTACTTCTGCGGCAGTGCACCGGATGGTGGCGGACCTGAAGGACAGGGGGCTTAAGCACTCGATTGTCCACGAAAACATCTATGACAATTTCCTGGAGAACAAGCTCCGGTTCACAGGGCATGTCCTGCTTAACCGGATGGAGATATTTTATGAATACAATGCAGCGCTGATCTCCATTCCGAAAAGTGATCTGCTCAAATTTGACATTACCACCGGGGACACAGAGGGATTGGTCAATTACCCCTTGAGTATCCAGGGCATCCGGATGGCGGGACTGGTGATTGACAGGGATGAAGAGCGCAAGTGGTCTTTCCGCAGCAAAGGGAACGTCGACGTAAATACCTTTGCCCGCCAATATTTTAATGGAGGAGGTCACTTCAATGCCTCTGGCGGCCGGAGTACCGAAACCCTGGCGCAGAACGTAGCCGCCTTTAAGAAGGCCCTCCAGGAAAATTTACAAACACTCCAACCAGAGTATCCAATTTCCGTTAATAATGACTAAGAATAAATATCTACTAATGCAAAAAGTTGTATTGTTTTTCCTGGCTGCGACTATAGTCGCCGGCAGTATGAGCTGTAAAAATGCCGGTTTCAAAAAGACCACCCAAGGTATTTCGTATAAGATTATCAGAGCTTCCGGGTCAGGGGATGCCGTCGATTCGAGCGGTACCGTGATCAAGTTTGATTATACTTATATTTATGGACCTAAGGATTCTCTCCTGAGAACGTCAGTGGGCAGCATGCCCAACTATCAGCCCATTGATTCCCAAAGGCTCCCGGCTCCTTACTACGGTATATTCTCTACACTTCATAAGGGAGACAGCCTGGTCCTCAAACAATTGACCGACTCTATTTTCACAAAGGGACGTGAGATGCCTCCATTTATGAAGAGGGGTCAGTACATCACTTCAACCTTTAAGGTCCTTGACGTATTCAGGAGCATTAAGGATGCTGAGCCGGACGCTCAGAACGAAGCCAAATTGATGAAGTCCAGGGATTCCGTGAAGGCCATTGCCCAGCAGGTGGAAGATGACAAGGCGATCGAAGCCTACCTGGCCAAGAATAATATCAAGGCCGTGAAGGCTCCCAAGGGCACCTATGTAGAGATCATCTCTTCCGGCGCCGGCGAAGCCGCCGATACCGGCAAGACAGTAGGGGTCAACTACACAGGCCGCAGCATGGATGACGGAGTCGCTTTTGATTCCAACACCGATACTACATTCGGTCACGCCAAGGATACCCTGAAAGTGAACATGGGGCTTCCTTCTGAGCGGGGTGGTATGATCACCGGCTTTACAGACGGTTTGAGCTTGTTGCATAAAGGCGATAAGGCGCGTTTGTACATTCCTTCGGCCCTCGCTTATGGCGAACACGGCCGCGAGCCCAAGATCAAGCCCAACGAAAACCTGATCTTTGAGATAGACGTCCTGAGCGTGGTTCCCACCCCCAAGACCAATCCTATGGCCATGGGCATGGGTGGTCCCGGCGGCCATGGCGGCCAGCAGATGAGTCCTGAAATGATGGCCAAACTGAAGGCCATGATGCAGGCTCAGAAGGGTGGTCAGCAAGCAGCACCCCAACAGGGTCATTAATAGTTTACGCTTCACTAAGACGATAACCGGAATTGCCCGGTCATGTTCCCTGAAAAGGGAAACGTGGCCGGGCAACCTGTTTGTGCCCGGTCCTGCCTGATGCCACCGGCCCTCCGCCTAATGCCGGCTCTGTCCTCCGGCTAATGCTGGCTCTGCCCTCCGCCTAATGCCGGCGCGTCCGGGTAATCTTATCATGTCCCGTCCCATGGCTGTTTTCATATTTCATAACTCCCGAAATATGTGCTAAGTTTAGACATATGATCAAAAACTACCTCAAAATCGCCTTCCGCAACCTTTGGCGGCACAGGGTCTTCTCCCTTCTCAATATTACCGGACTCACGGTGGGAATGGTGGCCTTTTTTCTGATTTTTTTGTATGTGCATTTTGAGTTGAGCTATGATTCCTTTCATTCGAAAGCTGATAGGATCTACCGCATTGTGTGCGATATTAAGACGCCCACGGAGACGCTCCATTTCTCCGTTCCCGCCTGGGCGGTCGTGCCCCACGTTCCTGCGGAATTCCAGGAAGTAGAGTCGGCAGTGCGGGTCATGACGGGAGATAATTTATTGGTGAAAAGGGGCGACGCAAAGTTCCAGGAAACCAATGTGGCCTGGGCGGATTCCAACTTTTTCCATGTATTTGATTTCCCCCTCCTCAAGGGCAATCCGAAAACGGCCTTAAATAACCAATTCAGCGTAGTGCTGTCCGAATCGGCGGCTAAAAAATATTTCGGTCACGAAAATCCGATGGGACAATCCCTGCTGATAACGGGGGATAACTACCATGCCACCGTGACTGGAGTGATGAAGGACATCCCTGAGAACTCCCAGATCAAAGCGGATATGATCCTGTCCATGAATACCATTACTCAAAAGTTTAACCGGGGATTGGATGACCAGTGGGGAAATTATGGAGCGAGCGGCTATCTGTTGCTGAAGCCCGGGGTGAACTGGCATGCGGTGCAGGCTAAATTCCCTGCCTTCCTGGAAAAACTCAATGGTGCAGAAATGCATAAAATGCAAATGTTCCCGACGGAAATCCTGGAACCCATGAGGGATGTATATCTGCGGTCCACCCGGGACGACAGCAAAACTCCGAACATCAATAATGTATATATCTTTTCCATCATCGGTCTATTTGTTCTGCTGATCGCGTGTATCAATTTCATTAACCTGACGACTGCCCGATCGGCCGAGCGAGCTAAAGAAGTAGGCGTGAGGAAAGTGGTGGGCGCGGGCAAGGCCCAACTCGCCAAGCAGTTCATTGGGGAGAGCGTCATCCTTTGCATAATCGCCTATATATTCGCTGTGATCCTCTCGGCGTTGTTCCTCCACCCGTTCAACCAATTATCAGGTAAGGTTATCAGCGACGGTATATTCAACAAACCCATCTACCTGCTGATCCTGTTGATTACGGCTATTGCCATTGGTATCCTGGCCGGTCTTTATCCGGCGTTGGTTCTGTCTTCCTTTCAGCCCATCGCGATACTAAAGGGGCGGTTTGCCACGGGGAACAAGGGGAACTTTTTACGCAAGAGTTTAGTCGTCATACAATTTACCATTTCAACCGCCCTGATCATTTCCACCATCGTGGTCTATAAACAACTGAGCTATATGCGTAGCCAGGACCTGGGATTCAACAAGGATCAGAAGATGATAATCGATACCGGGAACGATTCGCTGAAGCTGGCATTCAAACAATCGCTGTCATCCATCCCCGGTGTTCTGTCCACCTCGATGTCCGGCAGTATTCCTGGGGGTGGGAACCCGGAGGCCTATTCCAAGATTGAAAACGCCAAGGGTGAAATGCAGACGGCCAACCTGAACCTGTATTTTGTCGATTTTGACTATATACCCCAGTATAAAATGAAGATGATTGCCGGGCGTGCTTTTTCCAGGCAGTTTCAGAGCGACACCACGCAAGCCATGATCCTCAATGAAGCCGCGGTTAAAATGTTCGGATATACCTCCCCGGCGCAGGCAGTAGGCAAGAAATTTGACCAGTGGGGAAGACATGGAATGATCATCGGTGTGGTGAAAGACTTTCATTTCAGCTCGCTGGAAGAAGAGATCAAACCCCTTAGCCTGCGTATTGAACCACGTAACTGCAATCTGGTGTCCGCAGAAGTAGATACCAGGAATCTGCCGGCTACCATTACCGCCATTGAACACAACTGGAAGGACATCATTCCGGGCAGCCCTTTCAGTTATACCTTCCTGGATGAGACTTTTGATAAGCAATACCGCAGCCAGGACCGGTTCGGTAAATTGTTCATGGACTTTGCCGTGCTGGCTATTTTTATTTCCTGCCTGGGCCTCATGGGGCTGGCCAGCTATAGTACCCTTCAACGCACCAAGGAGATCGGCATCCGCAAGGTCATCGGAGCGTCCGTAAGCAATATTGTATTCCTGTTGTCCAAAGAGTTTATAGTGCTCGTGATCATTTCGTTTTTTATTGCCGCGCCCATCGCCGGGTATTTCATGTATCACTGGTTATCGACCTTTGCCTATCATATCGCGATTGGGTGGTGGGTCTTTGCCGTTGCTGAATGCCTGGCCCTCCTGATCGCCTTGCTGACCGTTAGCTTTCAGGCCATCAAGGCGGCCACCGCCAATCCGGTAAATAGTTTAGCCACGGAATAGAGCATTAATCGCCTCCATTTTATTTTATACATATGATCAGGAACTACCTCAAAATCGCTTTCCGCAACCTCTGGCGGCACAGGGCCTTCTCCCTGCTCAATATCACCGGGCTCACCATGGGGATGATCGCCTTTTTCCTCATCTTTTTATATGTGCAGTTCGAATTGAGCTACGATGCCTTCCATCACAAGTCGGATAGGATCTACCGCATTGTTTGCGATATAAAGACCCCGACGGAGACACTGAATGCCAGTCAGCCTGCCTGGGCAGTTCCCCAACACGCCGCTCAATACTTTCCGGAGATCGAATCCGCCGTCCGTGTCATTACCGGCGACAATATCCTGATCCAGAAAGGGGACGTGAAATTCCAGGAGCAAGACGTGGCTTGGGCCGACTCTACTTTTTTTCAAGTGTTCGATTTCCCTTTGCTCAAGGGAAATCCCAAAACCGCATTGAATAACCAACTGAGTGTAGTGCTGTCGGAAACAGCCGCTAAAAAATATTTCGGTGACGCCAACCCCATAGGTCAATCCCTTTCCATTACCGGGGATCATTACCACGCAATGGTGACCGGGCTCATGAAGGACATACCGGAGAACTCGCTGATAAAGGCCAGCATGATCTTATCCCTCAACACGATCACCCAGAAGTTCAACCGGGGATTGGATGACCAGTGGGGTAACTATGGCCCCAGTGCTTATATCTTGCTGAAGCCCGGTGCAAAGGCGAAGGCGTTGGAAGCTAAGTTCCCTGCTTTCCTGGAAAAGCTCGACGGCACGGAGATGCACAAAGAGCAGATGTTCCCTACGCTGTACCTGGAACGCCTGAGAGACGTTTATCTTCGTTCTACCCGGGATGGCTCCAAGACGCCTAATATTTACAACGTATGGATCTTTTCGGCGGTGGGCATCTTCATTTTATTGATCGCCTGTATCAACTTCATCAATTTGACGACGGTAAGGTCGACCGAGCGGGCTAAAGAAGTGGGTATCCGTAAAGTAGTAGGTGCGGGCAAAGGACAGTTGGCCAGGCAGTTCATCGGAGAAAGCATTATCCTTTGTGTGATCGCGTTTTTGCTGGCGATACTTTTTTCGGCGTTGCTGCTGCCCTTATTTAATCAGCTGTCGGGGAAAATTGTGAGCCCCCATATTTTCGCTCATCCCTGGTCCCTGTTGGTTCTTTTCGGGGTGGCAGTAGGCATTGGCATTGCAGCAGGATTTTATCCGGCATTGGTATTGTCCTCCTTTAACCCGATCACTATATTGAAAGGCCGGTTTTCATCGGGCAGCAAGGGTAATCTTTTGCGAAAAACCCTGGTCGTCATACAATTTACGATCTCCACCGCGCTGATCATCTCCACTATTGTCGTGTATAACCAGCTCAGTTATATGCGCAGCCAGGACCTTGGGTTCAATAAAGACCAGAAAATGATCGTGGATACCCACGGGGATTCCACCGCAAAGTTCGTATTCAAGCAGGAACTCAGCAGTATACCAGGCGTTTTATCGACTTCGATGTCGGGCAGCGTTCCCGGCGGAGGTAACCCCGGCGCCTATTCCATGGTAGAGAATGTGAAGGGAGAAATGCAGATCGCCAATCTCGACTTGTATTTTGTGGACTTTGATTATATCCCTCAGTATAAAATTAAGATGATTGCCGGCAGGGCCTTTTCCAGGGACTTCGGGACGGATACGACGCAAGCCATGGTGCTGAACGAAGCCGCCGTAAAAATGTTCGGGTATAGTTCACCTGCCCAGATCGTCGGTAAGAGATTTGACCAGTGGGGGAGAAAGGGAACCATCATCGGTGTTATGAAGGATTTTCATTTCCAATCTTTAAAAGAAGTCATCAAACCCCTTAGCATGCGTATTGAACCGACGGGCTGTGATCTCATATCCGTCAATGTAGATGCCCGGCATCTGCCCGCTACGATCGGGGCTATGGAAAGTAAATGGAAAGCGTTGATTCCGGGAAGGCCCTGGAGCTATTATTTCCTAGATGAATTCTTTGACAGACAGTATAAAAACCAAGACCGGTTTGGCAGCCTCTTCCTCAACTTTTCTATTCTCGCCATCTTTATCTCCTGCCTGGGCCTGATGGGGCTTGCCTCTTATAGTACCATGCAGCGAACCAAAGAGATCGGCATCCGAAAGGTTATAGGGGCTTCGGTCAGTACGATCGTGCTCTTGTTGTCGATGGACTTTTTGTGGCTGGTCATCATTTCCTTCTTCATCGCAGCTCCCATTGCCTGGGTTTGTATGCACCAGTGGCTGTTGGGGTTTGCCTACAAGACGGGCATTTACTGGTGGATATTTGCGATAGCGGGACTGACGGCCCTCGTGATTGCCATCCTTACCGTCAGTTTCCAGGCGATCAAGGCGGCCACGGCAAGTCCGGTGAAGAGCCTGTCGACAGAGTAGCGAGGGGCCTATACAGGACCTTAAACATATACGTTTAAAAATGGCCACTTTTTAAATGTATATGTTTAAGGTTCTAATAGGGGGGGATAAATAAAGGGGTAGGGCGCGCAACCCGCCGGAGCCATTTCAAACAGCCCGCGCTATCTCAAACCGTCAGCATCGTCGCACCCGCCCGCGCTATCTCAAACCGCCCGCGCCCTCTCAAGTGCTCCGCTTCATCGCCCCCACCAATTGAACCGCTTCCACCGCCTCGCGCACGTCGTGCACCCTGAGTATGTGCGCTCCCTTGAGGAGGGCGATCGTATGCAATACCGTAGTCCCGTTCAGCGCCTTCTCCGGCGTCGTCTGCAGCGTTTTGTAAATGGTGGATTTCCTTGAAAGACCGACCAGTATGGGCCTTTGCAAAAGGGCGAAGAGTTCGAGTTGTGACAGGAGGCGGAAGTTGTGCGTCGCAGTCTTGCCAAAGCCAAAGCCGGGATCCAGTATCACGTCGTGGATACCCGATTCAGTACAGGTATTATTAATGCCTGCGAGGTATTGCACCACTTCCATGGCTACTTCGGCATATTGCGGATCGAGGTGCATGGTATCCGGCGTTCCCTGCATATGCATCGCGATATAGGGTACGTGCAAAGACGCCACCGTGGAGATCATTTGGGCATCCATACTTCCGCTGCTAATGTCATTGACGATACACGCGCCTGCCCTTACAGCAGCAAACGCTACGGCACTATGATAGGTGTCTATTGAGATCAATACCTCTGGAAAATGGGCCACCAGGCTTTCAATCACCGGGACGACACGGTCCGTCTCCTCTGCCGCACCCACCCGTACGCTACCCGGTCGGGTGCTTTGGCCCCCGATGTCCAGGAAGGCGGCGCCTTCTTCCAACATTTGCCCGGCCTTGTCGAGCAGACGGCCATCGCCAGTGGCAAGACCCGGTTTGCCCACCCGGCTTACTCCATAGAAAGAGTCGTCCGTGACGTTCAGGATACCCATCACCTTTGGTGTATCAAGGGGAATCAATTTACCCTTGCAGTTCAGCGTATAAATCGGTCCGTTTCCGTTATTTTTGAGGATCATAGCGCTAGTGAAGCTACCTGAAGCAGCCACGGCAAAGCTATGCTTTTCACCCACACAGATCTATGGATACGGAATTACAATATGACGCAGTAATCACGGGTTGCAAGGACATCTTTATCAAAAAGACCATGGACTATGGGACCGCCTGGAGGGTACTTCGGACGATTTCCATCGTGGACCAGCTATTCATAAAGGCCAAGCGCATCCGGACCATACAGGAAACGGGTATGCAGAAGGTGCAGGACGATATCCGGGGAGAATTCCAGGGCATTATTAATTATGGCATCATCGGCCTGATCCAGCTACAAATGGGGAAGGCCGTCATACAGGAGCTGCCTCCCGCCGAGGTATCTTCCCTTTATGATGCCCAAGCTATTTTCGCCAGGGATATCATGCTCGCCAAGAACCATGATTACGGGGAGGCCTGGAGAGACATGAGCCAGGAAGGTCTGGTGGACCTCATCCTCATGAAACTGCTGCGCATCCGGCAGATCCTGGCGAATGACGGAAAGACATTGATCAGTGAAGGCATTGACGCCGGATATACCGATATCATTAATTATGCTGCCTTTGCCCTGATCCTGACGGAAGGGCCAGCCAGTCAAAAATCGGGCGCACCGGCGCCCGGTGCAGACATAAACGTATCATAAATGAAAAAAGCACTCACGATCTCTCGTATCCTCGTCGGACTCCTGTTCATCTTTTCGGGTCTCATCAAAGCCAATGATCCTCTGGGACTGGCCTATAAGATGCAGGAATTCTTTGACGCCTGGAACTGGCATGGCTGGAATGATTATACGCTGACGCTGTCGGTGCTGATGATCGGGTTTGAGATCGTTGCCGGGGTCGCATTACTGGTGGGATGGCAGATGCGCCTGTTTAGCTGGCTATTATTGCTGCTCATCCTGTTCTTCACCTTCCTGACCAGTTACGTCCTGTTCTCAGGCAAGATCAAGGCCTGTGGTTGCTTTGGGGATTGCATCCCACTGACACCCATTCAGACCTTTATCAAGGATGTGGCGCTAACCCTACTCATCTTCTTCCTGTTCAGGCACCATAAAAAGATACGCCCTATCCTCTCCCAAACCCGGAGTATAGCGGTGCTCGCCATGACAGTGATCTTTTGCATATGGATACAAGCGCATGTACTCCGTCATTTGCCCTACCTGGACTGCCTGCCTTTTAAGGCGGGCAATAACCTGGTGGAAAAAATGCAGGTTCCCAAGGACGCCATACCCGATTCTACGGTGATGACATTTACTTATGAAAAGGGAGGCAAGCGGTATTCCTTTACCCAATTCGAGCTTCCGGCGAACCTGGATGGATATACGTATGTAGACAGGACTGAAAAAGTAGTCCGGGAAGGATTTGATAACGAACCACCCATCAAGGATTTTGTATTATTCAGCCCTATCGGTAACGATACCACCGTAGCCGTCCTGCAACAGCCTGGGACGTATTATATCCTTTTCCAGAAAGACTTTGACGAATTCAAGGGGAGTGGGACCGATCGATGGCTGCAACCCTTCATGAACCTGGTGGCCAGATCAAGAGCATCCCATATTCCCGTATTGATCGTAACCGGGCAAAGGGACAAGGCGGAAGAGGAATATAATCAAAAGCTGGGTCTTGCTCTTCCCATTTATACCTGCGACGTGACCGCTATTAAGACGGCTGCCAGGACAAACCCTTGTATCTTTAAGATGGAAGGCCCGACGGTCGTACACAAGTGGGGCTATGCAGACTTCAAGAATGTAAAATGACATTTCTCCTCCGGAAATTAGGCTATGGTACTGCAGTCCTTCTGGGCGTAGTGGTGGCTGTATTTCTGCTGTTCCAGGGCTTCGGAGATCCTGCCCGGATGATACTCGGTCAGTCGGGGGATGCAAAGACGCTGGAGAACGTCCGCAGGGAATTAAACCTGGACCAGCCGAAGTGGAAGCAATTCCTTTTTTACCTGGATGACGTCTCTCCCCTGTGTATCCATACAAAAAAGGGCATTGCCCAAAAGCAGCTCAGCGGCTGGTTCGTTGGTGGAGACACCAAGATTGGCCTTAAATGGCCCTACCTTGGCCGGAGTTACCAGACCCAAAAAACAGTGGGATCTATTCTGATGGAAGCCCTTCCGGGCACATTGGTGCTGGCCCTGGCCGCAATGCTGCTGGCAATCAGCCTGGGGATACCGCTAGGGGTGCTGGCGGCGGTGAAACAGCATACCTGGATGGACACTTCTTCCATATTTGTCAGTGTACTCGGGATTTCCGCTCCTTCCTTTTTTATGGGAATCCTCATCGCCTATCTGTTTGGATTTGTCCTGCATGCGTATACAGGGCTCTCCATGACAGGCAGCCTCTTTGATACCGAGCCCTTTACGGGGCGGCATATGGTCCTGGCCAACCTGGTCTTGCCCGCACTCACACTCGGAATCAGGCCTCTGGCCATCATTACCCAGTTAACCCGTAGTTCCCTGCTGGACGTGCTGAGCCAGGATTATATCAGGACCGCCTATGCCAAAGGCCTGTCTCCCGGGGTGGTTATCTGGAAGCATGCCCTGCGGAACGCCCTCAATCCGGTGATCACCGCTGTGACGGGTTGGTTTGCCGAACTACTGGCAGGGGCGTTTTTCGTAGAGTATATCTTCGGCTGGAAAGGGATCGGCAAAGTAACCGTTGACGCCCTTGAAAAGCTTGACTACCCGGTGGTTATGGGGTCCGTCCTCCTCTCGGCGGTGTTTTTTACCGGCGTAAACATACTAGCCGACGTCCTTTACGGGCTCGTAGATCCCCGCGCCCGCATTCAATAAGGCCCATGGCCAATGGGCCGGCAGGCAGGCCCAAATCTCCATCTCTATAGGTAGTCTCATGACTTTTTCGTACCTTAAAAACATACGATTGCAGTCGAGGCAAGAAGTCCCATCTGCGTAATGCTAATCTTTAAACAATCAAGCTATGAAGAAGGTTGTCGAAATCTTTAAACGCAAGGGACGCAGCACCATCAGCATTCATCCGGATGCCACCGTTATTGATGCATTAAGGCTGATGGCGGACAGGAATATTGGTTCCGTAGTGGTCCTTCATCATGAACAGTACCTGGGCCTTGTGACAGAAAGGGATTATTCCCGCAAGGTAGTTTTGCTGGGGAAATCTTCCAGTGATACCCGGGTGAAGGATATTATGACCACCGACCTGCCCAGGGTTTCTTCCGAGCATACCCTGGAGGATTGCATGCAGCTTATGAGTAACAAAGGCATCCGCTATCTCCCCGTATTTGACGGAGGGCGTTATACGGGGATCGTATCGATCAATGACGTGGTGAGAGAGACCATCTCTTCTCAACAGGAGCAGATCGAGCACTTGCAGAATTTCATTCATTCGTCTTAGGGGCCGCGGCCCCACGAAGCTGGTGCAGGATTGTCATTAATATGGATCATTCCAGTCCCAGGCAACCACGTTCCAGTGGTCCACAGGATCGGTATGGCTATATATTGTCCTGAACCCCACTTTTTCATGCGCTTTCTGTGAGCGGATATTGGCCGTGGAGATCTCCGTGATCAGTAATTGATACTGATCGCGGTAGATCGTGCGGTGATGCTCATATAAAAGCCTGAAAATTCCCTTGCCCCGGTAAGCTTTGTCAATACAGACCTGCCCCATGAAATAGTGGGTGAAATCCGCGATGGTTTTCCCCTGGTAGGGGATATCCCTTACGTGTTCAATCATATCGGCCAGGTCCGGGTGAAAGGGAGCGGATTCTTGTAAGGCAACCAGTGCATACCCGACCACCTGTTGGGTCTCACTATCTTTTGCGATAATAGCCGGGGATTGCCGGTGCAGCTCCTGGAGTAGCGGCATCTCATATAACCAGGTGACAAAACCTTCCTGGTTTTTCTCTTCGGAATCCAGGTTCTGTTTCAGGTTTCGCAGGTTGAGCGCATAGATCTCTTCCAGTTCTGTTTGTGTGGTGACGACTGTCGGAAATAACATATGGGTTTCAAGATCCGATTTTTTCAGTAGATTAGGTAACTCATATCCCCCTGACATGTTCAAAAACTACCTCAAAATTGCCTGGCGCAATCTACTGAAGCATAAAGCGATCAGCTTTATTAATATTATAGGATTGTCTTTCTCGATCGCTTTTTGTTTTGCTTTGTACCTGTATATCCGGAATGAGCAGTCATATGACTCGTTTCATCAGAAGAAGGACCGGCTGTTCCGGCTGGAAATGACCAATGTCTGGAATGTCGATAAAAAGCCTCCTTCCAAAAATCTCTTCTCTTTCCTGACAAAATCGGCGGATCAGGAAAATCAACTGGTCTTTCCATTGATCGTCGCCCAGGATCTGCAGCGCCAGTTCCCCGAAGTGAAAAGCGTCACCCGGTTCCAGGGTGAATGGGATCAGTTGGTCAAGGTGAAGGATAAGGTATTTAAGGAGCCCCATGTCTTTTACGCAGACGATAATTTTTTTAGCACTTTTTCTTTCCCTCTTTTGCTGGGCAAACCCGGAGAGGTGCTTTCTTCCAGGAGTAATGTGGTACTGGCTGCTTCGGTGGCGCGTAAATACTTTGGGGATAAAAACCCCATCGGCCAGACGATCACGATGATCAGCGATACGACGCAACTGGTCACTGTAGCTGGGGTGGCGGCAGATGCGCCCCGGAATTCGAGTATTCAATTAGGCATCGTTATGCCTGTGAAGGCGGACCCGGGCTATCAGGAAAATATTAATCAACGGTTCAACCAGAGCGGCCATATGTATGTGATAGAGCTGGCCGACGGTGTTTCCGCAGGGGCTTTCGAGAGGAAACTGGACCCATGGGTGAAGACTTACTTCGGAGACTACTTCAAGGGCATCAAGAACGTGAATAAGGATAGTTTCCATTGGTATCTACGGCCCCTGGCGGAAAGTCACTACAATGTATCGCAGGGCTGGGGGCACTATACGAACGCCCGGAATATCTATCAACTGGTTTGCCTGGCGTTGATCATTCTCCTGATCGCCTCCCTGAATTATGTGTTATTGACGGTTTCTAACGCCGTTTCCCGGTCCCAGGAAGTGGGCGTCCGGAAGGTGATGGGCGCGAAGAAAAAATCCATTGTAATACAGTTCTGGGTGGAAACACAGGTCGTGGTATTGATCGCCGTCCTGCTTGGGTTTGGACTGACCTGGGTCTTTCTGCCGGTCTTTAATAAAATCATGGACACCGAATTAGTATTCACCGACTTTTCCTGGGAAGGAACGGGGCTCGCCATGCTCGCGCTAAGCATAGTACTGGGTGTCCTGGCGGGATATTACCCAGCCCTCATGCTGTCCAGGATGAGAGCGGTCACGGTGATGAAAAGCTTTCGGACGTTCAAGGTGAACCCCCGCTTTTCGAGGATTTTGGTGATCGCCCAGTATACCGCTTGTGTTGTATTAATGATGGCGGCTTATATTATCAACCGGCAGATGCAATATATCAGCAACAAGAATTTAGGTTTTGACAAGGACCAGGTGCTGATGGTTACCAACCCTACCTGGGATATTGGCTTAACTCAAAAGGTCCGGGACCGGTTCCAGGCGTTTGCCGGGTCCGATCCTGACATCCTTGAAGTGTCGGGAATGAACGGAGGGCTGAATGGCTCCGGCAACACGAATGGATTTGTGCTGAACGGGGAACAAATGTGGCTCCGGCAGTTAACAGTGGATTACGGCTATTTCCAGATGCTGGGTCTGACCTTTGTCCAGGGGCGGCCCTTCTCAAGAGACTTCGCTTCGGATACATCCAGTAAAATACGGCCTTCGATCGTCAATGAGACGCTCTTCAACCTATTAGGTAAAAACGCGAAACTAGGCGTATATAACGAGGCGATCCGGTCCACCATCATTGGCGTGGTGAAAGACTATCATTTTGAAAGCCTCTCCAAGAAGATAGAACCGGAGCAGCATGTATTGGCCAAAAGTTATGAGAGTACTTTCCTGTTCAAGATCAGGGCGGGTAAAACAAAGGAAACCATTGCCCGGATAGAAAAGGAATGGAAACAAATCACTTCCAATTATCCGTTTGACTATACCTTTCTGGATGAATCCATCGCGCAGATGTACAAGCCCGAAATGCAATGGCAGGAGATCATCCGGACTTCCTGTCTGTTTGCCATCTTCATTGCATGCCTGGGGCTGTTTGGGCTCTCAGCTATCAATGCAGTCAACCGCACCAGGGAGATCGGTATCCGCAAGGTCCTGGGAGCCGGTGTGAAAGATATTGTCACCCTGCTGTCGGGAAGTTTTCTGACAATGGTGTTGGTTTCCATTGTGATAGCGACGCCGCTATCCTGGTGGATCATGAACAACTGGCTGGACGATTTCGCCTACCGTATTCATATCAGTTGGTGGATGTTTGGGCTCGTGGGCCTGACGGCGATTGGTATAGCCTTGATCACCGTCAGCTTTCAGTCGATCCGTGCTGCGGTGAGTAATCCGGTGGACAGTCTGCGGGCGGAATAAGGGAGACTCAAAACTATGGATATCATGTATAAATGCCTCACAATTATCCTGGTTCTTAGCACATCAATATGCTCAGCACAGGAAAAATGCGGAGCCATTATTCCCTGGACCACCTTTGAGGCCGAGCGTATGAAAACAAATGGGACCATCATGGGCCCCACATTCGACCCCTACCAGGTGGAAACGGAATCGTCCGGGCAACGATGCGTTAAACTTGGTGCTACAGGACAATTTGTTGAATTCACCTCTTCCACAAATGCAAACAGTATTGTTATACGATACAGTCTTCCTGACAAAAAGGAAGGGAATGGCCTGACTTCAACGTTGGGAATATATAAGAACGGAAAGCTTTTCCAGCATTATACAATCTCATCACGCTACTCCTGGTTGTATGGAAAATATCCCTTCACCAACGATCCAAGCGCAGGAAAACCAAGGAATTTTTATGATGAAATGAGGGCGACGGATCTGAAAATTAAAAAAGGCGATGTCATTCGAATACAGTGTGATGATGCTGCTGGCTATTGTATCATTGATCTGGTTGATCTTGAAAATATTGCCCCAGCCCTGGAGGCGCCACCCGGTTCATTATCCGTCACGGACAAAAGCTTTCTGGGAAGTGACTTTACCGATGATTATACAGGAGCTTTTAATAAATGCATCGCCAGGGCAGTGGAGACGGGGAAAAGTGTCTGGATACCTTCAGGGACTTTTAAAATCACGGGAGATATCATTCTGCCGGCAAATGTGACAATGCAGGGCGCGGGAATGTGGTACACAGTATTAGTTGGTGATGACGCACTCTATACTAATGTAAATAGACGGGTAAGACTAAAAGGGAACGGCAGTAACATCCATATTTCCGACTTTGCCATTATTGGGAAACTGAATTATAGAAGCGATCAGGAATCCAATGATGGTATAGTGGGTTCTTTCGGAACAAACTCAACTATTTCGCGCATTTGGATTGAACACACGAAAGTGGGTATGTGGATCGAGAACTCAAAGGGTTTGAAAATTACTGCTTGCCGAATGCGAAATACAATGGCCGACGGTATTAATTTTTGTGTGGGCATGGCTCAATCGACCATAGAAAACTGCACCGCACGAGGTACGGGAGATGACTGCTTTGCCATTTGGCCGACTGTAAAGGGTATACAACAATTTTCACCGGGGCATAATCTTATCATTCATTGTACGGCCCGGTTACCATTTCTTGCGAATGGGGCGGCCATATATGGGGGAGAAAGCAACAAAATAAAAGATTGCTCATTTGTTGATATTTCCCAGGGTTCGGCTATTCTTATCAGCACTACTTTTCCGACCGAAAGTAAAGATCAGCTCATCGATAATAATTTTAGTGGCACAACGGTCATTGAAAACTGCGATATAAAGACCAGTGGCGGCTTTGATCACGAGTGGGACTGGCGGGCTGCCGTAGAGATATGCGTTGACAAACGTAGTATTTCGGGCATTGAAATGAATAACTTACAAATTGAGAATAGCTTCTCCAATGGGTTAAGCGTCATTACAAAAAAAGGGAGTGGAGAGACGGTTGTGTTATCTAACGCCTTTCTGCAAAATGCGAACATTTCAAACTATGGAATAGCGACAAAAGATAAGCATGGCTTATTTATTTCCAGTGAATCAAACGGAAGTTTAATTATTAAGAGCTCAAATATTCCTGATATCAAGAACGAATCTGCGCACTTTACCATTGTTCGGTGAGGTGGACGCGTTACCAGTATCGGCCGGACGAAAACCGGAGTTTCCTACTCACTCCTCAAACTCTTCACCGGATTGGCCATCGCCGCCTTCACCGCCTGAAAACTAACCGTCACCAGCGCGATCAATATGGCAAGGGCTCCGGAAGCGAGGAATAGCCACCAGGGGATACTGATTCTATACTGATAATTCTGCAGCCAGGAATGCATAGCCCACCAGGCAATGGGAAAAGCAATGAGGCAAGACAGGGCTACCAGTTGCAGGAAATCCTTGGACAGCAAGCTGGCAAGTCCGGCAGTGCTTGCCCCCAGTACCTTTCGGATCCCGATTTCTTTTATCCTCCGTTCGGCTGTATACGCCGCAAGTCCAAACAGACCCAGACAGGAGATAAGGATTGCCAGCGAGGCGAAGACGGAGGATAATTTAGAGATCAGGTTTTCGCTGACGAACATGCTGTTGAATTGGTCATCGACGAAGACATATTCGAAAGTATATCCTGGGTTATCTTTTTTGACAATGGCCTCCATTTTTGCCAACGCCTGTTCGGGCGCTGCTTGTGGTGTCAACCGCACATACATCAACTGACTTTGGCTCGGAATGTCGTAGAACACTACCGGGGGTGCGTGACCATACATATCGCCGTAGACGTAGTCCTTCACCACGCCGATCACTTGCATTTGGAGCAACCCAAAATTGCTGTTGTACGTCAGCGTTTTGCCTATAGCGCTACCCTTTCCCATCAACCTTTCCATAGACTCTGTGATCAGTACCCGGGAGAGAGAGTCCTTAAACGTGCTCATATTGACTATATCGGTCGGTCCAAAATTCCTTCCTTCCGAGAGGGTCATTCCAAGCGTAGGCAAATACTCCGGGCTGATGAGCCTTTGGGATATGACGACCTGGCTCTCCGGCGCCTTTCCGGACCAGGAAATACCTCCGGTATTATTTCCCCCGTAAAGCGTCGGATGGTCTGCGACTGCGGCGTTTTCCACCAACCCGGTTCCAATGAACTCCTGGCGAATGGCGGCAAAATCCCGCAACATATTGCCCTGCAAGTTGATCTGTATCAGGTTATTCTTATTAAAACCCAGGTTCCGCTCTTTGACATGTCGGATTTGCTGATAAACGATAATGGTGCCAATGATCAGGACAATGGAAATGGCGAACTGGAGGACCACCAACCCTTTGCGGATAAAAGAAGCCCCTCCGGCCTTTACTTTCATCCCTTTCAATACAAATATGGGGTTGAACGCGGACAGGTAGAACGAGGGGTAACTCCCGGAGATCATTCCACAGACAAGGGTTAATGTCAGCAGCGTCCCCCAGTGGCGAAGGCTGTCCAGACCAAGGGACAGATTCTTCTGGACGAGCCCGTTGAAAGCCGGCAGGGACAGGGACATGAGGACGACCGCGACGATGGCCGCCAGCAGCGTCATAAACAGGGCCTCCCCCAGGAATTGACCAATCAGGCTGTTTTTCCCCGCGCCCAATACTTTTCTTACCCCTACTTCCTTGGACCGCTTCTCGCTACGTGCCGTAGCCAGGTTCATAAAGTTGATACAGGCGATGAACAGGATGATCCAGGCGATCACGGAAAAGAGGTGCACATACTGTATCCTGCCGCCCCCGGTGGGCTTCCCGTTTTCAAACTGATTATACAGGCGCCAGTCCTTCATGCCAAAAAGGAATACGTGCGAAATGGAAGTTTCTTTTTCCACCTTTTGAGTAGTAAAGTCGTAATAAGGGTCAGTCAATTGTTTGTTGATACTAGTGACATCGACCCCGGGTTTTAATTCGACATAGGTCGTAAGACCGAAGTTGTTCCATTTGTGGAAGTGATCGCTTAAATTATAAAAGATCTCAAATGGCGCCAGCCATTCAAACTGTAAAGTGGAATTTTCGGGAAGGTCTTTGATGACTCCAGTGATTACGTAATCTTGCTTCTCATCCATGCGGACCGTTTTTCCGATCACGTTCCGCTCACTCCCAAAGATTTTTTTCGCCATGCTCTCCGTGATTACGAGCGAATGCAACTGAGTCATGGCATTGCGGGCGTTGCCCTGTACAAAAGGCAGGGTGAAAAGGTTAAATATTGAGGGCTCCGCATACAGGCCGATGGCGTTGATTGTCCTATCCTCAACGCGAAACATCGGCGCAGACGCCTCCGACGTTCTGCAGGTAGCTTCTACTCCTCGCATCTCTGCAAGGACAGCCGCCAATGGCCCTGGGGTGGAAGAATGTGTGAATACTCCCGCGTCTTCCTGCGCATTCACTTTTGCCAGGTAAACCCTATCCCGCTTGAAATTATTACCGTCAAACTTTACTTCGTCTTCCACCCAGAGGAAGATCAGTCCGGCACACGCGATACCGATCGCCAGGCCAAATATATTCAGGAAGCTATAGGTCCTGTTTTTCCGGAGGTTGCGCAACAAAGCGTTGAAGAAATTTTTGAGCATGCAGGGGAGCTATAAGACAAGGGCATCCTAAAAAGTGCCACTAATTACGGAGTTAATAGTCAATAATTTAAATATTACATAGTTAAACAACATGTTCGATTCCGGGATAAGCCCCGTTCGATTTTGGCAAAAAAAGGCGCCCACTTTGGGGCGCCTTTCCAATATGATCCATAAACCGTCGAACTATTGAACCTGTACCACCTGGTACGCGTCCTGTCCATCCGAAGACACTGGCTGATAATAGGTACTATTATAGACCAGGTAGGTCTGTCCGTTGATGTCCTGTTGTGTCGCCCCGTCCGGGATTTCCGAAACGATGGCTCCGGGAGGCGCCTGCACCACCTGGTAACCCTGGTCGGCGGCGACGTAAAACGTGCCTCCGTAGTAATAGAAAGTATCGTCTCCCAGGGGGACGGTCTCATATCCGGGGGGCAAGAAGCTTACAAGCGCCCCCACGGGAGCTGCCACGGCCTGATAACCGCCCTGATAAGGCTCGTAGTAGACCCCGTCGTCATAATAATATTGCTGGTTGGCCAGCGAGAAGAGATAGGCGTCTGCTGCCAGGGAGGCGATAAAAAAGCCGACTGGATGCCAGCGGGGTCCCCAGATGTAGGGGTGAAAAGGGTGATAAGCATAGGGCCTGTAGGCCGGTCTCCCATTTGTATGATATACGTTGACGTTTACATGCACATTGGGACGGGCGTTGCCGCGATTGTCTACCACAGCTGTACCTGCGCGGCCATAATCGTGGTTCCCGATATTGCGGCCGCCGCCGTTGATGGATTCGTTGTTGACGGGCCTGTTTTCAACAAGAGCGGGCCGGTTAACGGGAGGAGCCGGTCGGTTTTCCACGGGGGCGGGCCGGTTCATCACAGGTGCGGGCCTGCTTTCCACGGGTGCCGGACGGCTTTGTGCGGGCGCCGGTCTAAAACCGCCTCCACCGCCTCCGCCATGATTAAATCGCTGTGCCAGGGTTGTCTGAGGCAAACCGGCCGCAAACAGCAGCAGTAAGCCCAAACCCAGTGAACCGGTAATATTGATTGAACGTTGCATGAATATACAATTAGGGTGTGAAAATTAGTGCTTAGTGGATGAGGCCGTTAACTTGATCTTCCTCGCGTTCGGGGGGGCGGTAAATTCAAAGAGGGCGTCCGGAAGGTTGGGGTTGACCTGCCAGTCGGTAAGTACCGCTTCATACTGGGGGTTCATCTCCCTGCTGGTGTACACGATGACCACTTTAACAGGCAGCGAGTAGGCGTCGTCGGATATCCAGAACTGGAATGTCTTATCCTTGGCCGTTCCCGCGATATGGAAGCATTCCTTGCCATCCACCGTTGTCAGACCCAGGTACATCAGGTTAGTGGATTCCGCCAGGATATCGTCCACAAAGGTCGGGTAAAAGAAGTCGGCGGCCGGAAAGTCGATACCGTATGCCTTATTGATCGTGTCGATCATCTCCATCGTGGTAGCAGGGGCTTGCAAGACGCCGAACTGGTTCTTGTCCACGGAGTAATAGTTGAACGTGGCGCCGTCATACGTATAGATCCGGCTTCCCTTGTCGCCTTCGGCGCGGATCAATAGCTTACTGGGCCCTTTCATGAATAGCTTTTGTTCGTCGGAATGCTTGACCAACCCCAGGTAGTGACTGGTAATGTCATAATTCGAATGGACGGTAACGCTGCAGGACCCGAGGCTCCCGATCATGGCGCTCATCCTGTCCAGGATGGAAATGGCCACAGTGTCAATCCTGGGTCCTTCCGCCTTTGCAGAAGCTTTCGTGGAAGCCTTCGCCTGCATTTTGGGCGCCTGAGCCCTCAACTGGAGGCTGGCGGCGCCGATTAAAACAACGAGCATTAGTCTTTTGTTCATAGTTTATCGTAATTTATAGATGTGATGGTCTTAAACGTTAAGCGAATATATATCTGTATGTCCTGTGAATCTTATCGTTGATGGCGCCGGTGGCTTCGTGGATGGCCAGCATTTTTGTATTAAAGTCACCCACCCAGGCCAGTTCGACTCCTTTGACCGTTCCCCGCGGAAGCACTTCATCCTGAAGGCAGCGGATAAGCGCCGATTCAATCCCGTGGTTCTGCGATTTCCGCTTGGTCCCCATAACGATGACGCGCATGCGGTCAACGACCGTGGTCTTGCGGTACCAAAGGAATTTCAATTTTCCCAGCAGGTTCATTTTTCCATGCAGGTGTTTAAGGATCTGGTTGGCGTCAGGAAGGCACAGCACAAACCCGATGGGTTCCTCGTGGTGATAGGCAAACCAAATGATCTTTTCGTCCATGATGGGCTTCATCTGCCGGAAGGATTCCTTGATGGTGGGCAGGTCGATCGGCGTAAAGTTCTCAAAGTTGGTCCAGGCGTCATTGTAGACTTCCAGAAAGTCCCGGAAGTATTTTTCCTGGTCCTTGAACGTAAAGTGCTTAAAGGAATATCCTGGTTTATTCATGACCCAACTGGAGATCTTGGTGAACCGGTCGGACAGGGGAATGGCGCAATCCAGGAAGTTGGTCAACTGGTCGTATTCTTTACGAAAGCCGTACTCCTCAAATAGGCTGACATAATAGGGCGGATTATAATTCATGCTCAGTCCCGGGGGCTTGAAGCCTTTGACCAGCAACCCCCAGAATTTATCGTTCTCCCCGAAATTGATGGGGCCGTCCATGGCCTTCATGCCCTTTTCCTGTAACCAGGTTTTGGCCGTATCGAACAACAGGTTTGCCGCCTCCTGGTCGTCCGGGCATTCAAAGAAGCCGACGCCCCCGGCAGGAGGATTGCTGATATTGGCCTTTTCATAATTGATGAAAGCGGCAATGCGGCCGATGGTCTTTCCCCCTTCATCCTTCAATAACCAGCGGGTACAAACGCCATTGGAGAAGAAGGTATTTCTGGAAGGATCAAAGATGGCCTTGATGTCATTGTCCAGGGGAGAGATCCACTGGGGATCATTTCGATAAAATATATGAGGGAACTGAATGAATTCATTGGCTAACGAAGGAGAATTGACGACTACTACTGTCTGCATGCGTGCGTGTTTACCTGATCACAACTGTTTTAACAATGAATTGGCCTAACCGCTCGTTGATCCTTCCCGCAATCAGTTCCTTTTGAAAGGAGAGTTCCTGTTTCAGGGGAGCAACGGAAGTCGTTACGAATAAAGATCCCTGTACGAGCTCTATTTTTTCGGTATACCTGGCGACGGTCTTTCCCATGATCTCCTCCCAGACGGATTCGATCTGGAGCACCTGGATATCGTTCTTCAGGCGGCTCTGGTCCAGGAAAGCCTGTATGGCTCTTTGCATGGAATATTCACCCATCGGGTAAAGATACGATTGTGCCGGGACCCAGCTTTAGTTCACAAAGAAATAATCTGGTGAAGCACGTCCAGTTCGAGGAGCGCTTCTTCCAGTCTTTCCTTATGCGTATCCGTAATGAACAATTGGGTGTCTTCGTAGGCGCAAACCTGCCGGAGCAATTGTTGCATACGTTGGGCGTCCAGCTTCTCAAATACGTCGTCGAGCAGCAGGATAGGGGAGAATCCTTTGTGTTCCCGGATAATGTCGAATTCGGTCAGTTTCAGGGCGAACAGGAGGCTTTTCCGTTGCCCCTGGGAGGCAAATTGCTTAAAGGGCTCCCCCCTCATCTGGAATACGATATCGTCTTTGTGGATCCCCGTATTGCTGCGTTGGGTCAGCAGGTCCCTGGAGCGGGATTGGTGAAGGGATTCGGCAAAGGGGGCCTGCAGCAGGGGGCTTTCGTACTCCATTTGCAGGTACTCGTCCGTAGCGGATATATGCAGGTAGTGTTTTTGAACGACGGGCAGCAGCGTTTGCAGGAATTGCCGGCGTTTTTCAAAGATGAACTGGCCGGGTCCCACCCATTGGGCGTCAATCACGTCCAGGAGCGCATTGTCCGTCCGCCTGGTCTCGGCAAATTGCTTGAGCAGGCTGTTCCTTTGGGCCAGGATCTTGTTATAGGTGATCAACTGTTGCAAATACTGGCCATCGATCTGGGACAGCAAGGTGTCCAGCCAGCGTCTCCTGGCTTCGCTGCCTCCGATGATCAGTTCCACATCGTCCGGGGCGATCATCACGCAGGGAAAAAGGCCTATATGCTGTGAGAATTTTTCGTATTCCGCCTCATTGCATCGGATCTCCTTTTTGCTTTGGCCCCTGAAAATGCAGGCGATTTTAAAGGATTCCCCGTCTTTGTCAAAAACGCCTTCCAGCCGGAATCCCTGTTGACCTGCCTGGACATTGGCTGTATCGCTGTTCGTAAAATAGCTTTTGGTGAAACACAAGTAGTGGATGGCGTCCAACAGATTGGTTTTTCCGACGCCGTTGAGGCCGGTAATACCTACTACAGGCTCTTCAAACGTGAAGTGGTCGATGTAATAGTTCTTATATTGGGTCAATATTAATTGCTGAAGCCGCACTGTGCAATATACCCTTCTTCTGCCAAATAGACAGCGGGCGAATGTCTTTTTTCGTTTTCTTTTGGCGGCAGGGCGCTTTTATTGCATTCAAAGCCTTATTTTTGCCCGCAAAATTTTAGCTCAGTGGCAACCAAATTTTCTAAAGAAACCTACTTATACTGGTACGAATTGATGCTGTTGTTGCGCCGTTTTGAAGAAAAGGCCGGGCAGATGTATGGAATGCAAAAAATCAGAGGTTTCTGCCACCTATACATTGGCCAGGAAGCGGTAGCCGCCGGGTGCATGACAGCCACTAAGCCGGAGGATACTTTCATTACTTCTTACCGCGACCACGCCCTGGCTATTGCCAAGGGGGTATCCGCCAAGAGCTGCATGGCCGAATTATACGCAAAGGCCACCGGTTGTTCCAAAGGCAAGGGAGGCAGCATGCACTTCTTTGGCAAAGACGTCAATTTCTTCGGGGGGCACGGCATCGTAGGCGCCCAGATCGGCACCGGCGCAGGCCTGGCTTTCGCAGAACAGTACAAGGGGAATGACCACGCGGTACTGACCTTTTTCGGAGACGGAGCCGCCCGGCAGGGAATGCTGCACGAGACCTTTAACATGGCCATGCTCTGGAAGCTACCTGTGGTGTTTATTTGTGAAAACAATAACTATGCGATGGGAACGTCCGTAGCCCGGACCTCCAAAGTAGTGGATATCTATAAATTGGCCGATGCGTACGATATGCCCGCTGACAGCGTGGACGGAATGTCCCCGGAAGCGGTCCACGAAGCCGTTGCCAGGGCCATCAAACGCGCCAGGGACAAGGAAGGTCCAACCCTGGTGGAAATTAAGACGTACCGGTACAAGGGGCACTCCATGAGCGACCCCGCGAAATACCGTACCAAGGAGGAAGTAGAAGAATACAAGGAGAAAGATCCGATCGATCACGTACTGAGCATACTGATGCAGAATAAGTGGGCTACGGAAGCCGAGATCACCGCCATCAACGAACGTGTAGACCATGAAGTCGAAGATGCCGTGAAGTTCGCCGACGAGTCTCCCTATCCAGATGACGACGAGATGTATAAAGACGTTTACTTAGAAGAAGGGTATCCGTTCATTGTAGATTAATCATTTAAACATTTTACACTTTTATGGCCAAGACTAATGTGCCTGATCCTGAAATTGAATTGAACGACGTCGTCGAGAGGGCGAAAGATTTTTGGACAAAATTCTCCAAACCCATTTCTTATATAGGAACGGCGGTAATCATCCTCGCAGTGGGATATTACGCCTACAAGACCATGGTGTTAAAGCCCAAAGAGGAAAAAGGAAATGCGGAGATCGCCATTGCGCAGGATTATTTTGCCATGGACTCTCTGGACAAGGCCCTGAACGGGGACGGCCAGCATCCTGGTTTTCTAAAGGTAATGGACCGTTACAGCGGAACAGACGCTGCCAACTTGTCCCATTATTACGCAGGCGCCATTTATCTGCGCAAGCAGGATTTTCCGAACGCCATCAAGCAACTGGAGCAATTCAGCTCGAAGGCCACCCAGGTGCAATCCACCGCCTACCGTATGCTGGGCGACGCTTATATGGACAGTGGAAAAAAATCGGACGGAGCGGAGTATTATAAGAAGGCGGGAACCCTGAACGAAAAGGATGCCTTTACGTCTTCCGAAGACCTCTTCCTGGCCGCCATGGCCTATGAGACCCTGGGAAAGAATACCGAAGCGATAGACCTCTATAAGACGGTAAAAGAAAAATATCCTACCACCGACAAGGGCATGATCGTTGACAAGTACCTGGCAAGGCTGGGATACACACAGTAAATTAAACAGACCGTATGGCTGAAGTTAGTAATAGTAACCTATACGATATAAATGCAGGCATCCTGAACGCACAGGATGCCTGTGTTGTTATTGTCCGTACCGAATGGAATGCCGCTATCATCGATGAACTGGAAGCGGGCTGCCGCAGGATATTGTCGGCTCACCAGACCGCTTCTGTGACCACCCTCACGGTCCCCGGCGCTTTCGAGATCCCCTTTGGCATTAAAGCCTACTGGGAATCCGCTAAGTACTGGAACCATCGCCCCTGCGCTTTTATCGCGCTGGCTTGCGTCATCCAGGGGGATACGCCTCATTTTGATTATGTCTGTAGGGCGGTGACAGATGGCGTCGTGCAATTGAACCTGACCCTTCCTGTGCCCACCATATTCGGTGTGCTGACCGTATTGAATGATCAGCAGGCCAGGGACAGACTGGGCGGATCCCACGGACATAAGGGCGAAGAGGCTGCCCTATCCGCTTTGAAAATGATTGCCTTGCAGCAATCCATGAGAGTGAACCATCCGTAGGCCCTTTTATTGAAGACGGTTGTTAACTATGAACGTAGACCTATTTATACCTTGCTTTATCGATCAGTTATATCCCCAGGTGGCCTTTAATATGGTCAAAGTACTGGAAAGGGTAGGCTGCACCGTGAACTATAACGCCAACCAGACTTGTTGCGGGCAGCCCGCCTTTAACGCGGGATTCCGGAACGAAGCCAGGGACGTAGCCGCCAAATTCCTGGAAGATTTCAAGGGCGCCGATTATGTGGTGAGCCCCAGTGCCTCCTGTACGGGTTTTGTCAGAAATTATTACGGTAAACTCTTTGATAACTCCTCCCGCCACAACGATGTCAAAAACTTAGGAGTCCGCACTATGGAGTTCACGGAATTCCTTACGCGGGTTATGCACGTAGAGAAGCTGGGCGCCGTCCTCGAAGGGAAGGCGACCTATCATGACTCCTGCGCGGCCCTTAGAGAATGTTCCATCAAGGCAGGACCCCGCAAGCTGCTGGAGAACGTCAAGGGGCTGGAACTGGTGGAAATGGAGGACGTAGAAACCTGCTGTGGTTTCGGAGGCACCTTTGCCGTCAAATTTGAGCCCATTTCCATTGCCATGGCCGAACAGAAAGTCAATCACGCGCTGGCCACGGGCGCCCGGTATATCATTTCAACGGACATGAGCTGCCTGATGCACCTGGAGGGATATATCCGACACAAGGGGATTAACCTGAAGGCATTGCACATGGCAGATGTGTTGGCGAATGGTTGGGAGTAGCGTTGCCGCCTTCGGCGGAAGTTTGCAGGTTTTACATTTAAACGTGTTTTTATATGGCATATTGGTTGGTTAAATCGGAACCCTTTAAGTACAGTTGGGAACAATTTCAGAAAGATGGGAAGACTACCTGGGATGGCGTACGGAATTACGAGGCCAGGAATAACCTGAGGGCGATGCAGGTAGGGGAGAAAGTGTTTTTCTACCACAGCAACGAAGGGATGGAAATTGTAGGCATCGCGGAAGTTCTCTCATCACACTACCAGGATCCTACGACAGAAGATCCCAACTGGGTAGTGGTGGACCTTAAGCCCGTCCGTCCGCTCAAGCACCCGGTTACGCTGGCCGCCATGAAGGAAGAGCCCCGTTTATCAAGCCTCGCATTGGTTCGCAAGGGACGCCTTTCCGTCGGGCCAGTCACAGATGAGGAATTCAAGGTGATCATGGAAATGGCAGGCGAGAAGAAGAAATGATCCGGTGAAATGCCTTATATTCAGAAATGATAAAGCCATTATCTTTCCTATTCCTGCTGTCTCTGCCCGTGACCCTATGGGCCCAGCAGCAGGACTTGTCCGGGATTTATTTTATAGATACCCATAACGACGTGCTGTCCAAGCAAATCAGTTCGGGCGCCGACCTCTCCCT